>MDSW01181442.1_pt1 | contig 12637 bp, 9 predicted proteins | sample 811171 | NCBI WGS metagenome assembly MDSW01 (sample SAMN05326641, study PRJNA326480) | marine metagenome | isolation source: seawater | place: Atlantic Ocean: North West | collected 2012 | reverse complement strand
ATAATTTTCTTATGTCTCTCTTGAGACAATGGAGCTAATGGAAGCATTTCTTCTGCTAATTTTTCTACTATCGCATCCAAGTCGTTTTCTGCACACATTTGAGTAATCATGCCCATAGATAAAGCAGTGGTAGAATCAAAAATTCGCCCACTTAGCAACACATATGAAGCATTTCCAGGTCCTACTAAATTCAACAACCTTTTCATCTCACGATACCCTACTAAAATACCTAATTTAGCTACAGGAATCCCAAATTTACTTTTAGTAGATGCAATTCTAATATCAGTAGCCATAGACAGTTCACACCCACCACCTACACAAATTCCATTAATTTTAGAAATAGTAGGAATACTTAATGATTCAATAGCATCTAATGCACCATCAAAATACTCTGAGTAATTTTGGGCACTCACAGAATCTTTTCTATTTGTTTCAAAGTCCTTAATATCTGCACCTGAAGAGAAGGATTTACCGCCTGAACCTGAAAAAATCACAACTTTACAATTTTGATTGTTTTTGATTTCTTCTACTATTTGAATCAACTTTTTCCAACCATCAAAATTAATTGCATTATGTTGATCAGGTCTATTAAATGTGACCCTAGCAATACCATCATTGATTTCAAAAAGTATTTCTTCAGTCATAGGCATCTTAGAAAGATGTGTACCCACCATCTACCGCTATAGATACTCCATTAACATAATCTGATGCGGATGATGAAAGATATACAGCAGTTCCAGCAAGGTCGTCAGGTTCACCCCATCTATTTGAAGGAATTCTAGATAATATCTGTTGGTACCTATCTTGGAATTGATCTTTAATCCCTTGCGTTAAATCAGTATGAATCCAGCCAGGCAAAATGCAATTTGATTGAATATTATCTTTGGCCCAAGATACTGCTAAAGTTTTTGTTAATTGTACTATTCCTCCCTTACTAGAAGCATAAGCAACGGCCCAATCTAATCCAAAAATAGAGGTCATTGAACCTATATTAATAATTTTTCCTGATCCTTGGGATTTCATAAATGGATACACTTCACGAGAGCATAAAAAAGCACCTGTTAAATTGATATTTATTACTTGATTCCAATCATCAGTACTGTAGTTTTCAGGAAATTCCCTGATCCCAATTCCAGCATTATTTATCAATACATCTATAGAACCAAAAGTGTCAAATGAAATTTTAATCATGTCTTTGATAGAAGCTTCATCAGAAACGTCTGAATCAATTCCTATAACATTATCAAATGATTTTTTTAGTTCATTAACAGCTTCTTTAGTTTTGTCAGAATTTCTTCCAGTGATTACGACATTAGCTCCACTTTTTCCAATTTCAGAAGCCATTCCATAACCAATTCCACCATTCCCTCCAGTAACTATTGCTGTTTTTCCAGTTAAGTCAAATAATTTTGAAGACATAATTCATCCCATTAAAGGCCTATGTGTGTTGCAACTTTTTCTAAATGAAAATCTGTATCTCCAAAGATTACTTCTGCTGCTTTTGCTCTTCTGGAATACAGTTGCATATCATGCTCTTTAGTAAAACCTATAGCTCCATGAGATTGGTGACCTAAAGCACAAACTCTTCGTAATGCATCACTAACCCATGCTTTAGCCATAGCTACATCTTTATCTGCATCAATACCTTCAGAAAGTTTCCATGCTGCTTGATGAGTAATAAACTTTGAACCTTCTACATCTACTGCCATATTCGCACAATGATGCTGGATAGCCTGAAAACTTCCTATAGGCCTACCAAATTGCGTTCTTTGTTTAGCGTATTCTACTGTCATATCTAGAACTTTTTGTCCTCCACCAGACATTTCTGCACATTTTCCAATTGCTGCCCATTGTAAAACCCGTTCAATTGTGTTCCACCCTTGATTCAATTCTCCCAATAATGCGTCAGAAGATACTTTAACATTATCTAAAATAACCTCAGATTGCCTATCAGAAGCAATGGTTTTGAGAAGAGTTTGAGTAACACCGTCAGCATCCATTGGAACATTAAAAATACTAATGTCTGTTTCTTGGTCTCCAGTTCTTGCAACTACCAAAATATAATCTGAAACATGTCCATTTAGTACAAATAATTTTGTGCCATTAATTTCATACCCTTCAGAAGTTTTAGTAGCAGTAGTTTCTATTCCCAAAGGATCAATTCTTCCACTCGGTTCAGTCAAACCTAAAGTAATGTTAATTTGACCTTCAGAAATTCTAGGTAATAATTCTTTCTTTTGCTCTTCAGTTCCAGCGTCATTAATGGTCATACCACCCAAAACAACAGTAGAAAAATATGGGCCTGGAAGCATATATCTTCCCATTTCTTCAAGTAAAATTGTTAAATCTTGATATTCTAGCCCTACTCCACCATATTCTTCAGGGATAATTAAACCCAACCAACCTTGTTCTGCAACTTTTTGCCATACTTCTTGCGTGTACCCATTCTCATCAGTTTCCATAGCACGAACATAATCTACAGTACACTCAGTTTCCAAAAATTCTTGAGCACTGTTTTTAAGCATTTGTTGAGCTTCATTTAATCCTAATTCCATTTTTTTCTCCTTGTATGTGCAATTAACCTCTAGGAAGACCTAACCCTCTAGTAGCTATTACACTTCTTTGTATTTCAGATGTACCTGCTGCAACCATTCCTCCAAATGATCTTAACCAAGCATTTTCAATTCTACCTGCTAGTGGAGCCCATTTAGATTCAGGCTCTAATTGGCCATGAATGCCCATAATCTTCACTCCAAGTCCATATAAACGATTAATCATTTCTGTTCCATATGCCTTGGTAATAGATGCTTCCATATTTGGAATAAGGTCTTTACTTTGCATCCATGCAACGTTGTAGCACATTAATCTAGTAGTTTCGATTTGAACCGCTAAATCGGCTAATTCTCTTCTAATGATTGGATCCTCAGATAATAATCTTCCATTCTTTTGATTAGTTTTACAAAATTGAACTAAATCTTCCAAAACTTTTTTAGCTTTTGCAGGCCTATCTACTCCTGATCTCTCAAAATCTAATAGAGCTGCACCTACGTACCAACCTCGATCTTGTTCTCCTACCAGGTTTTTCTTAGGAATCCTGACATCACTAAATGTTGCTAAACCTCTATATGCATTCCACATCATAGGAATTTTCTCAATAGTGACTCCTTCAGTTCCTTCTAATTCCGTCAAAACAAAACTTATCCCTCTATGTTTTGGAGCGTCAGGATTAGTTCGAACCAACATAAACATCCAATCCGAATCAGCATGAGCTGAGTTCCATATCTTCGATCCTGAAACAACAAAATCGTCTCCATCTTCAACAGCTCTAGTCTGAAGAGATGCTAAGTCTGAACCGGAATCAGGTTCAGAATATCCTTGAGACCAGTTAATTTCTGCACCTGCAATTTGAGGTAGGAATTGTTTCTTTTGCTCATCAGTTCCATATAACATCAAAATTGGACCAACCATTCTAATCCCTGCATCACCTACTGGAATTCCTCTGTAAGCCATTTCTTCATTAAAAACGACTTGCCTCATGTGAGATGCAGCTTGACCTCCATACTCTTCTGGCCAAGCCATAGTTAGCCATCCTTTTTCGCCTAGCTTTTTCTTAAACTGCCGAACTAATATTTTGTCATCATCATCTTCAGCATCTAAATCTAAATTTCTCCAATCCCAAGGGAGCTCTTTATCGATAAAATCAATTACTTCTTCTCTAAATTTCTCATCTTCTTTTTCAAATTTAAAATCCATATTTATCTCCGTATTAAGATTTATCCTCTAGGTAATCCAAGACCTCTTGTTGCAATAATATTTCGTTGTATTTCTGAAGTACCAGCTGCAATTGTTTCAGAAACATTTGTTAAATGCCAATGCTCGATTCTGCCTCTTAACGGTGCGTATTTTGAATCAGGTTCTAATTGGCTGTGCAATCCTAACATTTGCATTCCAGTAGAGCCAACATGTTGTTGTAATTCAGTTCCAAAAACTTTACCCATAGAAGATTCTTTATTTGGAACTAACCCTGCACCTTGCATCCAAGCGATATTGTAAGAAATTAGCCTACTAACTTCTATTTCAATTGCTAGATCAGCTAATCGGTTTCTTGTAACTTCATCCTCAGAAAGAAGTTTGCCATCTTTGTAATTTTCTTTTGAATATTCAACTAGTTCTTCGAGTACCCTTCTAGATCCTGCAGAATAATCTACTCCAGATCGTTCAAAATCTAATAAGGTAGCTCCAACATACCATCCTCTATTCTGTTCACCTACCAGATTTTTCTTGGGAACTCTTACATTATCAAAAGTAACCATATTAAAACTGTGGTCACCAGCCATATTAATTATCGGATTCACTGTTAATCCTGGAGTGTTCATATCACACAACAGAAAGCTGATTCCTCGATGTTTAGGAGCATCTGGGTCTGTCCTAGTAAGCACCATAATATGGTCAGCTCTATGTGCTCCGGAAGTCCAAATTTTTGTACCATTTATTACAAAATCATCTCCATCTTCAACAGCTCTAGTCTGAAGTGAAGCTAAGTCAGAACCAGACTCAGGTTCAGAATAACCTTGACACCATTGAACTTCTCCTTTTGAAACAGGAGGCAAAAATTCAGATTTTTGCTCATCAGTCCCATGTATCATCAATGTAGGGGCCATCATCCTTGTTCCAAAAACATCTCTTCCAGGTGCTCTGTAATATGACATTTCTTCAGCAAAAATCACTTGCATCATATGAGATGCACCTTGACCTCCATACTCTTCAGGCCACGCCATAGTAAGCCAACCTTTATCAGCCAATTTCCTTCTCATTTTGAGAGTAAATTCCCATTCTTCATCAGGAGTTTCGTTATCTTGATTTCTGTCTCCCAACTCTGTTTGAAGCCATGATCTCAATTCATCTCTAAATTGGGCTTCTTGATCAGTTAAGCTGAAATTCATTTCGTTCCCCTTATTTTTTTGTATTACTAGATTTTATTCTTTAATTCCTAAACAAGTAACTGTTCTAACTATTCCAGAAATTGTATGAATTTGATTAGTTACTAAATCGCCCACAGCATTAAGATCAGTTGAAGAAATCACTGCAATCAGGTCATAAGGACCTGTAACAAGATCTACACTAACAACATCTTTCATGTTTATTAAGGACTCATATGCAGATTGAGTAGTACCTACTCCAGTTTCAATCAATATAAAAGCTTTAGTCGACATTTAATATTTCCTTAATATTTAAATTTCTTCGTGAGATGCCATTTTATTTCGGTTCAGGAATTAGTGTCAATTTTCAGTTTAAAATCATATTTCAAGTGATACTTTAAATGAATTAATCGTTATAATCCGTCTAAATATTAATAGGAGATAACATATGCAGCCCGATTTGTTCAGAGAAGCTTGGGGAAGTTTTGCTACAGGTGTTTCGGTAATTACTAGTGTACAAAAAGACGAAATTATTCACGGAATGACTGCTAACGGAATAGCCTCTATTTCTTTAGAACCAATGCTAGTAATGGTTTCAATAGGACTTAATGCACACTCCCATCAAATCATTACTGAAAGTAAAAAATATGCTATCAATATTCTTTCAGAAGACCAAATAGAAATCGGTAAATTTTTTGCTAAAACTAATAATGAGACTCCTGAAAATATTATGTCTCAATTTTATATGAGCAAAAACAATTCTCCATTTTTACACAATTCTTTAGCTAGTATGGATTGTAATGTAATCCGAACTCACTTAGAGGGTGATCACACAATTTTTATCGCTGAAGTAACAGAAATAGTAGTAAATAACGGAAATCCATTACTTTTCTACAAAGGTAATTGGGGGAACTTAAATAAAAGTTAATATTTGACAATTTTCGTTCCTGTTATACCATAAATAGTGGACTTTTTTGCTTTCCTTATATAATTACCAGAAACAGATTGCAAAAGTTTAAATTTAAAACAAATATCGAAACAGGAGGATTGTTTCTATGGCTAGCTTCAAACCATTAGGTAATCGTGTAGTAGTAGAACCTTTAGAAGGTGAAGAACAAATGAGTGCTGGGGGAATTTATATACCTGACACTGCTAAGGAAAAACCTCAAGAAGGTAAAGTGGTAGCTGTCGGACCAGGTCGTATTACTGACGATGGCAAAAGAGTCGAAATGGAAATACAAGTTGGAGATACTGTAATCTATTCAAAATATGCAGGGACTGAATACAAGGAAGGTGACACAGAATACCTTGTACTCAGAGAAGACGACATTCTTTTTAAAAAATAAACACATAACTCAGGAGATGTAGAAATGGCAAAACAGCTGTCTTTTAGTGAAGAAGCTCGAGCTGCTATGAAACGTGGTATTGACACGATGGCAGACACAGTAGGAGTAACATTGGGCCCAAGGGGACGCAATGTAGTTTTAGATAAAAAATTTGGCCCACCTCAAGTGTGCAGCGATGGGGTTACTATCGCAAAAGAGATCGAGCTAGAAGATCCTTTTGAAAACATGGGTGCTCAGCTACTTAAAGAGGCCGCGAGTAAAACCAATGATGTAGCTGGTGATGGTACTACTACAGCTACTGTCCTTGCACAAGCAATAATTCATGAAGGATTCAAAAATATTGCTGCAGGCGCTAATCCAATGGCAATAAAGAGAGGCATAGATAAAGCAGTAGAGACTCTACGGTCTTCAGTCCAAGGTATGTCCCAATCTGTAGAAGGCAGAACTCAAATCAGTCAAGTAGCTTCACTTTCAGCTCACGATGACGAAATGGGGAACCTAATTGCTGATGTAATGGAAAAAGTAGGAAAAGATGGAGTCATTACTGTTGAAGAATCTAAGGGATTAGATTACGAACAAGAATTTGTAGAAGGAATGCAGATAGATAGAGGATATATTTCTCCTTACTTCATTAGCGACCAAGATAGAATGGAATCAGCAATAGAAGATCCTTATATTCTAATTACAGATAAAAAGATTTCTGCTGTTTCAGACCTATTGCCCGCATTAGAAAAAATCCTTCAGATTGGTAAAAATGTGGTAATTATTGCCGAAGATGTAGAAGGAGAAGCACTAGCTACCTTAGTAGTTAACAAATTACGTGGCACATTAAATGTATTAGCTGTAAAAGCTCCAGGTTTCGGAGATAGAAGAAAAGCAATGTTAGAAGATATTGCTATACTAACCGGAGGAGTTGTCATCAGTGAAGAAGTAGGAAGAAAACTTGACTCGGTGTCAGTAGAAGATTTAGGTAGAGCGAGAAGAGTAGTAGCAAGCAAAGAAGATACTACTTTTGTTGAGGGCCATGGTGATGACTCTCAAATCTCAGGAAGAATTAATCAAATCCGAGCCCAAATTGATGAAACCACTTCAGATTTTGACAGAGAAAAACTACAAGAAAGATTAGCAAAACTTTCTGGTGGGGTTGCAATCATCAAGGTTGGTGCTGCTACTGAAGTAGAACTAAAAGAAAAGAAAAACAGAGTAGAAGATGCTCTTTCAGCCACAAGAGCAGCAGTTGAAGAAGGAATAGTTCCTGGTGGAGGGCTTGCTTTGATTAGAGCTCGCCAATCATTAAACGAATTAAATTTCGACAACGATGAGCAAACAGGCGTAAACATATTAAAATCTGCTTTAGTAAAACCATTAATGTTAATTTCAGAAAACACTGGAGTATCAGGAGAAGTAATTCTAGCTGAAACATTAAAAGGTGACGGAGATTACGGGTATGATGCTGAAACAGGAGAGTATGGGAATTTATTAGAAAAAGGCATTATGGATCCTGCGAAAGTTACTCGAGCTGCTATCGAAAATGCATCAAGTGTGGCAGCAATGGTTCTTACAACTGAATCATTGATTAGTGATATTCCAGAACCTGCAGCTGCTGCTGCACCTGCAATGCCACCTATGGATTACTAAAAGGTTCTAAATACAGGTATTTTAAAGGCTCCCTGATAGGGAGCCTTTTTTTGTTAATAAAAATCCTTAAAATTACTTGCTAAATCATGGTTCAATAACACTATAATGCAAGTATGTTTACACATCTTCATGTACATACTGAATACAGCATGTTAGACGGATTATCTAGAATTGAACCTTTAGTAAATCAGGCCGTCGATTTAGGCATGCATAGCTTAGCAATTACAGATCATGGAGGAATGTATGGGGTTGTGGATTTCTTTCAGACAGCAAAGAAATCTGGAATCAAACCCATCATTGGCAGTGAAATCTATGTTGCTCACAAAAGTAGATATGATAGAAACCCATCAGAAAAAATTCACCATTTAACAGTGCTCGCAAAAAACAATGTGGGATATAAAAACCTAGTAAAACTTATTACTGATGCAAATTTACAAGGATATTATCGAAGACCTCGTGCTGACAGAGAATTATTAGAAAAATATTCAGAAGGCTTGATAATTTTGTCAGGATGTCCAAGTGGAGAAGTTCCATGGTTAACTGCTCAAGAAAGATTTGATGATGCTATCAATGCTGCATCTTGGTACAAAGATGTTTTTAAAGATGATTACTATTTAGAAATCATGCAACACGGAGATGTTCCTGAATTACCGCAAATCAATCAAAGTTTAGTGTCAATTTCTAAAGATTTAAAAATTCCTTTAGTTGCTACAAACGACTCGCATTATATAAAAGAAGAACACGCAAAAGATCACGATGCACTTTTGTGTATACAAACTAACACGAATATTCATGACCCTAATAGGATGCGTTTCGAAGAACATTCATACCACCTGAGAAGCCACGAAGAAATGGTTAATCTTTTTTCTGAATTACCTGAAGCTATTTCAAATACCGAATTAATTGCTGAAAAATGTGATTTAAATTTAGATTTTACTCAAGTCAGATTACCAGAATTTAAAGTTCCTGACGGGATGAGTTCACACGAATATCTCACTAGCTTATGCTGGAAAGGTTATGAAGAAAAAATCCATAATCCATCTTCAATTTATGAAGAAAGGATGAAATACGAGCTAGAAGTAATTAAACAAACTCAATTCCCTGACTACTTTCTAGTTGTGTGGGATATTGCTTTATTTGTAAGAAAAAATAATATTTTCTTCACTGTTAGAGGAAGTGCAGCAGCTAGTTTAGTTCTATATTGTTTAGGTGTCACAGATGTTGATCCCATGCAGTACAAGTTAGTATTCGAAAGATTTCTCAATCTCGAAAGAAAAGAAATGCCTGATATAGATATGGACTTTCAAGACGACAGAAGACAAGAAGTAATTAATTATTGTGCATCTAGATATGGGCGTGAACATGTAGCTCACATCATTACATTTGGAAGATTTGGGGCCAGGCAATCAATCAGGGATGCCGGTAGAGCTTTAGGGATTCCATTGCCAAACGTCGACAGAATAGCCAAAATGATCCCTGAAAAATTAAATATCACATTAAATGATTCATTGCATGAAAGTGTTGAATTAAAAGATGCTTATGAATCAAACACCCAAACCAAAGATTTAATTGACTCTGCAAGGCAATTAGAAGGGGTTACTCGTCACAAAAGTCTACGTGCAGCTGGAGTTGTGATCTCAAAAGAACCTTTAAATGATGTTGTGCCGTTAGAATACACATCTCGCGGCGATAGTGAAGGTGCGGTAATGACTCAATATGCTATGGAACCAGTAGCAGCATTGGGGTTACTAAAAATGGACTTCTTGGGGTTAATGAACTTAACTGTTTTAGACGAATCACTTCGTTCAATCTCACAGAATTATGGAGTTAATTTAACTCTTCACCAAATACCCGTCGATGATCAACCAACCTTTGATCTTTTATCAAGAGGCGAAACAGTAGGAGTATTTCAACTAGAAAGTTCTGGAATGACTCGTTATATCAAAGAATTAAAACCAACATCTATTGGCGATGTTGCAGCTATGATCGCATTATTTAGACCTGGGCCTATGGAACATATCTCTACTTTTATTGAAGGGAAACATGGAACCAGGAAAATCACATATCTTCATGAGGCTCTAAAAGAGATATTAGAAGAGACTTATGGAGTAATAGTTTTCCAAGACCAAGTTTTACATATCGCTAGAGAATTTGCAGGTTACACATTAGGGAAAGCTGATATTTTAAGAAAGGCAATGGGGAAAAAAGTTCCAGAAATCATGGCCGAAGAAAAAGACAAATTTATCAGTGGTGCTATAGACAAAGGATATACACAAGAGCTAGCTTCTAGTGTATTTGATCTCGTAGAACCTTTTGCAGGATATGCTTTCAACAAAGCTCATAGCGTTAGTTATGGACTAGTGTCATATTGGACCGCGTATATGAAAGCAAACTTTCCATCCGATTACATGTGCGCTTTTATGAATTCATATATTGATAAAAAAGACAGATTAATTGCAGCTGTTGCAGATTGCAGGAGAATGGGAATAGAAATTTTGCCACCAGATATAAATGAAAGTCATTCAAAATTTACTATTGAGGATCAAGGTAAAGACAACCCAAGTATTAGATTTGGATTAAGTGCGATAAAAAATGTTGGTGCCGAAGCAGTAAATGAACTAATTGAATCTAGAAAAGAAAATGGAAGATTTTCTTCTTTAGGTGATTTGTGTAGAAATGGAGATCTTAAAAGTATTAATCGTAAAGCTCTTGAATGCATGATTATGGCAGGTGGATTTGATGAATTTGGTGACAGAACAAGTTTGCTAGATTCTATAGAAAAAATACTATCTATTGCTCAGTCAGAAGCCAATTTAAGAAATTCAACTCAAACTACTATGTTTGAAATGTTAGATGAAAATGACGAAGTTCCAATTACTGAAATTCAATTACCATTTGCATCGACATCTGATCATCAAAAAAGGGTTTGGGAAGTAGAATTAATGGGAATTAGTGTCTCAACAGCTAATCAATTAGCTAGCCTATTATCTAGAGTTAATTCAAAAGTTAAAATTTCATTATCACAAATTCAAGAAGCATCCAATAATGGAAAAAGTAAAGTCGCAGGTCAAGTAGCCACAGTTTTAGATAGATTTACAAGGGATAATCGACCTTTCAAAGTAATCACATTGGAGATGATTGACGGCAGTGTTGAAGCAGTAGCTTGGGAAGATACTCTTAAAACTACTCAAAATATTTGGAACCCAGGATCTATTTTAGAAATCACAGGGAGCATACGTGAAAGAAATAATGAATACACTATAAATGTTTCCGATGCTTCAGAATTTAACGTAGATGAATTATTAAAAGGAAAACAAAAGCATTCAATGGAAGAAATTCAAAACAACAGTCAAACCAAAGAAGAAAAACCAATAGAACTAAATGGGACTGCAAATGATTTAAACGGTGCTCCTAAAAAGGGGCTCTTATTAAAGCTAAAAGAATCAGGTGATATTAATACTGATGAAAATTTAATGGAAAATATCAAACAATTGTTGTTATCTAATAAAGGTAGTGATGATGTAACTTTTGAAATTGAAACACAAGAAACATATGTAACTCTTGACTGGCCAATAGTTAAAGTTGATGCATCTCCTGAATTGGAATCCAAATTAAATGAAATGCTAGGTGAATCAGGATCTGTTCTTATTCAAAGCAAGATGTTTTAAAGTGGTGGGCGATGAGGGACTCGAACCCCCGACACCCTGCGTGTAAGGCAGGTGCTCTAACCAACTGAGCTAATCGCCCTTGAGTAAAAGATCAGACAAACATCATAACTGTATTGATAGTTTTTGCCAAGAAATCATGGTTATTTATTAGTCAGTTTTTCATCTAAAACTGACTAAATGTACTTAATAAATCATCCACATCATAGTTTTAAAAACGTAATAATTTTAAAAATCAAGGCCTACTGTATTAAATTTTAGAAATCAAAAAATCCATCATTCGTTTTTCCATATACACTCTGTCGGAGTGTCCTCTAGGCATATGGCGCTCTTTAGGAAAAGCTAACAAATCATATGATTTATCATTTTCTATTAAGCTTTGAATCAATTCTGCAGAATGAGTGAAATGAACATTTTCGTCTATCATTCCATGAATTATCATCAATTCTCCATCCAAATTTTTTGCATAAGTTGTGACATTTGATAAATCATAATTTTCATAATTATCTTCAAGTAATCCTAAATATCTTTCTGTGTAATGAGTATCATATAGTTGCCAATTAACTACAGGGGCACCTGCTGCACCAACTCTAAATAATTCAGGATATTTAGCCATACACATCAATGTCATATATCCACCATAACTCCATCCAAAAACACCTACCCTTTTCTCATCAGTTAATCCTTGATCAATCAACCAATCCAACATTAATTTTTGGTCGTTTACTTCAATTTCACCTAGCTTATTTTTAATCGATGATTCGAAACTTACTCCACGTCTATTACTTCCGTGATTATCAACCACAGTGACTAAAAATCCTTGATCTCTTAAATATTGTAATCGTAAATTTGCAGTTAAGCCCCAACTATCTGTCACAAGTTGAACATGAGGTCCTCCATAGACATAAACAACAGTTGGATAAGGTCCAGGTCCATATTCATTTTCATCCGGATAAAATACTGCTGAATTTAAATATTCAGATTTTTCATGTGGAATTTTTAATAATTTGGGAGGAGTCAAACCAAATTGTTCAATTCTTACATCTTTATCAGGTGAAATATCTTTTAT
>MDSW01125206.1_pt1 | contig 12637 bp, 20 predicted proteins | sample 811171 | NCBI WGS metagenome assembly MDSW01 (sample SAMN05326641, study PRJNA326480) | marine metagenome | isolation source: seawater | place: Atlantic Ocean: North West | collected 2012 | reverse complement strand
TATTTTTTTAGTTACAAAAAGGGTATTGAAGCTACTCAGATTCTTCTGTTAAGCATCATCCGTAAACGAGTGTGCCAGTAGCTTGCTATCCCTAATTATCCTCTTTCACATTGCCTGCTATAAATATCTTCTTTAATTGTTTTAATTTCTTCTATACTACAAGACCACTTATAGAATAGAAATACATTAAAGCAGATTAAAAAGAATATTAGAAACAAAGTCATTATTATTACACCGAATGGTATATCTATGAGATGAGTTAGTTCGTGCATTATACTAATCCTTTCTTCTTTTTGAATTTAAGTGAATACTCTCCTTTAGCATGCAGTTTATTAATATCTTTAATTTCGTATCGTAACCATTTGATACATTCATTCTTGTCAAGTTTAAGACTTTCTACACTTTTACGTATATGGTCTACATCTTGCCAGCCTTCATAATCTTTTTCTGCATCTAGTGCACTATCTACACGTAAAAGCTCTTCACATATTTCTAATACTGATTCTAGTTTGTGTAAAAAGTTCCATGAGAATGAAGCATGGTTACATATTATTTCAATTAATCTTCTGCGACTTAAAGCAGATGTTGGTTTGTTTTCATCCATAACAAAACCTTTCTTTTATTTAGTTTAAAAAAAAGATATGTAAGACAAGACAAGTTTCTTAAACTCTTAAACACTCACTTAGCAATTATTAGCAATTTAACGGTAGTGTTTACTAATCTTTAGTAATGCCTTACATATCATAAAAAGGGGTAATGTAGTGCATCATTACGATACACTACACACCTGTTGTTACTTCATCACTCTACGTTGACGTATGGATTTATATACTGTTGAGGACAGCTTATATAAAGTTAAAGGTACTGCTATTACGTAGGCTATGATGTTTATTACTATCTTCATACTATAGACTCATGACTATAGCTAGAGTAGTATGATATAGGATAAACCATGTTACTAGAAACATAGTAAGAAAGCACATAACTTCCCAGAATGTTTCGATTGATTTAAATGGTACACCTATCTTATAAAGAGTGAAATATAGTTTGCGTTTAAGGTTCATGCGACCTCCTTAAGAGTTGATTAAAGTAAAACATATAAAGGGGTAATGTATTACTGAAACCAAAAACGTAACCTAATCACAAAGTCAAACCCGTAATGCAACGGGGTACGGTAACGTAAACGTCTCACACACACAATGTAGACTAAGTTTTGAAACTTCATCACTCTCTTATTGTTTAATAAATTGTAAATTAGTAATATTGGCAATGATTCAGTTACATTATTAGATGACTAAAAAAGTAATATATGAAGTGTTTAACCCCAGAACAGGTAAGTGGGAAAGAGATGTAACTACGGATGATGAGATAGATCGTGCATTTGAAATATATTTAAAGGATTTTGAATATTATGAAGCAGAACGACAGATCATTGAAAAGATTATATTACAACACGTACAAAAGAGAATTGAAGATACTCCCTAGTATTCCATTACTAAGTGATACATTACTAAGTAATATAATTAACAATAGTATTCCATTACTAAGTAATATATATATATATATATATAAATCCCCACTCTCATGGAAAAAATAACTAGAAAGATCAATCATAAGACTACAGAATGTGTAGTGTATACTACTGATGATTGTCCACATCCTATGGTATATTGGAAATCAGCAGCAAAAGGTGATTGGGCTACTACCGATGATGGGTATGTAGCAGAATGTATAGCAAAAAATGTTTATACAGACAAGTCAGGGAGAGTAAAAACGCTCATAAAGCTCACTTGTGGGCTACAATGGAACACAGGTAACAGTAAATTACTGTATAAACCCAACAAAGAAGCAGGTATTTACTCTATGATCAAGCCAAGAACATGGCAAGATCGTGAATCTAAGAAAAAACGTACAAAAAACGCAGTAAATGCGTACGTATCTCAGATTGTAGAGGGTAAAAAGATAGATTGGCAGCAAATAGGCAATATTTATAGGGCAGATCAGAAAAAACCAGAGGCTACAGTCAAAAGATTATTTAGAGAAAAGGTTATAACTAATATGGTTGAAGAAAAATTAAAAGAAATACTATCTTCTAGAGGTATTGACAAGGGATATGTACTTGATACTATACTAAAAGCAATATCTATAGCAGAAGATAAACAAGATGTATCTAATATGCTACGTGGAGTAGAGAACTTTGTAGATATGTTAGAAATGAAACCAAGTAAGAAAGTAACAACAGATACTTTACAAATAGATATGACTAATCAAATAATGGATAATATAGAAACAGAAGAAAAGAAGTTAGTTGCTAGTAGAAAAGTAGAATCTGATGTTGTAGAGTATCATGATCCAGGAGATGAAAATGATTAATAATACATTATTTGGAGTACATACTGAAGATATACATAGAGTGTATCTTGCAGATAATGAGTGGTATGAGATAAATGCTCATATAGAGGTAGAAAATAATAAATATTTTTCTGCATGGTGTATAAGAGAGAGTGATAATGCATCCTTAAGAATAGTAGGTAGTATTGATAATATATTATTAGCTGAGGCACAGTATTCGTAATGAGTGACGATGTAAATCATCCAGATCACTATACTAAAGGCATAGAGGTAACTGACTTTATTGCATCTTGGCAAATGGATTGGTTTCGTGGTAATATTATTAAATACATTGTACGTTGTCCACATAAAGGCAATACTGTAAAAGATCTTAAAAAAGCCAAATGGTATATAGAAGATCTTATACAAAGATTAGAAAATGATGAGCAACCACCAAGTACATGCTATTAATGTTTGAGCCATGTCCTCTTACCACAAGATCAATGTGTGGGTTTGCAGCAACTGTAAATGGAGAGTTACATTGTGGCATCATTAGCTGTGCTTTTGAAGGTACTAAAGTTAAAAATCTACCTAAGTGTACTAAGGAAATGTCAAAGTACGAACAATCAAAACATGCAAAGCATCCATGGGAAATATTCAACAAATAAAAGAAAAGCTAAGAAATGATATAATACTATTTGGTAAGATATGCTTACCTAATATGTTTTCTAGTAAATCTCCTAACTTTCATCATGAACTTGCAGATCTTTTAGTACAGCCAGATATAAATAAATTAAATGTAATAGCACCACGTGGTCATGCTAAGTCATCATTGATTGCATGTATATTCCCATTGTGGCATATACTAACACAAGAAGGTACTAAGTTTGTTGTATTATCTTCTAAGACAGAAGGACATGCTGTAAGATTATTACAAACTATTAAAAATGCATTAGAGTATAGTATGGAGTTACGTAGTGTTTATGGATACTTTGGTCAACACTCTGCTAGACAATGGTCACGTACAGAAGTAGTATTAAGAGATGATAGTATGATAATGTGTCGTGGTACAGGTCAGCAGGTTGTAGGACTAAAGCATGGCAATCAAAGACCAACATTAGTTGTACTAGATGATCCAGAAGATATGAATAATACTAAAACTGCAGAAGCTATGGAGTTTAACCTTAGATGGTTATTACAATCAATGGTACCTGCATTAGATGCTAAGCGTGGTAGAATTGCAGTTATTGGTACACCGCAGCATCAAAGATGTTTAGTTGAAACTTTAATGCAGACTGAAGGATGGGAGTCACGTAGATATAAAGCATTACAAGATGATGGTACAGCCCTTTGGCCTGAGATGTGGTCAAAAGAAAAACTAGAAGCAGAAAAGAAATCATTAGACTCTATAGGTAGAGTATCTGCGTTTTATCGTGAGTATCAATGTGAAATTATTGGAGACGAAGATCAACTATTTAAAGAAAGCTATATACAATACTATAATGCAGAGCTAGTATATAAAGAAGATGATGCCTATTTACATTTTCCTAAAACAGAAGAAATGAGAGCTGTAAATGTATTTATGGGAGTAGATCCAGCTAGTTCTGTTCGTAAACATGCAGACTTTTCTACGATTGTATGTGTTGCTGTAGATAATAAGAATAATAAATATGTGCTGCCTTATTACAGAAAAAGATCTACACCTATGAATTTAGCAGATACTATTATACAATATTTTAAAAAGTACAAACCTGTTAAGACTCGTATAGAATCTGTAGGTTATCAAGAAATGTTGCGTGATTATCTAAGAACTCGTGCTGATGAAGAAGGATTATTTATACCAGGACTAGAAATAAAAGAAACACCACGTAGTAGTAAGTCAGCAAGATTAGAAACAATGCAGCCCTGGTTTGCACAAAAGAAGATCTATATCCAAAAAGATATGAATCATTTACTAGATGAGTTATTGATGTTTCCTAGAGGAAAACACGATGATTTATTAGATGGTCTATATTATGCTACTAAAAATAATTATACCCCAAATCATAGCAATCAAAGAAATGAGTCTTATCACTCTCAGGGTGATTACGTAAAAAAGACTGATGATTGGATGATTTCCTGAAACTTTTTATAACTTTTTATGTCTAAGTTCTTGATATGCCCGAAAAACACCCAGAAGTCAAGATATCTGAGGACAAACTAAGCGAATACTCATCTGTACGTGATAAGTGGGCTAGACAAGCCACAGAAGATAATGAGTTTCGTAATGGAATCCAATGGACTAAAGAACAAGTTGATGCACTAAGAAAACGTGCACAAGAGCCTTTAGTTGTTAATGTAATTTATCCAGCAGTTGAACAAGCTAAAGCTATGCTTACTGCTAACTCTCCTAGATTCCAGTCGGCTGGTAGAGAAGGTAGTGATGTAAAGACTGGACAAATTTTTTCTGACCTAATGAGCTGGGTGTGGGAAAACTCCAAAGGTAATACCGAATTAAAAGAAGTTGTGGATGACTACTATGTAAAGGGCATGGGTTGTATGATGGTATATCATGATCCACAAGCTGACTTCGGTAAAGGCGATATATATGTAAAGGCTATAGATCCTTTAGATATATATGTGTGTCCTTCTTCCCAAGATGCCTATTCTAGAGATGCTTCTAACATTATTGTTGCTAGACTCTATTCTGAGATGCAATTGATCTCCATGTATCCAGATTTAGAGGAAATAATAAAGTCTGCTACTACAACTTCTGTTGCTCCTCAAACAGAATCAATCAGACATGGTTTAGAAGATCAGATTGTTAGTAAAGAGGATATCAACGCCCAGCGAATTTATGGTACACCAGATGAAAGACAATTAGAGGTAATTGAAAGATTTTCAAAGATTAAAGTACCTCACTATAGAATTTATGATCCACAGTTAAATGATGAAAAGATATTGACTCCTGCAGAATACGAACAATACTCACAAAAGATTGGATATAAAGTATTTAATAAAGAAAGAGAAAATATCATAACTGATGATAATGAAGTAGAGAATTATAAAAAGATAGAAGAGGAATATGGAAATGTATTTCATCTTTTAATAAATCCTGTTACTCAAGAGCAAGTAATGATGCAAGGGGAAGAAACTCCTGATGCATTGAAGAATAGTACAACTATCATTGAAAGAGTTACCTTTGCAGATCTTATGGAAACAGGTGATATACTGATGAATGAAATTGAACTTACAAGAATAAAGCAAGTTGTAAGTGTTGGTGGAGAACTTTTATATATCAATGTTCTACCTATAGAAGAATACCCAATAGTTACTTTTATGAATAATCATAATCGTAACCCTTATCCGCTTAGTGATGTACGAATGGTAAAAGGACTTCAGTCGTATATTAATAAGATAAGGTCACTTATTGTTGCTCATGCATCTTCTTCTACAAATGTAAAGCTACTTATACCTAGAGGCTCTATGAATAAAAGGCAGCTAGAAGAAGAGTGGGGTAGAGCTGGTACTGCAGTAATAGAGTTTGATCCAGAGTTAGGTCAACCTATAGTAGCAGGGCCTATACCTTTACCTAATGAATTGTATAAAAATGAAGCTGATGCAAAAGCTGATATAGAACGTATATTAGGTATTTATGCATTAATGCAAGGAGATCCATCTGCTATGCCACAAACCTACAAAGGTACATTGGCAATAGATGAATATGGTCAAAGAAGAATTAAATCTAAAAGAGATGACATTGAGGAAGGTATAAATCAAGTTGCTAAAGTAGTAGTAGGATTTATTCAAGCAACTTATACCACTATGAAAGTCATGCGATTATTACAACCAAACCATAGACCAAAAGAAGTAAAGATAAATGAACCTATTTACGATCAAGTAAGTGGGGAGTTTTTAGGTAAACTTAATGATGTAACAGTTGGTAAATATGATGTATTGGTTGTATCAGGTTCTACCCTACCATCTAATAGATACGCTAGGTTTGAATACTATATGGATCTATATAAGAATGGTATCATAGATCAATTAGAAGTGCTTAAGCAGACAGAGGTTGCTAATGTTGAAGATGTACTAAATAGAAAGTCTCAAATGCAGCAATTAATGACTCAGGTACAAAGTCAAGAAGCACAGATAAAAGATTTACAGGGTGACCTGCAAACAGCTAGACGTGAGCTGGTACATGCACGTCAACGTGTCGAAGTTGAGAAATTCAAAACAGATCTAAAACAATCCTCCAATAGGGCAAGTATGGCATCTAAGCTATATCAAGCACGTACGGAAGATGAACTTAAAAAGATCAAAAACGTCGTTGCTGAGCAAGATGCTACAAACGATTTAACAATACCATTGGAGGAATAATGGAAAACGTAAGTAATGCTGAGGTACAGGAAGTAAGCAAACCGCAAATGGAAACTACACAAGTTTTCGATGCACCTGCAGATACTGCTTCACCTGCACCATCAATTACCCAAACAACTAGGTTTGATGAACAAGAAGCTCAAACTTCAGAGGGCAATGAAGTTGCTGAGCCTACACAAGATGTATCTGCAAAAGAGGATCCTAATAGGTTACAATACTGGCAATCCCAGGCAGACAAGGCCAAGAATGAAGCAAGTAGAATGGCTCAAGAGCTTGATATGTATAAGAAAGCTGTTGAATCAATGAACAATGCTCCAGTCTCCAACGGAACCCAGCCCCAGCCACAGGCTGATCCATTGAAGGAGCCATTGCCACCAGAAAAACCAGTTACTTATAGTGAAATAGATGCTTATAACGATCCTGAGAGCGATTCATTTAAATACAGAATGGCTAAAGAAAAATTTCAAGATGAACGATATGATTATCTTAAAAAGCTAGAGTATGCTCGTATTCAAGAGCAAGATCAATTATTTGCACAACAACAAGAAAAGCAAATGTTAAATCAAGCTTATAGCACAGTTAAGAATCAATATGGTTGGGATGATATGAAAGCTGCAGATTTTATTGGCTGGGCTACTAATCCTAATAACGTAACTCTTGATGTTTTAGCTAAGTTATTTGATATACAGAACGCTCCAACACAAGAACAAATAAATGCAGTACAGAAGAAACAAGAATTCCAACAAGCAGGTCAAGCTTTACAGAATCCTACTACGCCAAGTGCACAGACAGGACAAAGTAAGCCACCTATGAATGAGGAAGATTTGTTTAATGCTGCTTTACTTTCACAGAGCAAAATAAGGAAACAATAAAATGGCTACTAAAAACCTTAGCGGCTCAGGTGTTCTTTTTACTGATAGACGAGATTTTTATATCAGTCCTCAAGTTGTCAAGGAACTTTGGACTGATGTAACCCCATTTACTACAATCGTGGCTAATCAGGAACAGCGTACACCAACCGATCCGCTTTTCAAAATGTTTGAACATAGAAATCCTTGGCAAAATCAAGAATTTCTTGCTGCTAGTAACCCTGGTAGTTTAGCTGCAGGAAACTCAGAATCAGATGCAACAGACATTGATAATATTGTTGGATTAGCATCATCTGCTGATTCATCATATCTTGGACTAGAATGTGAAGTTTGGGATACAACTAGAACTACACTAAAAGGCCAGGCTTTAATTACAACTGTTGTTGATAGCGATACAATTAAGTTTAAGAACTTAGGTTCTGCAGCTTTAGATGTTGCTGACAATGACGTATTTAGAGTTGTTGGTAATGCACATGGTGAAGGAACAGTTGCTCCTGAAGCATGGTCAGATGAAATCAAAGTTGTTCATAACAGCACTCAGATCTTTAAAACACCACTACAAATTACTGGTACTTTAGAAGCAGCAGCTTTACGTGGTGAGTCATCTGAGTTAGCTAGACTACGTTTACAAAAATCACAAGAACATAAGATACAAAAAGAAAGAGCTTTCTTATTTGGTGGCTCTACTATTGGTACTGGTCTTGCTGATTCTCGTGATGGAACATCTAGTGAATCATTTGCTGAGCATGCAATTACTGATGTTAATGGAAATGTAGTTCGTTCTACAATGGGATTAGTAACAGCATTAGGTAAGTATGGTGATACAAGTGGTGATGATCAAAGTGTATTTACAATTTCTGAAGCTAGTTATAGCTATAGCAACTTTGTAGATGATATGGAAAAAGTATTCCAGTACATACCAGAGCAAGGTATGAAGATGGCTTTTGCTGGTCGTGGTGCTATGAGCTACTTCTCTAAAATTGATGGTGCTTCTGGATTTGCTGGAAACTCTGGATGGAATATTAACATTGGGCCTTCAGAGCGTAGCAGTTATGGATTTAACTTTAGACAATTAGAAACACCTCATGGTGTACTAATGTTAATTCCTACTCCTGTATTACGTGGGCCTTATTCTAAATACATGGTTGTAGTTTCTGAAGAGAACCTATTCCATGCTGTTTACAGACCTCCAGTATACCAAACTAACATCAAGACTGATGACGCGTTTGATGGAGTAAAAGATCAATACATGTCTGATGAAGGTCTTGGAATAACCTTGATTGAATCTCATAAGTTGTTTAAGATAACTGATTAAGGAGGTTTAATATGGCTAGACCATTTCAAGGCGGAACTATGGCTAATGTAGAAGCAATATCTAGTGCAACTACATTATCAAAAGCAGATAGCAATAAAGTAATAGTTGTTGATGCATCTACTGGCTTTACCTTAACTCTACCAGCTTGTCAAAAAGGCTTAGAGTATAAGATACTTTTTAAAGTCGGTGGAACTGATGCAGCTATGAAGATTGCTGTTACTGCTGGTGATGCTTTCTTTGGAAGAGTGCAAGTACAAGACAATAATACTGATAACCAAACTGCAATGCAGGTAGTAACTTATGCAACAGCAACAGGTACTCCAGGAAGTTATGATGTTATGACTTTTGATGGAGATGCAACAACTTCTGGTTGTTCAGCTGGTGATATTGTTGAAATAGTTGCTATTGATGATGCAGCATGGGCTGTCAATGCATTATTGACTACAACTGGCACACCTTCAAGTGTAGCAGTTATAGCAGGAAGTTAATAATAGGATTACTAAGGGCTGTGGCATGCATGTAAATGCACCCTGCAGCCCTGGTAATTAAAGGTAATAAATGCAAACATTTAAGTTACAAGTAGAAGATTTAATAGGTAGAACAATTACAGATACAAATGGTTTAAACGATATGTTAAATGCAACAGCTCGTGAAGTATCTGATGTTTTACCTAAAGATGTATTATTAAGAAATGCAACTGTGCAATCAATTACATCTAACTCCTACAATGTTGCTAATAAAAGAATATTAAGTGTGAGTAGGGATAGTTACTATGCTACTGAAATACCTTATGGTCAGCATGGTAGAGCTACTGACTCTGGTAGTATTTACTTTGCAGATACTGCACAAAAAAGAGATCCTGTGTTTTATTTAAAAGGTAAGTTGTTAGTTATACAGCCAGAACCTACAAGTAGTGAAAATGGTGAAGTTATTAAATATGACTATCCATCAAGCATTGATCATGGAGATATAAGTATTTCTGATTTTCCTAGTGGAGCTGAATATGCGGTTGTTCTTGGAGCAGCAGCTAAATTTATGTTTAAGTTAGCTTCTGAAGATCAGAATAATGAAGATATAGAACTTGCAACAAATACTGCAGCTTTTGCTACGCAGTTAAAGCAAGACTATGAAAAAGAATTACAAAGGGTTACACAACAAAAATGACACAAAAACAAATGATAGAAATGGTTAGGCAACATCACCCTAATACTACAGAAACTCAAATTAGATTGTGGCTTAATGCTGCAATGACTGAGTTTGCTAGAAGAACAAGAATGTTGACTGGTGCATTTCAATTTGATACAGTTGCAAATCAAAGATATTATGGATTGTCAGATGATATACTAGAAATAATATCTGTCGATTATGATGGCTATGATATACCTAGACTAGGTAGTAAACCAGAGATAAGGGATCTAACATAATGATAAGTAAAAAAATGATGGGTGCAGGTCTTGCTGCAGGGTTAGGTGCATTATATATGGGAACTAGAGATAGAAAAAATGATTCAAATGTTATTGAAATGAGCGATAAAACTTTTAATGAATTAAAAGCAATGCGAGATGAAAAAGGACAAGTTGATGTAGGTCGTTACCTTCAGTCTAAAGCATTTAATGAATGGCTTTATTCTGATTTTAATCCTCAAGTTGATGATAGGATTGTTGCTCAAATTTATAGAAGCATTGTTAATTCCTATAAAGATAAAGATAAAGGGCATGAAGTAGCTACAAGATTTGTTAATGTAGTTGCTACTAATAAACCTAATTATGTATTTCCAACTAGAAGAGAAGGGAATATGTAATTATGGGTTACGAAAATAGAACATTTGCATACTTTGTAGATAGAGATGCAATAGCTATAGTTAAAAGATCTGTATCTTCTGGAGAGAATACATATTCATCTCCTAGCGAAGCAAAGACTGTAACTATATTTGCAATTAAAAAACCTAATTTATTTATAAACGCTAACTCTGGAGCAGCTAATACCACAACTGGATACAATGAAACTCCAGATTTACCAGAAGAATTTCAGCATACTGTAGTTGCTAAAGCTATACAAAGAGGATATGAATTAAATATAGAATCTTTAGCAGCAGCACAGTATTGGCAAGATCAATTTGAAAAAGGAGTAAGAGAAGGTAAAAGATACGCTAATACAGGTAGAATGGAAAAGGTTGTTATAAAAGGACAAGGCTTTGAACCTACTGTTTACTCTACTAGAGATAAAGACGAAGTATGACAGAGATTGTATTGACTAAACCCTCTTACACAGAAGATCAGATTGCTAGTGCATCAATATCGGAAGTGTCCTCCTATAGTAAGTCTACAACTGAGCTAGTGAATACAGTCTCTGCAACATTTACAGAAATAACAACATCAGCCACTACTATGGTTGAATTAACCGATTATACGGAGGCAACATAATGTCAGTTCAAAAGAACTTATTAAAGTTCGCTGGTGCTCAAGCATTGAACTCTGAATATGCTTCTGCTTGGACTGAAGCAACTAGAGGACAGACTTGCAGTAGTGGCACTAACGATGAAATAAATATAGCAATACCAACAGGTCATACTATATTGTATGTATATCCAGATGAGCTAAGCTCTATTGGATTTGATACAACATCAGGAGATTCTAATGGTAATAACTCATTAAGAATAGAAGCAGGCAAAATGCAAAAATTCTATATACCAAATGGAGCTACCCATGTGCATATAGAAGGACAAGGTGCTAGTGGTGATAAATTTTGCTATGTGGTAACAGGATAAGACTATGGGAAACTTAACATTTTTAGAAAGAGAAATACTTAATAAAGTTTACAATAGTAGCAATACTTCTTTACAGGTAGATATTGTAGATGCTACAGGAGTTACATTTGTAGCAAATTCAGAATCAGTATATGTCGATGATGGTGACTGGACTGATAATACATCAAAGCATACACTTGTAGGTGGTTTATATCAATCAACACCACAAACTATTACTGATGGTGATGTAGGCCCATTGCAAGTTAATTCAAATGGGTTTGTTAAAACATCTAATGATAGTATAGATAAAATGCTATACGGTACAGGATTAATTATAACTGCAGTTAATGGAGGTTCTGATCAAGCATTAGGATCTACATATCAATCAATTTATGTAGGAGTAGGTGGTGATATTGTAGTAACTCTTGCAACAAGTGGTAGTGATTTTACGTTTAAGAATGTAGCAAGTGGACAATTACTTCCGATACAAGTAACTCATGTAAAAGCAAATAATACTACTGCAACTAACATGATTGCATTAAAAGCATGATAACAATATTTCGTAAATATGCAAATTTTTTAAGCACCATTTATGATAAGATATTTGAGCAATCAAATCTTAAATGGGAAGATCAAACTCAGAACTGGGAGGATTTATAATGCCTACAAGTTTGACTGGCAATAAAATATCACAAACTTATCCACAAATTATCCACGTTGATGGTGGTGTAACTGGTACTGCAAAAGCATTATATGATGGTGATGGCACAGCAACAGTGTTAAAAGTATCTACAAGTGAAGTTGAAATATCAGGCAATCTGACTATTGCAGGTACTTTAACGAATGTAAATACAACAAATCTACAAGTTGATGATAGTTTAATACAGCTTGGTAGAGATAATAATTCTTCTGATGTAGTTGATATAGGTTTTGTAGGACTATACGATGCAGGTGGTACAGATAAATATGCAGGTTTATTTAGAGATGCTAATGATAGTGGTAAGTTTAAATTATTTA
>MDSW01056864.1_pt1 | contig 12638 bp, 13 predicted proteins | sample 811171 | NCBI WGS metagenome assembly MDSW01 (sample SAMN05326641, study PRJNA326480) | marine metagenome | isolation source: seawater | place: Atlantic Ocean: North West | collected 2012 | reverse complement strand
TAAAACTCAAATGCCCAAGGATATATAAAAGGTTTATAGTATTCTCTTTCTTGTAATAAATTCATTTAACCCTCACAACTTAGACAATCTGATTGTTCAAAGATTATCTCTCTTTTAGCTTGAGAAGTAACATTATCAGCACGACTGATAGCTTCACTTCTAAGATAATATAATGTTTTTAAATTTTTTGCCCATGCTAACATATGAACATTATGTAAATCTCCTTTATTTACATCTGGTGGAAAGAAGAGATTTACACTTTGCGATTGACAAATATAAGGTTGTCTATTACTTGCATGTTCAACTACCCACGATTGATTTATCTCAACTGCGGTTTTGTATACTTCTTTTTGTTCTTCAGAAAGTATACTTAAATGCTGAACACTACCTTTATTTGCAACTATACTTCTCCATACTTCTTCGTACTCTTGCTCACTTTTGCACTTATTTCTAAGTATTACATCAAGATATTTATTTTTCTGTAAGTAAGAGCCACTCTTTGTTTTTTGAGTATACGCATTTGCACGAAAAGGTTCGATACTTGGACTTGTGTTACCACAAATAATACTCGAACTAGCATTTGGAGCAATTGCAAGTAAATGTGCATTTCGTACTTCACAAGAATCATCATCTGGACAAGCACCTCTCTCAACTGCAAGTCTTCTTGTTTCTAGTAAAGCATGATTCTTTATGTGTTCAAACATTTCTATGTTAGCTGTGTTTGCCCACATTCCTTCAAAAGGAATATCGTTCTTTTGCAAATAAGCGTGAAAACCCATTGCTCCAAGACCAATACTTCTTTCTCTCATGGCACTATACACAGCTTTATGCATTTGTGCTGGTGCTTTCTTAATAAAATGGTCTAACACATTATCTAACATTCTAATTAAATCTGGTATAAATGCTGGAACTTTTGACCATTCATCAAAGTATTCCAGATTTACACTAGAAAGACAACATACTGCTGTTCTTTCTTCATTTGTTGCAAGAGTAATTTCAGAACAAAGATTACTATGATTTACATATAATCCTTTCTTCTTTTGAAACTCAGGTAATTCTGCATTTACAGCATCTTCAAACATAAGATATGGTTCTCCTGTTTCCATACGATTCTGTAATATTTTTACCCATAGTGTTCTTGCAGACACTACTTTTTTAACTTCTTTACTGTGTGGGTCTATTAGTTCCCAATCATCATTAAAGTTATCTTCTTTTGTAGCTCTGTGAATAGTTTCCATAAACTTATCACTAATTACTACTCCATGGTGTAAATTTAAGCACTTACGATTAGTGTCACCACCTGTTGGTTTTCTCATATCAAGAAACTCTTCGACTTCAGGGTGACTGATATGCATATATCCTGCATAACTACCTCGTCTTGTTATTCCTTGTGAGAAAGCTAACATTTCGGCATCAACTACTTTCATAAAAGGTATCGCTCCTGTACTTTCTGAGCCTTTTGAAGTTTTCGTTCCTTGTGAACGCACATCACTCCAAGAGCCTCCAATACCACCACCAAAAGAGCTTAAATAAGCATTTTCTGTATAATGGTCTGTGATACCTTCTCTTGAATCTTCAACATAGTTTAGAAAACAAGAGATAGGCATACCTCTTTCTGTTCCTCCATTTGATAGCACAGGAGTTGCAAACATAAACCATAAATTACTTGCATAATCATATAGTCTTTGTGCATGGTCTTCATCATCTGAAAAAGCTGTTGCTGCTCGAGCAAAGGCCTCCTGTGGAGAAGACTCTCCTGGTATCATATATCTATCTTGAAGAGTTTTCATACTAAACTCTGTTAGTAATTTATCTTTACTATAATCTATTTTCATTTAAAACCCTTTCTAAAGTTGTATTGATAACTTCTGTGTTTTCTTTTCCTATTGCTTCGTCACAGTATGTAAGTAAATCCATAAGTTCAACATTCATCAGAAGTTGTTCTGCATTTTCGTTGAGATTCTGTATGTATTTATACTTGCCATCTATAGGACAAGCACCATAGATATCGAAAACATCTCCATATTGTTGCATTAACTGGACTGCTCTTTTTGGACCAATTCCAGGTATTCCTGGAACATTGTCCCCTTTATCTCCAGTTAAGCACTTAAAAGTAATATAATCAGGTATTTCGAAATCATAATGTTCGTCCCAATTATGCACTGTAGTTTCTTTTCTAGTAACTGTACTAAATCTAGAAACTTTATCGCTTATAAGTAAATCCCAGTCTTTATCTGAAGATATCAACCAACAGTCATCATAGTCAAACTCTTTAACTATGTACGCTGCTATATCATCAGCCTCTACTCCCTTAAATTGAAATACTGGGTATTTTTCTTTCAATAAGGTCAAAGTATTACTAAACTCCGCCATGAACATTTCAAACTCTTTAGCTTCTTGTTCTGTTTGGTCAGCATACTTTTCTTTTCTGTTTGCCTTGTATTCAGGAAATATTTCCTTTCTATAAAAGCTACCGCCGTCTGCTAAGACAATTATTTGTCCTGCATTATAGGATTTTGCTAGACTTTCTACTGTTCGTATATAGTCATACTTGAAGTCTAAAACTCCTTGATGTTTCCATCTAAAAGCTATATTTAGACCATCAACTATCAGCAAGTTCCCATTCTGGGCTGGGCTCCCAAGGTCTGAGAATGTGATTGCCATTTGTAAATTGTATCTCCTCTTTTTCTAGCCAATGTTCTGCGATAAGTATATATGCACCTAGCCAGGCGATGTGCATATATCGCAATGTATTTTCAGGTTTTCTTGTGGTCGCCACAAAGAATTTACCATGATTCTCTCGAAAGATAAGAAGTGGTTCTTGTTTCATATCCTTTGCTTGTTTACAAAGTTTACTCCACCATTTGTAAATATTATTACTTTTTTGAGTATAAATCTTACTGTTAAAACCACAATCTTTGTAGAACTTTACCTCTACACAGAATAAGTTATACTTTCCTATAACTTGCAAATCTCCTTTTATTTTGCCACTACCAGAACCAGGAGTAGTTGTCCACTCTTCTTCTGTGAGTCGATTCAATATGGAAAGTACTTGTTGCTCTCCTCTGATTCCTTTTTGTCTAGGACTGACCATCTAATCTGCTTATTTTATCTTCTTTTATAACTTCTATTTTGGACAACAATGGGTGTGTCCAACCGTGTGATACTATGTAAGTATTCAAATTTTCTTCTCCTAATAGAGTTTCTACTAATCTTTCTTTTCCTTGTTCGTCAAGGACATTTGTAACCTCATCTAGAAATAGTACATTGATTCTTGACTTAGAAATACTACTCATTAGTTTTCTAATTGCTAAAAGAGTAGATGTATTTACTCGTGCTAATTCTCCCGCACTTAAAGCAAGTATATCTACTGTTTTACCATTATCATCTATTTCTACATTTAGTTTATCGTTGGATACAACAAACTGTAAGCTAAATCTACCATCAGATAAATCTGCTAAATAATCGTTTGTTAGTTCCTCTAAATCTTTTACTAAGTTTTCAATTTTGTAAGCAAGTAAGCCATTTGTACTAAAAGCTTTTTTCAGTATTTCAACATAGCCTAATTTTTCTTCCTGAGTTTGAACTTTACTTTCTAACTCTTTTGCTTGTTCTTGAAAATCTGTTTGTTGTTCTTCTATTATACCTATACGAGTATTATGTCTTTCTCTTCTTTCATTTTCTGTAATAATTTCTTCTACTCTACTTCTTCTTTCTTTTATTCGAGCTTTTATTTTTTCTATTTTTTCTTCTATCTCGTATGCGTTTGGAACTTCTTCTGGAAGCTCATGGTCTATATTTCTATATAAATTTTCAAAGTCTTCAACTTTTTGTTGCATTGCTTTAAAAATTTTATTTTGTTCTTCTTTTGTCTCTATCATACCTCTTAGGGCTTCTGACTTTTCAATAAGTGAATCTCTTACTCTTGTGTGAGTCTTGATTCTTCTTTCAGAAAATCCTTCTTCAAGAGTTTGGTCACAAGTAGGGCAAACATCTTCTAGTTCAGAGTATTTTTTTATCATTTTTGTTTCATAGGAGATTTCAGAAGTACATTGTCCTACTGCTTCCCTCAACTTACTCGTGTCTTCTATTTCATTATTACTTAAAAACTCTTTAGCCAAACCTAAGTCTATAGACTTCAACTGGTTTTTATATAAATTATTTTTGTTAATTTTTTTACTGATTTCAGAAATATTTTCAAATTCTAATTGTAAAGAACGCAAAGCTTCTTCGTCTTCTTCCGAGTAAAATGGTAAATCTAATTTTGGAAGTAGTGATGTATCCTCAAGAAAATTATCTGACAACCATTTATCGATTGTGGCAATTTTACCATGTGTCAGAGAAACTTCTCCACCTAAACTTCGTGATAATTCTTTAAAAACTTCAAAGTATTTTACATAGTCATCTAATTGTAAAAGGTCTATTAAAAATCTTTTTCTGTTAGTATCAGTAGCAGTTAAGAATTGTAAACTTGCATTTGTATTTTGATAGACTATCTGTGAAAAAGTTTTAAAATCAATACCTATTATTTTTTCTACAGATTTATAGGTATTTGTAGCTGTATGACTAGATATATCTTCTCCATTCTTATACAGCTTCACTTTTATACTTGCTCTACGAACAACATCAATTTTATACTTATCATCTACAACATCAAAAGTCAAAGAGATATCATAGCCGTTATTGACTTCACGATTTGGTATGTCTGCTTTTTTGATACCTTTTGAGTTTTTATTGAATAATACTTCTTCTAGTATTAGAGGTATAGAACTTTTACCTGTGCCATTTGTTCCTACAAGTTGCGTAACTATGTTATCATTTAAGTCAAGTTCATTGTCCGAACCATAACTAAAACAATTACTCCACTTCAGCTTCTTTAGCGTAATCACTAAACACTCCTAAAATATTTTTTGTTTTACTTTCTTCTAACTCTAGTATATATGATAAATATTCATTTAATTCTTCTTCGATTGTCATTTCTTTATCTAATATTAGAGTCGCCTCTGTTTTTCGTTTTATAACTTTTTTATCAAGTAATTCATTATTTTTAATATTACTTAAATCTGATACATCTCCTTCTATTTCATATATTGTATGATGAAAGTCAGTTTGTATCATTTCATCAGGATTTGTTACTGTCTTACGCAAAAGTTGAGGTAAATCAAACTCATGCCATGTCCAATCCCAATTATCTTCTATAAGTATATATCCAGTAGTAACTAGATTTCTATGAAAAGAAGTAGTCATTGGACTACCAGGATATACTATATTTCTTTGTGTATTGCTGTGAGCGTGTAAATCTCCTGCAAATACTGTTTTAAACTTGTCAAACCTTTCTAAATCTACTTCAGGCACTACATGAGGGGGTATTTCACCACGAACATGAGTGAAGAGATACTCTGCTGATATCTCCTCTATACTTTTCTTTCTATGCAAATCAGCATATGGCAGTATCGCCCAGTTATCCTCGTAGTAAGTTTCTGTTATAACTTTAACATGAGGATTGAGTTCTTCTGTAACTCTTTTTAAATTTGTAAAAAATGTTTTGTGCTTTCTTGTAGCTTCATGGTTGCCATCAAAAATAATTGTTCTACATTTAACATTCTTTACAAAATCAAAGTAGAGTGTTAACTCGTCCATGGAAGGGACTCGGTCAAACAAGTCCCCACCAATGATATGCAAACTGACATTATTGTCCATAACAATATCTTCTAGTTGCTGAAAGAACATTTTATATCTGGTGCACGCCCAAGATATTGGTACATTCTTTTGCCCTAGTTTTATATGCCAGTCTGCTGTAAAAAGAATCACGCTACGAAATCTTCTCCTGGTTGCCATTCACAACCTGTAAGACCACCTGCTTTTATAGCTTGAAGTGTTCTTAAAATTTCTTTTGCGTTTCTACCTGTGTCTAGGTGATTTACTGATACATGTTGAATTATTCCTTCTGGGTCAACGATAAAAGTTGCTCTATTACATACTCCTTCGTCTTCGTTTACTATACCTAATTCTTTAGATAAAGTTAGACCACAATCAGCGGCAAGAATGTGTTTTATATCCTTAATTATAGGATTCTGTTCTTTCCACGCTAATTTACAGAATTCATTATCTCCACTTACTCCAATAACATCTGCTTCCTCTAATAAGCAGTCCATAGCTGCGATTTCTGTAGGACAGATAAATGTAAAATCTTTTGGATAAAAGTATACTACTGTCCAATCTGATAATACTTCAATGTCTATAATTACATTTTCATTATCAACTGCTTTTAAACAAACTTGAGGAAATGCTTGTCCAACTGTATGCATAATAACTCCTTAACTAACATCAAATTCATCTGAGATAGTTTCATCAGGCTCATTTGAAGAACCTTCTCTCAATCTATCTAAGAGTTCTTTTTGTGCATCTGGAGTAGGTCTTGTTAAGACTTCGTCCATGGATTTTAAGTCTGAAATAAGTTCCATTTCTGCATCATTTAATGCTCTTGGCTTACACTTCAGAGCTTGTAATTGGTACTCAACATTATAAGCCATTGGTCCAGTTTTAACTCTTTTGAAGTAAACGTCCCACCCAGTTTCTGGGTCTGTTGGGTCGCCCAAGTCTTCTGCAGCAACCATAATTTGCTCTAGAAGTTTCTTCTTTAGATTTAGAACTTTCACTTTGCCTTCGTGAATACATTGAATAGCATATGCCCAACCACATTTAAGTTCAGGGTGATATTCTCTTACCCAGTCTTTTTCTTGGTTGTTAAATGCTTCTGCGTTTCTATCGAATGATAGACACTCGAAAGGTAAATTCTTACCATTTTCTCCTTTTAGCCAGTATACATATCTTGGTAATATGTCACCGACCATTCTTACGACATTGTCGCCTTCGACATACTGATAGCTGTCGATTTTACTTTTTTGGGCTTCGCCCTTTGCTTGATTAAATTTTATTGCCATTCTAGTTCCTTTAATGTGATTTCTTCAAATTTAAAATGTATTCTGTCATCTTCAATCCAAAGTAATCTGTTGTTTTTAATAATGTCCTCACTCCCTGTAAAGTGGAGGAGGTCTAATGTGGTATCTTTATTAGTTTGGTACTCGAAATAGTTGCGCAAGGAAGCGATACCTGCATACTGCGCAAGTTCGCTATCCGAGTACCTCCTGCGTTGAATAAATAGCGGTTTGGGATTTACTAAAAAAGACTTCCCATAGAAGCTTTTTGTCCAAAACTTATAAATTCTATCATGTCTATTGACTGGAGGAAGTTTGTAGGTGAGAATATGTAGAATCGTTAGTATGTCACTAACATTTCCCTTGCTTTCCCTTTGTATCTTTTTCCAATTATAGAATAACATTATAACAAATTTTGAACTTCATGTCAAGTACTATTTTTTACTCCTATATCAGACACTACATAGCCTTGTTTCATATAATATCCCATTCTCGCACTAGCCTGTTTTCTTGCTGTACGACCGTCTAAGTGTATATCGGCGATTACAGGCTGAAGTTTTCCTTCATATATTCTTATAATTCTGCCGATAAGTTGTGTTAGTAAGGGTTCGTTGTTTACAGGTGTGCCCAAAACAAGACAACTTAGGCAATCTAAGCTGATTCCCTCACTAAAGATTGATTGTGTTCCAAAGAGTATATCTTTCTTCCCAAAGATTTCCTTAATTATTTTAGGACGCTCTTCGTGAGGAATATCTCCTGTTACGCAGATTGCGTTATCTCCTACAAGTCTAGCACAACTTTTTAGAAAGTCAACTCTATCGCTGACAACCAATACCTTGTGCCCTCTTGCCGCATAGTTCGCTGCAAGTAACGCAATCATGTTTTGATATTCCCAATTATACGCAAGTGCGTTTACTCGAGAAGCCCAATCAACATTGCCGTCTAGAAAGCGAATACCGGACTTGACTATGTCAACTCGTGGAGTAAGATAATTCTCTTTTGGTGGTTTCAGTACATTATCAGAAAAATAATCACGAAAGATAACATGCCTGCCGTCCTTTCTCTGCATTGTACCTGTCAATCCAATTTTGTACCTTGCGCGACTCGCATCTACAATTCTTGTAAATGTAGGCGAAGATACATGGTGCATCTCATCTAAGATAAGTGTACCGAACTCCTTTGTGATTTTGTCGATATTTCGATAGAGTGTTTGGACATTTCCTACGACAAAAGGCGAGTCTGTCTCAAATCTTCCTGACCCTATCACACCCGCCGCAACCCCGAAGACTTTTTGTACTTCTTTCTCCCATTGCGACCGTAGTGTTAATGTGTGAGTTACGATAAGAGTTTTCTGTTTTAGCTTGTTTGCGATAGCTAACGCAGTAAAAGTCTTACCCCAACTTACCCATGCGTTTATAATGCAACTGTCATGTACCTCATCATAAACGGCTTGTTGTGAATCTCGTAAAGTAAACTTGAAATCAAGAGGTTCTATTGATATATCATTTCGTTTATCTACTACTTCGTAATCTTCTGGTATCAAGTCCGTTCTTCCAATCGGTAAAGAAATCAAACCTGCTCGTATCACGCCCATATTCTTAATAAAGATAGGTGGGTCTGTTGGTCTACGAGGCGGTATTGAATATGTCAACTCTTTGTCAACATACGATTGATAACTAGGAGTTACCTCCATGTAGATACGATTAGAAAGAACAGCTTTCATTTAAACTTTAACATTCCCTCTAAGTGCGAAGTATAATCCTCCGACATATAAACTTACATGTAAATAATCTTTATATATTACGTCCCATATGTTATCAGGACTTAAAATCCAAATAACTCCAGTAGCAATACAAGTCATAGTAATACCACTAAAACGAGTTATCAAATCACCAATATTATAAATTACTTCTTTTATATACGGTGTTGATAATCTAGTGATAAAAAAGTGTTTGTTATACCAAGGTATAAGTGAAAATAATCCACCTACTATTAGTCCAACTGCAGCACCAATCTCTCCCCATGTAACAAACCACCATACAATATATGGAAGTCCCCATGCTTCTGCTACTGCTCCATCAACAGGAAGTTTACTTAATCCTTGTTGTAAGAACATAGCAGATAGTGGTATTCTTAAAAAGAAAGTTGCTATATTTGCTGGAGGTTTTGGAATCATTGTGGTAATCCTGCTTTTACAAATTCACCAATAGTATCTATATCACTATCAGATAATAAACCTGCCTGAGCCCACATGGTGGAACTCATATTACCTACTTCTTCTTTTCTTTGATAGGCATATAGTCTGTCCACTATGTATTCTTTGCTTTGACCTGCAAGTGATGGAAATATTCCCATGCCCTGTCCTTCTTGTCCATGACAAGCTGCACAACCTGCCCACAGTCCTCTAATTGATGAAAACTCATCAGCAGCTGCAGCTTCGGCTTGTTTTGCCATTTGTTCTGCAAGTGTGCCATGAGTTTTTATATACTCCTGATAACACTCTCCATAACAAGAGTGTGGGGCGCTTACATTTTTATATTCAAGAGTGTTGTGAAAATATGATATTGTTCCTACCATAAATCCTACTATTGTTAGTACATATAATTTCATTATGCCTCCCTATCCATGTCCCATCTTACGACATTCTTTTTTCTTGGAAACAATTTTTTCTTCCACTGCTCTTGTCTGTAATCAGTGTACCAACGAGAGCCGTTTTTCTTTGCTTCTTCAAAAGTTAATCTAGTAAATATAACTGGTACTATAACTGATATGTGTACTACTATCGAAGTAACAATATCATATCCTAGCCAGCCCATGTAATATATGGCTATGAAGCCAAAAAATACAGACCACATTGTAAATAGTACAAGTGTAAAATACGCTTGTAATGATGGGTCTGGTATATATTTAAGAGGATTGTATCTGTTATCCATTACTAGATTCCAGCAGTCTACAACCCAAAATAAAAATCTTTTCATATTTTTCTCCAAGTGTCTTTTTTCTTTGTATCTGTTATCTCATATATAAATGAGGGTCTATTGTTGACATACAGAATACCTGCATATCGGTCTGTTAATAGTGGTGGTCTTGCAACTTCAAATGGAAAAGGTATACCTGTAATCCAGAGTAAAGTCATAATATCTTTACTTTCTATCTTATCTATCTTATGGTATTTTAACTTTGCTTTTTTACTTTTTTCATAGACAAAGAACTTACCATTTGAATCTACATAAAACTTACCACGATGTTTTGTCATATCCCCAAAAGTATTTAATTGATACTTCAAGTCATATAAATTTTTTAGTGGAGTTTTTAATCTTCGTTGTCCGATAGAATCTCCACTTATATTTCTATCGTCAACTACTTTGTCATCACACCAAAGTATCTCATCACGAATTACTACTTCATCTGTGTGCAAGACATAGATAGGGAATCTTACCTCATTAAGTTTCATACTGTTTAGCAAATTTACCCATAGAGTAATCTTCTCCTACCTCAAAGTCACAACCAATCGGACAGTCTGGTATAGACATACCTCTATCTTTTTGTATACAACTTTTAAGAATAGATTTATATTCATGAATATAATCTTCTTCTACTTCTGCTAAAACTGAATCATGAACTAGAGCAAATATTTTCATAACTCCTTGTTCACCATACCTTTGTTTAATAATCTTCTGGGCGTCAATAGCTCCAAGTAAGTTTACATCAGAAGCTATGGACTGAACTAGAAAGTTTACTCCAGACCTGACTTCATGAGTTGCTATCCCTCTATCTTTCGAGAATACGTTAGGCAGTCTTCTCTTTCTACCAAAGAAAGAATATAAGAATCCATTATCCTCAATAAATTTTTTCTGACTATCCAACCATCTTTTTAATCCAAAAAACTGTTTAAAGTAATCATCAATAACTTCTTTGGCTTCACTTGTACTAAAGTATTTGCCACTATCTTTGGTAACTTGCTCACTTATTTTCTTTGGACCAGCACCATACATAATACCAAATGTTACTGCTTTTGCCATTTGTCTTTCTGTCGAATAGTGTTCCGCAACTTCCTCTACAGAACAAGGTAGATTGAATACTAACTTAGCAATATTACTATGAAAGTTACCTCCACTTTGGAATACTTGTTGTAGAGCTTTGTCCTGAGCAAGCACAGCTGCACAATATACTTCTGCTGTTGTCAAGTCCATTGCAACTATTTTCTTGCCTTCTCCTGCTTTTATACAACCCTTGACTATAGGATTATCACGAGGTATCTGTTGCATATTCATTTTACCACTAGAAGATAAACGACCTGATGTTGTCCCATGCAGATTAAAATTAGTTCTCAATCTACTATCCCTATCTAGTTGTGGGTAAATTTTATCAAGATAAGTTGATTTAATTTTTACTTTCTGTCTTATGTCTAGTACTAATTGTGGTACTTCATGTTTGAGAGCAAGTTCTTTTAATACTTCTGCATCTGTACTATCTGCTCCTGTTCCTGTCTTTTTGCCTGTAGGTTCTAGTCCTATATAGTCAAACAAAAGAGAACGAAGTTGAACTGTGCTGTTTGGATTAAAGTCTTTGCCCTGTGATTTTTCAAACTGTTGTACTTCATCATACTCATATAATTTTTTAATTGCTTCATCAATGTTGTCTTGCATAAGATGTGTTGACCTTTGTAGTCTATCTTTATCAAATGGAACTCCATTATCTTGTATATCAATTAAGAACTTAGTTCCTTCTATTAGAATATCTTTGTAGACTCCATACAATCTTTCATTCTTTACTAAGGCATTTTCAAACTTTCTAAATAGTAAGAAAGTACAAACTGCGTCCATTGCAGCATAGTCTTTCATTATATCAAAAGGAATCATATCCCAACTGAAATCACTTTTTAGTATTCCATTTCTTCTACAATAATCTTGAATCCAGTCATACATTGGTTTCTCATAATCACCATATGGTGTGTACTTAAGAGATAGTTGTTTTAAGCCATGTGTTCCTGGATTTTCATCTAACATATAATGTAGTAGCATAGTATCTTCGAATCTTGGAAATCTAAATCCAAAGTGATAACTAAAGAAAGCAATATCAAATTTAGCATTATGAAATACTACTCTCTTTTTATCAAATAGTTGTTGAAGTAATTTTTCCGCTTTCTCGTCAATACAGTCTGTATTAATGTATGCTCCATGTTCATCTTCATAGGATAAACTAATTCCTATCATATGTCCATCTCTAGGATATAGTCCTGATGTTTCTGAGTCAAGTGCTATGAAGTCATTGTCATGGTTTAGTGCCTTATCTAAAAATACATATAAATCTGCACTCTCTGTGATACCATAACATTTATCTTTTCCTAGCTTAGCTTGTTTTAGTTCTCCTGCAATATACTTTTTAATATTTTCGCATGATTCTTCCCAAGTCTTTTTAGCCTCTGGTTTAAATGCAAGCATAGCTGGATTTATTACTGGTAGAAATTTATCATTTACAACTCTACCACTATATTCTGTTACTGAGCTTTCTTTTGTATAATACTTCAATGCCTCTGAGCCTATGAGTATTATCCAATCGTAGTTATCAATATCTACTTCTAAGTCTACATCTCGTTTTAATACTTTCTTTATTGTTGGGTCAGAACATAGTGCTAGTCTATCAAATTCAAACTCATTGTTGAATAATTTTATATAGTCATTACGACTAGGTTTGCTT
>MDSW01170470.1_pt1 | contig 12639 bp, 7 predicted proteins | sample 811171 | NCBI WGS metagenome assembly MDSW01 (sample SAMN05326641, study PRJNA326480) | marine metagenome | isolation source: seawater | place: Atlantic Ocean: North West | collected 2012 | reverse complement strand
GGTCGCAGTTCTACTTTCAGGAGCCACAACAGTCATTGGATTTTCGGTCCTTATCGCTCCTTCGATTGTTCCGATTATACCGATTCGTTCGGTCGGTTTGACATTGGTTGTGGGAATTACATCCACATTGATTTTGAGTCTCATTCTCGTACCAGTTCTCGCTTGGTTGTTGAGGTTTAACAAAAGAACTAATCCATCAATGTGGAAAGGGATAGGACGTGTTCCAATTCAATCCTTTGTGGTCATTTTACTCATCACTGTCGGAGTTACTGGTTACGGATTAATGATGATTGGTGAATTATCGAAACCCATTACCGGTTCAAGTGAAGCACCAGATAATATCGCATCATTGGAAACATTGGCCGAATATTCGGAAGAATTTGATGGTGGTCAAACCTCTTTATTCATTTTTGATGCCTCAATAAGAGGAGAGAGAAATGATACTTACGCCATTCGTGACCTTCCTGTTTTAGACAATATGGATGCTATTGAAATGAAGGTGGATAAAGTGAACCAAACAAACACCACGAGTGTAATCACCTTCTTGAAAGCCATCCCTGTTACAATTGAGATAACTGAAGGTATCACACTCTACGAGGGTTCACTATGGGATTTACTCCACGAGGAGTGCTGGGAATCAAATTCTCCTGAATGCATTCACTGGATCGCCCTCGATGCAGATGTTAATGGCGGTGGTAGAGAAGGAATGCGAAGAGACATGGTCGATGTTGTATTTGATACTCTTTCACCTGAAGTACTCTCAATGCTCACCAATAACGATGGAACGAAAGCTCTGGTTTATGTCACTCAACCCTACTTAAATCTAAATTATGCTGGAGGGTTAAGGGACGACATCGATGAAATGCTTGAAGAACCTCTTCCGGAGGAGGGAATTAAAATTTCTCCGCTCACTGGAGGACTTCCGGTCAGTTTGGATATCAATGAAGGTATACATGACTCTCAAAGTCAAACAACAATCATTACTCTCATTGTTCTAACACTTGTCCTCATGGTTATGTTCCGCTCTCCACGATTGGGTATTTACACCATGATTCCTGTTTCTGTCGTCATCTTGTGGCAACCTTTACTCATGAGGTCAGGAGATGTAAACGTGAATATATTCACTGCTATGATCGGCACAATTGTATTTGGCATTGGAGTTGATGATGCCATACATGTTATGCATAGAATTCAAGAAGAAAAAGAAACACCAGTAGGGATTTCAAAGGCAATCAGTGAAACAGGACAAACAATCTTTGAAACAACGATTACAACGGTTTCTGGGTTATGTGCTGGGCTTTTCCTCGCATTCCCTGGTCTGGAAAACTTTTTCTTGTTGATGATGGCATTGATTGCTTTTGCTTTCCTGACGAGTGTGTTTTTATTGCCTGCAACAATTACTGCAGAACATGTCATTCGACAAAAATTTCGTCGAAAGGATTCTTGGATTGATTTTGGTGATGATCCGGTGTTGTCATCCGAAGAAATGTCAAGCATTGACGCCGTTCTAGAATGAGAGGGGGGGAGCAGGGAGTAAGCCCCTTTCTGTTACCTTTCGGTGACTGCATTCAACTTAGCATCCTACCTGTCTCTAACGTGCAACATCAATGAGACGATTTGGATTTGCTCCAGTGTGGTTGATCGTTCCATCAAAATTCAAGCAACCTCGTCGTTTCCGATTCATTGTACACACCTGATTTTGTTCGTTTCTTCTTCATTGACCTGGCCATTTCTGTCCACCGAATTCTTTCGGACACCTGCACTATGGAGAGGGGACTTTCCTCAGGGTCGAACCCTGTCAGCAGTCCTCCTGCTCCCCCAACTAAATGCCAAAGAGGTAGGTTATGTAATTACCCCACAAATAAGATGCAGTACAATTGCTCAACGCAATTCGTCATTCTCTAAATCATGAGTTGGTGGTTTTCTTAACATCGAAATCATAAGTAGCAATAGAAGAACAATCACAAAAGACACAAAGGAAAGAGAGATTCCGTCTGCTTTTTGATATGTTTGAGAAATAAATGCGTCTCCACTTTGAATTACTTGCACTGTATCAGAAATCATCACTTCACCACTGAGTAAAGTGAATTCAAACCAATACGTACCTTCCAGATCTGGAGTCCAATCAAATGTTACATTATTTGATGAATTTGCATTTACTTGGATATTATAGACTCCTAATTCCGTCTTATCTCCATCAGCATTCACAACCTCAACCTTAACTCGACTTTCACCATCAGCCATTCCGGTATTGATTATGTCAAAACGAATTTCAGCATTCATTTCAGTGAGGAGATTATCTGCTGGATTAATGTAAATCGGAGTAGAGGAGAACGAAATTTGCGGCTCTCTATTTTCTAGAGCAACGATTCCAAGAGGAGTCAATTCATTATTTGAAGCAGCCTCCAAATTATTTCCTGCAATATCTTGACCTGTTACCCAAACTCTCAACTCAAATGCATTCATTCTCGCATTAGCAGGTATGACATCTCCTAAGTTAACGAGCGCATTCATCGGAATTCGCTCACCTTTCGTAATTGCAGATGAATATGCAATAGAAGTATTTCCAGAATGAATAGGAAATGCTTGCACTCCAACTTTGTTGATTGACCAATGTAATTTCATTGAAGAAATGTTAACTCCTTGTGATTCATGAATATCGAATTCCAAAGTAATATTTGTCCATAACCATTCTGGGATTATCTCATCCATGGATGGAGACGTGAGTCCATGAATTATATTTTCACGAACGATTTTTGGAGAGGTCGAATCCACGATCAAAATTTGATTGAAATCTTGAGATCTTTCAACAGCTCCTTCCGGTAAATTTCTCCCTTTAACCATGAGATCGAATATCCCCTCTTCGGATGGGGTAATGAATGGTATATCCGCTCGGCCCTGTGAGGCTATTGAGTAGAATTTTTGGAGACCGAGTTCTAATTGAACGCTGATATCGGACCTCATAAAAGAATGATCTCGGAACCAAAATAATTCAACTATCAAAGAGTGATTGGCATATGGCTGAACCCAGAGGCTTGTATTCGAAATCTTACTATTCTCAATATCAACATAAAATTCCGAAGAAAAACGCCATGTCAGTTGAGGCAGGCTCGATTGAAAGAGTTGCCCTGAGTGATCTTCAAGACTGATGAAAGCATGACGGAATATGGATGGGTCCGGGTTGAAGGTCCATTCAAACTTGATTTTGAACTCCAGAAAGACTTCAGTATCAAAGATGGTGCTATTTTCTGGCAAACCACAATAAATAACGATTACAGAAGAATCATTTGATGTACAAGAACTGTCTTGTTGTTGCCAAGAAATAAGAATGTCTTCACTATTTTCGTCCGCATCTAAATTCAAGATTACTTCTTTCACATCACCAATGCCGTTATCATCACTAAGGCTAATCTGAAGTGTGTATACCTCTTCTGGATGAAGCCATCCAGAAAAATCGTGCTCCCAAGCAACTTCTTGTACATCAAATGAGGAAGGTTGGTCTTCTTCCAAACTAATTACAAACATTGGATGAGAAGCATTTCCAGTATTTTGGACTAAATGACCTGCTGGATCCGATATTTCCAACCATCCTTCGATGAAATCACCAATTGAGTATCCATCAGTATTCACGTTTAACTTGTATTCACCATATGGCGAATATATGTCAGATGGGATGTCCAGGTGCTGTTGAGAAATAGTTCCATCTCTCGAATCCCTGAGGTAGGCTAAGGCGTGAAGGGGTAAAACCGGTCTATCACTTATCACAAAGACACCGTGTACATCTTGTCCCTCAGAAGTATGATGTAATGGCTTAAGAGAACTAGAGATTAATTCGGGAGCAGTCTCATCAAGCACAAAATCTGCAAGCATTACATCATAAGGAGTGAATGGTTGATTTGCGAGAGGTAGAATCTCGATCTGTATTCGAGATTCCATTAGACCCAATGTAAAGGAAATGGGAATGAGGTAGAGGCCATTCTCACAAACATCTGTTTCACCTATTAAGACACCATCTTGATATGTCTTTATCATCACATCTCCAGATCTTGGAAATGATTCTAAATCTTCAAATGTGAGTTGGACAAAAACACTACTATTGCCTTCATGATTGAAGAATGCAGCGTCTGGGTGTGAACGCATTCCATTTTCTGACAAGAGGCCCCACGAATCTACTGACAATGATTGCTGAACACCTAATTGAGAACCTAATCCCAGAAGGAATTCACCGGGTACGCTGAAAACACCGTCCATGTTGATTGAGAGAGAGAGTCTGAGACTTGGTTCAGAAGGCCATGAAGCGTCTATCCTTAATTTATGGAAAAAATGAATAGTCTGTCCGTCGACAATCAAACTATAATCGGCTAGATCGATTAATCCAGAAAATTGACAATCTTCCTTATCCGCTGAAGATTTCACCATGCAGATGATATCTTCAGAGTGGTACGTTCCATCAGCATACAAGTATGCAGCCCAGTTTTGTTGGTTGATGTGAGCTTCGATATCAGAAATTCCTAGGCTTGAAAGATCTAAGCTCGAGGTCACTTCTACCCAATCATCAGACGCTGTCAACGTTGATATTGACTGATTGAGCGCTACTGTGCTTGAGGGTGGTGAGGGTGAAAAATCTACCGACTTAAGAGTCATCGAGACAGAACTCGAACGATCCATCAAAACTGGCAATTGTACTTCTTTCACACCCTGATTTGAGGAAATCGAAGGGAGCATGGTGTTTATCGAGCGAGTGATTAAATCATTCACCCCACCTGAAATCACAACTTTGTCGTGCCAAATCACCGAAAGACCACTTGCCAACATGGGTCCAGGAGAACCGCTTACTGAGACATCTACTTCCTTAAAGAACGAACCACCAATCATTTTCTTATTCGAAGAGATATCAAGTCCCTGTTCGATTGTATCTAATTCAGATTCACTGAGTTGCACCCATGTAGCCTGTGATACGGTACCAACTAATTTCTGCAAGACTTCATTACCATCAATCTTGAACACAAGTTCTACGTTTGAGACAGTAACGTCCAACGGAGAAAGCGAAAAGGAGAGACCATTGAGTTCATTATCTGGAGCTAAAAAGGAAATTGTTTGAGCCAAGGAGGTCCCAAGGAGCAAATTTTTTGAATTTTCACCATCGGTAAAAAATGTTTGAAAGCCCCAAGATTGAAGAGATTCATCAGCCATAGACCATTCCAGAATTCCATCTACTCCAACATCAATTCTAGGATTCATTGGCGTTTGGTGATCGTCAAGTTCCACTCTGAAACCATCAACTTTCCAATTACTTGAGCCAGTCCACTTGAACTGAAGTTGGCCCATGGGTTCGGAAAGAGTTTTTGAGCGATTTAACTCAAGAATTTCCCATTGATCATCAGAATCAAGATATGACAGTTCGCCCTGACCTGAAAAATCAAGATAAGGCGTCAGTCGCCCAATGGGAGAATTAAACTGCCAAACAGGCGATATCAATGAGTCTGAAGCCCCGCCGTTAACTCCTCCTCCTAAATGTGTTGCACCATTCAAGGTCCATCCATTGAGCGTTGGGTCATCGTTGAATCCTTCTTGAATTTGGCCTTCCATGTGCAAACCATAGATGATTGGGCTCCCCATCTCTGAAGCAGCTAAATCGAGACGAATTCTTAAGGAGCGATGGTCATTTGAATTGATACCACTCAGATCAAATTTCATTTCTGTTCGCTCTGCATAACCTGGAATAGTGTCAAATGTTGTTCCATCAACAATTGTCCAAAAAAATTCGGCATCCACAGGAATCTCCGCATCGATACTCATCAGTCCATATCGATCTGAGTTTGTCTTGAAATCACTATGTCCTTCTGGACCAAAAGCAGGTGAAGTCCAATTGCCTTCACCATTACCTACACCATTTTGAGGAATGATGATGATATTATCAATCCATGCCGTGTCTGAGTTTGAATTGACGCTACCGTCTTTTTCATATTTCCAAGTGTAGGTGTGAGTGCCTGCTGCAGCAGTAAATGAATGAGTCCCTGAGTTAATTCCCGACCATCGCATCTGGTAGTTACTGGACCTACTGCATATCGTGTTGTCAATACAAAAAACCAGATAATCATAATTGTTTTCTGAAGAGACCTTGTAATCGAAGAAGCCATCGACAGCAAATGGAGTTGATACTTGTACTTCAAGGGCTGTAGATTGTCCATGAGTTATGCTTCCTGCCTTTCCTGAATATGTACCCGAGATTGAGTTACTGGATTGAACACTCCAAGAAGACGAACCTGATGTTGTCCAATGAGATTCTAATTTTCCTGATTCAAAATTATCTGAAAAGCCATCCGGCAAAAGACTCATGCCCTCAGATAAATTGGTATCAATTCCATCGAATATAGCACCAGGGTGCTCGAAATCTAATTGATTTTCCCAACTGAATGCACGATTAATTGGCCAAACATTTGGCTCTAATTCAAGCTCAATTCCATTAACAACATGATTATTTGGAATTTCTATATGTGCCTGAGTAGAGATTCCATTTGGACCAGTTGCAACTACAATATCCACGGTCTCAGATTCATCTAACGCAGCAACATTTCCTATTGGAGTGAGAAGCATCCCCAACATCAGAGCAACCAAAAAAAATGGGATGCGGGCCATTCCCATACAATCGCCTATTCTTCATAGTACATAATTCTCTCATTGAAAATCCATATTGACCTGATGCATGTATCGTGACCATGGCAGAGGTCTCAGAACTGAAGAGGTTAGCCGGAATTAGAGCATGTGATTTTGTTAAGTCCGGGATGCTTGTCGGATTAGGAACAGGTTCAACAGTTCGATACACGATTCTGGAATTAGGAAAAAGAATGCAAAATGAAGGTCTGGAAATCAAAGGAGTACCCACGAGTTTAGCTACTGAATCTCTAGCTCTTGAACTCGGCATTCCGCTCATTGAACTTCCTCCAGACAAAAAATTGGACATCATTATTGACGGAGCGGATGAATTCGATTTAGCATTCAATTTGATAAAAGGAGGTGGTGGTGCTCTGCTTCGAGAAAAAATTGTGGCTCAACGTGCTTACAAAATGATCGTGGTTGCAGACCAAAGTAAACAAGTCAACACTCTGGGTAATTTTCCTCTCCCAATCGAAGTGACACCATTTGCTTTTGAGTGTACGATGAATGAAATCAAAAATATCCTTGATTGTGATGTAATCATTCGCAAAGAGGATGGAAATATTTTCACAACAGATAACCATAACTTCATCATCGATGCCCATGTAGGTCCAAAAATTGAAAATCCGAAAGATGTTGAAAGTAGATTATTACAAATCCCTGGCGTTGTACAAGTGGGCCTTTTCGTTGGTATGTGCGATGAAGTTGTGCTTGCGACAAAAGACGGCATTGAAGTTCTCTCAAAATAGAGTGAGGAAATTTTGCGGCAAGAGTAAATAGAGGGAGTACCCCGCCACGAGTGGGCCATTAGCTTAGTCAGGTAGAGCGACGGACTCTTAATCCGTAGGCCGCGGGTTCGAACCCCGTATGGCCCGCTCATTGAACACCGTTGTTCCAGTTGAACCTCGTATTGAAGCAAGTGCGTCTCCTGGCTGACAAATAATGGCCTGAAGAGTTGGTTTGATTCGAACTGCGTCAATGAGTGCTGCTACTTTTGGACCCATAGAACCAACTGGAAATTCTCCATTTTGAAGGTGCTGCTCTGCGTCTTTTAATTCCATTTTGTTAAGAATTTCTTCATCTTCTCTTCCAAAATTTAATCTAACCGCATCAACAGCTGTTGAAATAATTAATGCATTTGCATTTAATTCTGTAGCCAGCATTCCTGATAGGTGATCTTTGTCGATAACTGCAGGAACACCCAACCAGTGCTTATCTTTGCGAATTACAGGTATGCCTCCTCCTCCACCACAAATTACGACCGCCCCTAATTTCACAAGTGACCCAATGACATCCAAATCTAAAACATGGATTGGTTTGGGTGAGGCAACAACTCGTCGAGGCCCATTAACCGTCTCTGCAATATCCCAGTCATTATCGAAAACACGCTCATCCGAAAGTATTGCACCTACGGGTTTGGTTGGATGTCTAAAGGCCTTATCTTCCGCAGAAACTTCAACTCTGGTCAAAATAACAGCGGTTCTTTCAGGCCTTCCTCTTCGATCTAGAATGGAGTCGAGATTGAGAGAGAGCTCGTGTCCAATCATCCCTTGTGTTGCTGCAACCCAGGCATCCATTGATTGGTTATTGTCGCTGTCAAGTTGAAGCAGTTCACCCACCTGAGGTCCGTTTCCGTGAGTAAGAACAACGCTCCATCCCGCTTCAAGAAGATCAACAACATCGCTGAGCACTTTTGCTAAAACCAAAGCCGTTTCCTCGATGCTACCTCCTTTCGGATCTGACAATGCATTTCCTCCAATGGCATAGACAACCAACTTGCTCATATCGTAGCCATCTTTATTCACGTTTTCAGTATTACCTCTATATTTCTTCGAAGCGAGGCATTCAAACACAATGGTTCATACGCCGTTACATGGCGAAGACATTTTGGATTGGAGATGTTCAGTCTGGAATTTATGATGAACAAGAGATTGTGTTGAAAGGTTGGGTGAAAAGAGCAAGGGGTTCCAATAAAATTCGGTTTCTTGTCCTTAGAGACTCAACTGGATTTATTCAATGTGTGGCAAAAAAGGACGTCGTTGGCGATACCATTTTCGAAACCATCACTTCTGCACTGATTGAAACATCTGTTGCCATCCATGGTAAAGTGCGCGCAGAAGAGCGTGCACCAGGTGGTCATGAAATTGATATCTCAAATTTCGAAATTATTGGTGAAGTTAATCCTGAAACACCATTTCCGATTACGGAATCTGCCATGAAAAGCGCTGATGGTGGAGAAACTGAGTTTTTGTTGGATAACCGTCACCTGTACCTACGTACATCTCGCATGACCAATATGCTCAAGATCCGTTCAAGCGTATTTGGTGCTATTCACAACTACTTTCGAAATAAAGATTTCACTGAGTACCAAGCTCCATGTTTTGTTGCAGGAGCAGTAGAAGGAGGTTCGACTTTATTTGAAGTCCCGTACTTCGGGAAGAAAGCTTACCTCACACAATCATGGCAACTTTATGCAGAAGCGGCAATGCCTGCTCTGGAAAGATTGTATACCATCGCACCATCATTTCGAGCGGAAAAAAGTAGAACAAGAAGGCATTTAACCGAATTTTGGCATGCCGAAATGGAAATAGCATGGGGTGGTAATGAAGACGTGATGAATCATGGAGAAATGCTGGTTCGCAATATTGCAAAAACTCTACTCGAAGAAAGGGATGAAGAATTGAAGGATATTGGTAGAGATTTGGATTTAGTTGAGAGGTACGCAGATAACCCTTACCCTAGGATGCGCTATGACGAAGCAATTGAGATACTTCAAGCAAAGAAAGTGGAGGTTGAATGGGGGCAAGATCTTGATTATTCCAAAGAAAAAATCCTTACTCAAGATTTTGATGTACCCCACTTCTTGACACACTACCCAAAAGTTGCCAAGCCGTTTTATCATCGAGTAGATCCTGAAAATGATAATTACGTTTTATGTCATGATTTACTAGCTCCAGAAGGATACGGTGAGATAATCGGTGGTGGGGAACGTACTTGGAGCGAAAAGGAAATTCTTGAACGGATTGATGAAGAAGGTGTACCAAAGGAGCCATACCAATTTTATATCGATACCAGGACTTACGGAGGCGTCCCTCATGGAGGTTTCGGACTGGGTGTCGATCGTGTATGTGCTTGGTTGAGTGGAGCGGAACACATCAGAGAAGTGATTCCATTCCCAAGAGACTCAAGGAGAGTCACGCCTTGATTCAATCCAATTTTCGATTGATTCGAGTACTAAATTAAGATCTTTGATTCTTATCACTGTGTCAACGTGTTGGAGTGGACGGTCGTCATAGGGATTGAAACAAATAGCAAAACCACTTTCATGAAACATATCAATATCACCTGCAGAATCTCCGATTGAAATCGTCCTTGATTTTGGTATGGATAACCTCCTTTGTAAAATATTTACAACACTTCCCTTCCCATTCATCTGTACCTGATATCTGCCAAATAATTGAACCTCATCAAATTCAGAAATCCAACCGTTGGTAAACACATGTAACTTCGTGTCATAGTCAGTGCGGTTATCGATTCCCCCCCACCTACGCCTCCATTTTTTTGAGGAGGGAAATTTTGAGGCAATCTCTCTGGCAGTTTCTTGCATTCCCCCACTAATAATAGCCACATGATGCCCTACATCCAGTAAAGATTCAATACAATCATGAAGATTTGACATTAGAGGTGTGTCGCGTGCTAACTTTCGCAAAGTCTGGTCAGTAAATGCTTCACAAGCTCCCTTTATTAGAGCCAAATCTAGTTTCAGCCATTCCCATTCGTCAAGCTTTCCTTGGTTGTACAAGTTCAATGATTCATCGTTATTGATTTGTAATTTGTCATAGACAAATTGCCAAGTTGAAAAATGGTCGACTAAAACCCTGTCCATATCAAAACATATTAGATGAGGCAGCATTTATTCACCTAATCAGAAGTTGCTTCATCATACTGTGCCTTGAATTGCTTGACCTGCTTTCCCATGATGTACAATATGAGTCCGACCATCATTGCAAACAATCCAATAAGTGTAACAGCGACTACCGCCAGAGTAAACCCGAGAGAGGTTTTGTTTAATTCATTGAAACTATCCAAGACATCGCCAGATAATTGATATCCCACAAAGAAAAGAACAAAACCAGGAATCCCAAACAAAAGAAGTGGATGTCGAGTATCGATGACCCAGTAAAACCATTTAGCGAATCTTGAAGCCGAGGTCAAAGATTGGCGTTGGCTGATTTCGGTCGTAGGATTAGGGTGAAGTACTCTCACTGACAAATGACCTGGTAAATCCTGTGAGGATTGTGTTGACTCTAATTTCGAAAGACTATGCAAGCCTTTTGAGGACAAACACAGATGTTGAAATTTTACATCACTAAATGCTACATTAATCGGATCATCAATTACTAATGTTCCAGACAAAAGTGACATGTGCACATCCCAATCTTCATTTGAGCGATTGATAAGCATCGGTAAATCTTTCAGTCTAAATGAGGAGGTAATATGAATGACGATATTTTTTTCAAACATTTCCAGCTCACAAATTTCTTTTGCAATTTCATTCGCAAGCGGGCGATCATCAAATTGGATACTTGGAACAGATAATTTCTCTGCAAGTTCAACCGTTTCGTCTTTACTTCCATAATCGAATAAAACTACTTCTTCAGACACATCTTCCGCTTTTTTTACGAGGGAAACAAATCGAATTTCGATATCTTTCCCCAAGAGGATGATTCTTCTCCGGCTCACACCCCTTCCTCGAGTTATGTTTCAAGAACTTCGTGGCTTTTCAAGCACAATAATATTCAATTTTTCACTTGATTGAAGGCTTCGGTTATTTTTGTTGACGAGGAATGCATAATTGTCGGAAAATTGATGAAAATATGCCTTTGCAGCAACAAGAGATTCATTTGATGGATGTTATTGCGAGTCATGTTCGAGCAATGGAACATTGGTGTTGTGATTCCAGCCAAAGATGAAGAGAAACACATCAAAAACGTCATTGATACATTACCTTCATTCGTTGACAAGTACGTATTGGTGAATGATTGTTCAACTGATAATACAGTCGAGGAATCCGGTGCAAAAAATGTGATACATCTCGATGGAGAGGGAGTCGGAGCAGCAATTGATGCCGGTCACAAGTGGATGTTGGAAAATTTGGAGAAACCATTCATAAGTGTAGTAATGGCAGGTGATGGGCAAATGAATCCTCTGGAAATGGAAACACTGTTATTGCCAATAATTCAGAAAAGATGTTCTCATGTAAAAGGCGATCGAAGTTCACACCAAAGAGGATTAGGAAAAATGCCCTTCATTCGAAAATTTGGCACCTTACTGTTATCATTTATCATGAGCTTAGGTTGTGGAAGAACTGTAAAAGATCCTCAATGCGGATATACTGCTACTTCAAACGAACTTCTCGAACAATGGGATTGGACAAAATCGTGGAAAGGGTATGGCTATCCAAATTGGTGGTTGTTAAAACTCACTCACGACAAAAAAAGATTTGAATCTGTTCCTGTTGAATCAATCTATAGAAATGAACATAGCGGTCTTAAAATTTCATCCTTTTTTTCAAAGGTAGCACCAATGATGTTTTTTGCATTACACAGAAGGTCAAAAGATTGGATTAAAGATGACATGGAAACAATGCAATCTATGTGGGGTATTCCAACTGGTATGTTTTATATTGGGGGTTGGGGTTCTTTCCTACTCAATCTTTTGACCATCGGTGAGTTTTTTTGGATATTTATTGGTTTGCAAATGTTATGTTGGGGCATTGCTCATGGATTTGACCGCTTATGGGTCAAATCAAAAATCGCGGTAAAGGGGGCTTAAACATGTCACGGATTGTCGTTTTTGGTTATGGCTTGATTGGCAAGTATGTATCACTACATCTTGCGAAAAGAGGATACTCTATCACCGTAATCGATCAAGAGAAGAAGAGTTCTGATAATCAAAATATTACCTTTGTTCAAACCAATG
>MDSW01137293.1_pt1 | contig 12639 bp, 7 predicted proteins | sample 811171 | NCBI WGS metagenome assembly MDSW01 (sample SAMN05326641, study PRJNA326480) | marine metagenome | isolation source: seawater | place: Atlantic Ocean: North West | collected 2012 | reverse complement strand
CATGCTTTTTCAGAATTTTATGGTGTAGATTATGAAGGAGTTTAATGAAAAAACTATTTGTAAATAAATCTTACCTTCGTAAATTGCAAGGTAAAAAACTATTCTTAGGAGACGCTTAATATGCTTGGAGCATTACTCACAGCAGCATCAAACCCAACTGTTCAAACAGCAGCTAGAGGATTGTTTGGGTTTTTACAAAATCAAAAAGGTAATAGAATGATGGAAGCTGCTACTAATCCAATGACTTATGATCAAGCTGCTACTCCATTTCAAAAATCTCAAGGTCTTGTAGATAACTTATCAAACTTTAGTAATTTTTCTGGACAAGCTATGGACTTGTCTAATATGCAAGGAAATCAAGCAGCGGCAAGTGCAGCTATGGCGGGTATGGGTGGTAGCGCTGCTAACATGTTAAGAAATAGAATGAGAGCTAGTGGGGTTAATCAAGCTTATAGTAATTTTCTTCAAGCAGCTCCGCAAATAGCAAATATGCAATTAGGAATAGATAGAAATATAGCTCAAAAAATGTATGGTGATGACCAATTCCAAAGAGATTATAGGCTTTTAAGAGGTGACCAAGATAGACTTATGGGTTCACAAAATATGTCAGCTGCAGCAACTAAATTATTTGGGCCTGACGGGCCAAATGCTCAAGAGAGACAAGAAGCTTTTGGTGCAATAGGAAATGTTTTAGGACGAGATGGTTTAGGCGGAATGATGACAACAGGTGTTAGCGGTTTATTGCAAGGTGCAAGAGATATAAGAAATTTTTTTAGCGGATAGTAGGAGAGAGTATGCCACCAAGAAATAGAAATGTTGCATTTCAACAGTTTATAAATCAAACACCAGTTGATAGTACTGGTAGCTTTAGGCAAGTCCAAAGAGATGAATTGTTTCCAGGTGCAATTTCAAGAGATTTTGCAACAAGCAGAGCTGTAGACCCTACTATATCTAAATATGATGTAGCGTATGGTGGTAACCCAGTAATGGATTTAGTTCAGAATATGTATCAAGGTGGGGTAGGCGATACTAGAGGTACTGGTGGTATGCCAGGTAGTGGTAGTGACCCTATGAATTATGCTCAACCTGCTGAAATGATTACAGGAAGCTTTCAAAACACTACTCCAAGAGCAGAACTATATGATTTAGAAATGAACGAAGGTTTAGGGATGCCAGGAAGTGGAAGCTATGGAAGTTTTACTCCTGACCGTAGTGCTGCAAATATAGTAGAGCAATCTAATCCCCTTATGCAAATAAAGAGGACTGACCCTCAAGTAAATCTTCCTAGCTTAGCTGGGTATGATTACCCAGAAGACCCCGAAGGGACAAGCCTTGAGCCTCCAGTGCAAACATCAGGAAGTTTTAGAAGTGTACCAAATCCTACTGAACAAGCTTATCAAGCAAGTTTACCTGGGATAAATAGAATACAAGCAAATGCTCAAACACAAATGGCTATGAATGAAGGGAGACTAGACCCTTCTCCTCGATATGCAAGAACTGCTAATTTAAAAAGAGGTGTTCAAATTGGAGCTCCATATCAAGGAACGCCTGACAGTTTAAAAGAAGTAACTATTCCAGAAGAAATGCAACCTGGAATGCTATACAATGCTCGTGAAGCAGCTCCTGGAGTAGCAGATAAAGTAGCTAAAGGAGCTGGGGGTTTGGCTAGAGGTATAGCTGGATTTGGTGGTAACATGATTAACGCTTTTCTTTATGGAGCAGGAAGTAAAAAAGGTCTTAGAGAAAATCTTAATCAAACTTTTTATGGCGGTAAAGGTACATTAGGTCAAAATGTGTTAGGATTACCAGCCCCTCAAGATAAGACTGCTCAAACAGCCCCTGTAAATTCTGAAGCAAATCAAGCTATAGGCCCAACAAAATCTGGTAAACCTATGGGTGGATTTAAATCAGCATTCGCAGCAGCTAGAAAAGCTGGTAAAAAAACTTTTAAATGGAAAAATCCTAGAACTGGAAAAACTATAACATATACAACAGCTTTAGCTAGTGATAAGAAAAAATCTAGTGATAAGAAAAAAGGAAACGACCCTTCTGCTTTGCAAGGAAGTTTTAGACCAGTAAAACCTAAAATTACATCTCCACTCCTTACGGGAAAAGGATATAGATAATGTCATTATTTGATATAGCAAATGCTGGTTTTGCAGCAAAAGATGCCATAAAGGCTAAAAATATAGAACGACAAAACTTTAATGCTAATGTAGCCTTCCAAGATAAGATTGCTGCAGAAATGGCACCGTTACCTAGAATGCTTAACAATCGTGGCAAGATAGACCAAGCAGCTCTTGGTAATATAACTGTCCCAGCTAGCTACCAAGATCATTATAATCAAATGAGACAACAACTTCCTAAGGGAGTTATGCCTAATACTGAAATGATAAATGAAGTGGCTACAGCTTCTAATGATGCATTCTCAAGGCAACTTGATGCACAGCTTCAACAAATGAGAGCAAGTGGAATTTCTGATAAAAAAATTACTAAAGCATTAGCTAAAGAGAATCCTAGTCTTTTAAATTATGCCGTTACAACAGGCTCATTAAACCCAGCTGCAAACAAAAATGAAGTTAGTTTAATGGGGCCACTAATAGCTACTGGTGGAGTTGCTGGTTTGCAATATCTTAGTGGTCTTGCTAAGTACGTACCACAAGGCAAAGAAATAGTTCAAGAACTTGGAGAAAAAGGATTTAAGATGAGAGGCTATGACCAAGTTGGTAATAGATTAAGAGGTCAATTAGGGCAAGCTGGTTCAAGTTTACAAAAACTAACAGCAGAAGAACTTATGGATAAAAATGGGCCTTATAAGTTTAGCAAAACAAAAGCTACTGAAATTTTAAATCAAAGAGGTAAAGGCACTTTAACTAATAAAGCAATTGGTAAGTTAGCACAGAATAAAGGTACTGTTGGTAAGGCTGTAGCTAATTGGTTGATTAAAGGTGCTAGAGTTGGTAGACTAGCATCAGCTACTGCTGCTCCATTTTCAATGGGTAGTAGCTTATTAACTCTTGGATTGTTTTATGGTGGTGAGCAATTACTAACCAAAATGATAAACTCAATGGATAAAGGGGAATAGCGTGTGGCTCTTCCAGAAGGATTCAGACCTAAGTTATCTAGGCGACAAGTAGCTGAATTACAAAGGCTGCAAGATCGTCAGCCCAACAGAATAAACCCCCAAACCAAAGAAGCGTTAGAACAACACGCTGAATACTATAGACTCCCAGGTGAGCAAACAAGAAAGTTTAATACTTCCGTTAAGAGTATAATGAGTCAAACTGGTGCTGGCTTTATGGAAGGATTTACTACTCTTAAAGCTGACAATCCCCCACAAAATGATGCTGAAGCAATAGCTAGAAATATAGGACACTTAGCAGGATTTGTAGGATTTGTCCCATCTACTCCTTTTAAGATGCTTGGCTTTGAGAATACAGCTAGAGCTGTAAAAGGATTGAAAGGTTTATCTGTGCCAATGGGAGTTGCAACTGCAGCTCAAAAAAGCGCAACTGCAGCAATAAGAACACTTAGGTCTAAAGCCTTAAAGAATAGGGTTGAAGCTAAAGATTCAGCTATTGGGTTTTTACAAAACGAAGTAGTTAGAGATATGGGTAGTGGAGCTTTTCATCTTGGTGTAGCTAGTGCAGTAAGTTCTTGGCAAGGTGGTGTAGATGAAATGATGGAAAGTTTAATATACGGAGCTGGAGCTGGTGCAGTATTTAGAGGTATAGGTAATGCTATTAAAACTGGTAGCGAGACTGCAGATAAAACATTAAGAACAATATCTGGATCATTATTTCAAGGATTACCTTCATCGGTAAGAGGTGATACGACACCTATGCAAGTCTACAATTATTTGCTTGGCGGATACTTTGGGCTAAACGAATCTCCTGTCTCTAAACGCCTTGGTGATAGGCATATAGCCCAAATGAGGTCAAGGAATTTAAGAGACCCTGAGTTAGTTCCAGGTTGGGATACATATAGCGAAACTACTAAACAATATATAAGAGATAATTTTAAACTAGATGTAGCAAATCCTTCATTAGCTGCTGAAATAGTTGAGAAAACTACAGATATAGACTTAGCTAAAAAGCAAAAAGAAGGTGAAAAGTTTGCTAAAAGTAGAGAAGAATTAAAGTTCTTAGAGGAACAAGGAGAGGTTAAGCGAGGATTTGTTGGTGAAAAAGTAGTAGAGACTAATAATTTTGTAGAAGATGTTGACCCGCAAATTGTACCAGCTTCATTAAGTCAAAAATCAAAAAGCTTTGTTGATAGATTTATAACTACTGAGTCAGAAATAGAATCTATAAGGTCAGCTAGCAAAATAGAAGGAGAATGGAATAGATTAGTTGCTGAAGGTAGGAAAACAGGTGAAAACCCTGGATATAAAATGGAGGAATTTGTTAATAAAGAATACTCTGGAAAAGTAAATACAGAGGGTATGCAAGATTTCTGGATTAACTTAGGTCAAAGAAAACTACAAGAAGAACCAGTAAAGCAAGTTGGGTTTGTAGAAGGAGAGGTTATTAAATTTTTAGACTGGGGTACAGATTTATCTACTATAAATATGGCTGGTAATAAAAAATACCTAACACATCCTCCAAAACCAATGGAAGAAGTTTGGAATGCAGATAGTAAATCTACTAAAACACAATCTTCTTTTGCTGTAGTTGATCACATTGTAAGAAAAAATGGCTTTGGCACTTACACAGAAATACCTTTAGACCAGTATGTTAATAAACTACAAAACATAATAAGGGCTAACCCTAAGTTATATGGCGGTAGGAAAGCTGAAGATGTTGCTAAAGCTGAGTTTTCTAGATTGTTTAAATCTATGTCTGATAAGGGTTATTATTATTTTGGAGGTAAAGGTGACTCTAGTAATTTATTTTTTCAAAAGTTCCATCCAAAAGTCCCTAGTAAAAATTTAAATGAAATAGTAGATCAAGCTAAAAAATCTATTGCTAAGTCAACGAAAGAACAAAAAGCATTTGAAAAAGATAGAAATACTTTTATAGCAGAAAACATAGAAAATTTTGGCACTGCAAAAAAAGCTGGCGAATATTACGACAAAGCTTTTATTTCTAATATAATATATGATATAAGGATGAATGGTTTTGAAACATCTATCAAAGAAAATAAAATTGAAAATATTAATAAAGTCTTATCTCCAGGATTTATCAATGATGCTACATCATTCAATAAAAGAGCTCAAATATTGCTTACTAATGGTTATTCTGCGGATGCTCAAATCGTTAAGAATGAGATTAACAAAGTTAAAACAGCACATAAAATAGAAGATATCCAAGATGATGGGCTTAAATATAGAATTGTCGAAGATATTGGTATAGAAGCAAGACATAAACTAGGAACTCCAAACTCTAAATATTTTGAAGTTAACGATGGATTGATATATGCTCCAGATTACGTCATAAAAGCCCTAAATCAGCAAGCTGGGCTACCTACTGAAGGTGGAGTCAACAAATCATTTATCTACTCAAATAAGGGTGATAACGGGGCTCTAATGGGCAAGTATATGATACATCCTGCTGGTAAAACTCTTACTAAGTATATGGAAGCTAATGAGTTGCATATGGTTATCCCTATGTCTGCAGCTAAGCAAAAAGGTTTTAGAAAAGAAGGTAAGTTAGAATTTAAAAATGGTGAGTATTCTATTAAAGGTGGAGTTTCTTACAATTTGCCTATACCTGATGTAAAAGTTGTTCTTTCTGAAGTAACAAGTAAAAAAGATTTGCAAAACAAAAGAATGCCTAAACAGCTATGGACTAACTACACTCCGTTTTCTTTTTACGATGCTGCTCGTTCTGGCATTAAAACTGAAAAAGCATACAGAGAAAAAATGTCAAGAATATTTAATGATATGTATGAAGATTTAGTTAGAACAGAGTTAAATGGAGATAAAGAATTAACACAAAGAGCCGAAAGATACTTTAATGATCCCAAGGCATATGAAAAAGACATACCTATATTAATAGAAAATTTAGATAGAATAGGTATGGATACTTTACTTACTGCTATGAAAACCCCTGGAGCAGAAAAATTTGCAAATAGAGCTTATCAACGCATAATGAAAATGAATGAGGATATAACAGAATCAATTAAAGCAGAAGGAGAACTGTCAAAAACAGAAGTTGATATGCTTAAAAGAGATAATGTTGATTACGGTTCTATTAATGAAAGAATTATAAGGCTTATGCCAGACAGTCTAGCTGGGTTTTTACATAAATTTCCAAGAGACTACAGAATGACTGTAATGCGTAATTATTTTTTAAACAGATTAACAAGACCTACTATTGGTAATAGCTTATCTGCTAGAATGCGACCCTATGAGCCTGAAATGTTTCAAGATAAATTACTAGGTAGACTTGAAAAAGAAGATAATATATTTTTCCTAGGTGATAACTATAAAGATATGCAAATAGATGCAAGCGGTATTGGTGGTTCAAGTCGTACCACATTAGGTAAGTTTTGGGGAAATGGTAGAAAATTAAATAAAGCTGAAGAAGAATTTTTTAACGCTGTAGTTGTTCGTGTCCCTATGGATTCTATGTCTGGTGCTCATAAACTTAAATTCGCAGGCTTTACAGGTATAAAAGATAACGGTGTTTTATTACATGGCAGAACAATGGAAGCTCTTGGTGGTGCTGATCTCGATGGTGACAAAGCATTTGTATTTTTTGGTGGTAAGTCTAAAGATGGTAAAGGACAAGGGTTTAAAGAAGACTGGAAAAACTTATACGACTGGTCTAAAAACGAATATGTTCAAAAAGATGGGACTATAAAAGAAGGTAAGTCAGAAGAATATAGCAAGGAATTAACAATACAAGATGAAGATATTATAAATAATAGAAAAAAGACTCCTATCTTACAGTATTCTCCACAAACAAGACGAGAAGTATCTGAAGCAGCAGCTTTAGGTAGAGGCAGACTTGGTAGTGCTGTAACTATGGCTTCTTATCTTAAAACAGCTCATGCTGCAATAGCTAACTCTGACTTAGGTTATTTTGAATATAAAGTATTTGTTAGAGAAAAAGGTAAAAAACCAGTTGAAAAAACAGTTAGGATGACACCTAAAACAGATAAAGATAGTCTACAAAAATTTAGAGAACGAGCAAGAGCCTCTATAGGCTTATCTTCTGACCCTATGAATGAAGCTGGGCTAAACTTTAAACCACTAATACAATTGCAATCTAAAGAGTTGTTTAATTTTAATTATGTTAATAAACAAAAAAATGTAACTTCTGAAAAAGTTAAAGACGAACATACAAATTTATATAACACTGATAGCCCACTAAATGTAGCTATGGAAATTAATAATGCTATGTATGGCAGAAATTTTCAAAATGGACAAAGACATTCAATGTGGGAAATTATGGAAAAGCTAGAAAAAGTTGATGGCCCTAGTGGTATGACTGAATCTGCTAATACATTCTTACCTTTGCTTGCAAAAGATATAAAAAATATGAACTGGGGAGACAAAGTATTTAAAAGAATAAACCAAACAGAAGCTAATAATGTTTATAGAGATTACGATGTCTTTAGAAAAGAACTTGACGGATTGCAAAGTATACTTGGCAGAACCTCTATGAAAGTTAAGAAACATCCTATTATAGATTTAGTTTATGAATATGGACTTTATGAACCAGCTAGTATTAAAAAACATGCTAAGTATCGTCCAGATAGCAAGCTTTCTGATGCTATAAAAAAACTTACTAGAGTAGATGGTAAGCCTATGTATACTAGATTTGACAAGTCTAGAGAGGATAGAGTTAGAATCCTTAATGATATGGTTTTAAAAGCTGAAGACTTTTTTGTAAAAGATATGTCTGACATAGCAAGTTTTAGAGTTATAAGAGATTTGTCTAAAAACATGTCTGAATCTCAGATAAAGAAAATAGCTAATATGGTAGACAAGATTAAAAAAGAAAGTTATGTATACGCTAACAGACACAATAAAAACTTTAGTAATCAAACTAACTTGTCTAAAAAAGAATTGGCTGAGTTTCAACAGGTAGCGGATGAAGTATTTAGTGAACCACAATCTAGAGCTAGGGATCAATTTGAAATTGACAATTTAATAAGAATAGATAAGTCTAATCTAGATTTACAAAGCAGAAGACTGTATGACGCTATGATGCTTGGAACTGTTTGGAAAGGTAAAGCTGATATAGTAGAGGCTAAAATAAAGGAAAGCAAAAACAAAAGTGAGAAGTTTATTAAAGAAATGGAGAAATTAAATCTTGAATCAGCTAAAACTTCATTGTCTAGAGTTGGATATGCTTCAGATGCTATCCCTGATGTATCCGTAAAAAGAATGCTTAGCGAATATCAAAAAATGTTTGATACCGCTGTAGAAAAAACTGACCCTAAGTTTGTTGAAACATATAAAAATAAAGCAGAAAATATTGATAAAGTAGTAGAAGGTGGTAAACCAATAGAAGACCCCTATAAAGATGAAGCTACGGGTAAATATATTGATGAAATACAGCCTTACCTTGGATTAAAAAAGGGTAAGATGACTAAAGAAGAAGCTGATGTAGCTCGTGATATTATTGCAGCTATAGATCATTACCCTAATCAAATAGGGACTAAGTTAAATGGATTTTTTAGAGATGTTACTGGTGCTGATTTAAATACAGCTTCATTTGAAAGTTTTAAGGTATTTAGAAATTATCTTAATGAAACAAGAAATGGTACATGGTGGAGCAATATATTAGGTAAGCCTAACAATGAAATTAGTAAATGGTACTATTATATGTTCCCAAGAACAATAGATATGGACGTTGCTAGAAGAGAATTAAAATTAGTACAATCTAGAAATGTAGTAGAAACTAAAGGTGGCAGAAAACTTTTAAAAACTTTTACCCCTGAAGGGACAATGGTTAGTATACAAAAACCTGTACACGAGATGACTTCACAGGCTACAGAAACATTTGAAAGAGAAAATGCTTTATGGCAAGAAAAAATTAGTCCTTACGTTGACCAGATTGCTGAGGGTAGGCAGCTATGGAGATATGCCCAGCGTGAAAGAGAGCTTGGCATGGTTAAATCTATTAGGGATAATGAATCTAATAGTGAAAAAACTTACAATGTTAAATCAAGGCACTACATAGATAAATACAATGAGATACGAAAAGAAATAGATTGGAATAATACAAAAGATAAAGTTTACGATGTACAAGTTGGTGGAAAAAATTTAAAATTAACTGGCAGAGAAGTAGTTGATAATATTAAAAAATTAACTACAGAACAATATATTAGAATGGGTAATTATATTCAGGGTAAGAAGTTTTACAGAGATGTAGAAACTGAGTATGATAGACTATATTCTGATTTACAAAACAAAGTTCCTGAGGTTTATGAAAAAGTTGTTATTGATAAATTTTTAAAACAATATGACAAGGCTTCACTAGATGGTAAGCCTCTTGATATATCTTTAGGACTTGATGGTTTTCAAAGATTAATGCACGATCAGCAAGTATCTTTATTCATGAACAACGCTAGTATAAGAGCAGAGCTTAGAAAAAGAACCCCAGAGCAAACTAGATTAAGAGACCCTAATAGTTTCTTTGCTCATTATGGAGGAGATAGAAAAGCTGCAACTAAAGATTTAATGGAGCTTATAGAAGCTATACATAACAATAAGTCGTTATCCAAAAAAGAAAAGACTGAAGAAATAACTAAACAAATTTGGAACTATAAACAGCTTACTAGGGACTTCAATCACAGCCTCGAACCCATGCTTAACAATGAGGTCGTACGAGATGTGTTAAATGATATAGTTGTTAAGAAAAAAAGCTCTAAAGAAGCTTTAAATAAAATACAAAAGTATACTAGAATTGGTAATCAGTTAGGTAGAGAAGCGCATATACCTGGATGGAGTGTAGAACCTGAAGTTATTCCACAATATATGAAAAATGTTTTTGATAGTATGTATAAACATGCTGCTCAAATAAAAGTGAATGACCAGATTAATACATTTGCTAAAGATTTTTATAAAAAAACAGGTGACCGTGACTTAACTCAAAGATGGGTAGACTTTTACACAATGTATGCACAAGATGCTATGGGTTACCCACAACAAATACCAACTAGAATACTTAATGACCCTAAAATGGGTATAAAAGGTACTCCTTTTGCTTATGTTAATGATACTGGAACTCTAAACTTTGTTAATAAGATTAGAAAAAAGCTTGGCATTAATGAAAAACTAAAAGGGTTGCCTGAAGAAATGAAAGACTTTGACCATGCTACGCTGACAAGGTGGGGCAATCTTGAGGCTAAGTATCAGTTAGCTACTCTTCTTGCTCACCCTAAGAGTGCAGTTGCTAACCTTTATGGTGGTAGTGTGCATACTCTTGTATCTACTGGCTTTGGTCATTTTAAAAATGCTAGAGATATAAATTATTTAAAAACAAATGTCAATAGTGAATGGAAAGACATGACAGATGTCACCAATTGGGTAAAGAATCTTGGCGTAGTTGAAGATTTCATACTTTATGAAGCTGGTTTTAATCCAAAGTTTAAAGAAAGAAACTTTAAACAATTTTTAGATGAAGCCGTAGGCGTTATTAAAAAGAATCCTGATGCACCTACTGCTACATTAAAAGAAGTAGGTAGAAAATACGGTATTACAGATAGGGTATTTAATAAAGCTGCATGGTTTATGCGTAGACCTGAAAGAACGCTAAGAAGGGATGCATTTATAGCTCATTATCTACAAGCTAGAGAAAAGTTTGCTGGGGCTATATCTAAATATGATGATCCCATTCTTATTAAAATGGGTAAAGAAGGTGTTAAGTCTACACAATTTTTATACTCTGCACCATTTAGACCAGCTTTTGCTAGGTCTGCTATGGGTAAGGCATTAACAAGATTTCAACTCTGGGCTTGGAACTCTGTAAGGTTTAGAGGTGATGTATTACGGGAAGCTAGGATAAGAGGATTTAAAGAAGGTACTCCTGAATTTGATAGATTTAAGAGACTAGCTACTATGGATTTACTAATGTTTGGGTTGGCAAATACATTTATGTATTCCATATTTGAAAACACGTTACCTCAGCCCTGGTCATGGGCTCAAGACCTTGCAGACTGGTCGTTTGGAAATGAAAAAGAACGTAGTAGGGCATTTTTTGGGACATACCCTACAGCTTTAGCTCCTTTACAAGCTATTACTCCACCATTAGCTAGACCTTTACCTGGCTTATTTAAAGCTATTGTTAATGATGATTACACTAGTTTAGGTGGATATTATGCTTGGAGCATGGTTCCGTTTGGTAGAGTGGGTTATGATATATTTGGTAATGTGCTGCAAGGCGGTAAAGGTGGTTTAATTGAAAATCCTTATAGAATGGTTGAAAAGGTAAGTGGATTACCTTATCAACAAATACCTAGGCAATTAACAAAATATAGAGATACTGATATGCTTAGACCTGGTTTTTTATTTGAAAGAGACGAGGAGGCTAAGAAAACATAAAAAACTTAACCTCCTCTTTTAGGTCGTAACTATCACTTAGGAAGAAGTAAGTAAAAAACCTAAGTTAGTATATAGATAGTTACTTTTGTATGACAAATTTGTTAAAGTAATCGCAGCCTTTTTCTACAGTGCATGGCTTGCCTGATTTTTTTGAATCTATTGATAAGAATACTGGTGACCATTTATTACGATCTAAATATCCTTTGTCAATATATACATTACAACCAATGCAGTTCCCAAGACTCCAATTAGCACACTCATTCTGTGCTTTCTTTTTCATTTTTATTGCGCTCTGCTTCAATGTTTTCTTTTTCTTTCATCAATCTTAACATAAATGCAGTTAAATATACACACAAATCAAGGGCTTCTTCAACTGCTTCATAAAAGTTGTCCCTTGTAATGTCATCTTTTGGCAATATAGGAACATTTTGATGATAACGTTGAGCTCCTAGTTTTAATCTCTCTTGGATAAGTTCGATAATGAGGTCGTTATTTTGTATTAGATGCTTTTGGTCTTTTGTTATTTTATATTTATTTATTTGTGACTGCATCTCATCAAGTTTGCGTTCCATTTCTTTGTATGCAAACCCTGACTCCATTAATAACTGTTCTAGATGAGCTATTTTGTTTCTCATTAGCTCTTTACTAGTCATCGCATACCTCACAATTAGGCTTACCCTGATTATAATAATCTCTTTCTATTCCTGTTTCTGACCCTACATCTACAGTTTCGCTGCCCATTTCTTCTTCTATTTCTTTTATTAAATTTTGGACATCAGTCATTGCGGTTATATTGTTTGACAAATATAAATTACTTGAATGATCATGTAATGCTGTCATTATAATATCAGTTTGTTCTTCAGATAATTTCATTAATACCTTCCTCCTTTTGCTAATTTTCTTAGCACATATTCTTTTGTTTCATTTTTAAGTGTTTCTACCCATAACATAAGTTCGATAAAATCTTTCTCATCTAATGGGCCTTTTCTAGTATTGCAGCTTTTACATATAAGCTGCAGATTGTCTACTGTACTGTCACCGTTTTTAGCAAGAGGTATAATGTGATCACATACCATATTGCGTAATGTCATTTTTTTATCACAGTAACGACAACCTTTACCGTATGATTCATAAAACAT
>MDSW01012193.1_pt1 | contig 12639 bp, 10 predicted proteins | sample 811171 | NCBI WGS metagenome assembly MDSW01 (sample SAMN05326641, study PRJNA326480) | marine metagenome | isolation source: seawater | place: Atlantic Ocean: North West | collected 2012 | reverse complement strand
TGTATGGGAGACCTTTTCTTGTCAGGGGCAAAAATTATTGGAAAAATTGTATGTTCTCAAGGTGGACACAAACTTACAAATCAAATGTTAAGAAAAGTTTTTAACAATAATCAAAACTTTTCTATATTTGAACTTAAAGAAAAAAATATTCCTCACTCGTTTTTCAATAAAACAGCGCTTAAATCAATAGCATAAAATAATTTAGAGTTTTTACTTTTTTCTGTTAGAAACTAATTGAATGAATCTTTTCTTAAAGTTTTTAATTATTCTATTTTTTTTATATTCTTGTTCTGGCAAAGATAACAAAAAAGTATCTACTATAAGTGTTGGTGAATTAGAAACTCAAATGATTGAGGCCTATAAAGAGGGCATGAGAGAACTCGAAAAGGGAGATGTGATATATGCATCAAGAAAATTTAATGAGGCTGAGTTATTGTATCCGCAATCAGAATGGGCATCGAAATCTATTTTGATGGCAGCTTATGCATTTTATTCTCAAAATTATTATGATAGATCAATTTTAGAATTAGAGAGATTTATTTCCAAATATCCAAAGCATAAAAATATTGATTATGCTTATTTTTTATTAGCAATGAATTATTATGAGAATATTATCGATGAAAAAAAAGATTTAGAACCATTGTTGTTGTCGAAAGAAAAATTTGAATATATTATTGAGAATTTTCCAACAACTGATTTTGCACAAGATTCAAAATATAAATTAGGTTTAATTCAAGATGTTTTGGCTTCCAAAGAAATGCATATTGCTAAATATTACCTCAAGAGACAAAAGTGGGTTGCTGCTATAAATAGATTTAAAACTATATTATCTGATTATGAAACCACAGTATATGTTGAAGAAGCATTACATAGACTTGTTGAGACTTACTATAAAATTGGGTTAGTTGATGAGGCAGAAAAATACGCAAGTGTGCTTGGTTATAACTATCAATCAAGCAAATGGTACGAGCAAACTTATAGAATATTTAATAAAGAATACGTTACTTCTCTTGATGTAAAAAAAGATAAAAAGTCAATATTAAAAAAATTAAAGAATATTTTTAAATGAAAAAAAAAGACAATTTAAAAGTACAAGAAGATTATCTTCAAAAGATTAAACTTATAAATAAATATAACAAATATTATTATGCTAAGAGCAAACCGTTAGTTGATGATAGTATTTATGATAAAATTAAATACGAGATATTAAATTTAGAGCAAAAATATACATTTTTAAAAAGTAATGATTCACCATCCTCAAACGTAGGTTTCAAACCTTTAAAAAATTTTAAAAAAGTAGATCATAAAATCCCTATGCTTTCTCTAAGTAATGCATTCGATAAAAACGATTTGGTCAACTTTGAGAAAAAAATCATAAACTTTTTAAGCTTAAAAAAAAATCAAAAATTAGAATATAGTGCAGAACCAAAAATAGATGGTATTTCAGCTTCTTTACATTACAGAGAAGGCATATTCGTACAAGGGTTGTCTAGAGGCGATGGTGTTCAAGGCGAGGATATAACGGAAAACTTAAAAACTATTAAAGATATTCCAATTAAATTAAATGGAAACGATTTTCCAAGTGAAATTGATATAAGAGGCGAGGTATTCATTTATAACTCTGAATTCAAAAATCTTAAAAATAAATTTGCAAACCCAAGAAACGCCGCATCGGGGTCATTAAGACAAAAGGATCCAATGGAGACAAAAAAAATTCCACTAAATTTTATCGCTTATACTTTTGGATACTCAAAAAAATTTAATGTAGAAACACAGAGTGATTTTTTAAAGAAATTAAAATTGTGGGGTTTTAAAACTAATAAATTAAATAAAATTATATCTGGTATAGATAATTTAATTACTAATCATAAAAAAATCGAGTCACAACGTAAAGAAATAAATTTTGATTTAGATGGACTTGTTTATAAATTAAATGACTTGAACTTACAAAAAAGATTAGGTTTTGCAGCAAATGCACCAAGATGGGCTATAGCTCATAAATTTTCTGCAAATAAGTCAATTTCAGAAATTTTAAAAATTGAAATTCAGGTCGGACGAACAGGGGCATTGACTCCAGTTGCAAAAATTAAACCTGTAAATATTGGAGGTGTTTTAGTTTCAAATGCAACTTTACACAATGAAGATGAAATTGATAGAAAAGATATTAGAGAAGGTGATACAGTCACAGTTGAAAGAGCGGGAGATGTGATACCCCATGTAGTATCAGTTGATAAAAAAAAGCGCCTTAAGGATTCAAAAAAATTTATTTTTCCAAAAATTTGTCCCTCATGTGGATCGACAACAATAAAAGAATTTAATAAAATAACAAAAAAAATTGACGCTGTTAGAAGATGTAAAAATGAAAGTTTCGATTGTGAAAAAATAGCTATAGAGAAAATAAAACATTTTGTATCCAAAGACGCATTTAATATCGATGGTCTTGGAAAAAAAATTGTAGAGTCCTTTTGGAAACTTAAATTAATAAAAAATCCAAGCGATATATTTAAATTAGATTACAAAAAAATTTCAAACCTTGAAGGATGGGGTAAACTTTCAGCTGCAAACTTAAAATATTCAATAGAAAATAAAAAAAAAATTACTTTAGATAAATTTATTTATTCTTTAGGTATAAGACATATTGGACAAGAAAATGCTAAGCTTATTTCAAAAAATCTAAAAAACCTTGATAACTTTTTCAAGTTAACAAACAAAAATAACGTTAAAGATCTGTTAAATATTGATGGAATAGGAGATACTCAAATCAACTCTTTAAAAAATTTTTTTTCAAATAAAAGTAATTTAATTGTTCTTGACCAACTAAAAAAAATATTAGAAATAATACCTGAAAAACAAAAATCATTATCAAAAAGCTTGAGTGATTTAACCTTTATGTTTACTGGCAAACTTGAAGGGATCAGCAGAGCTGAAGCAAAATCATTGATAGAAAAAAATTCTGGAAAAATTATAAGCAATGTAAGTAGTAAATTAGATTTTTTGGTTATTGGAGATAAACCAACCTCAAGGAAAGTAAGTGAGGCAAAAAATTTAAATATCAAAGTGATCACGCAAAGCGAACTTATTGATATGATAAATTCTAAAGTTGCTCAATAAGCCATTTTTTTTCTTTATAATTTAGAAAATTTGATAATTTTGAATAAATCATTAAATGATATTTAAAAATATAATCTTTCTCTTTTTTTGTTAACATCTTCTCATCAATTAATTCTTTATCTAATGGTGCTAAAGTCAAATTCTCAAAAAATAATTTTTTTTTAATTTTTTTTATAAATATAAGATTTTCAATTCTAATACCGAATTTTCCTTCCTCATAGTATCCGGGCTCATTACTTAAAATCATACCATCTTCTAATTTTACTTTATTATATTTAGATATAGATTGAGGTCCTTCATGTACATTCGAAAAAAAACCAACTCCATGACCAGTTCCATGCTTAAAATCATACCCTTTTTGTTTTAGAAATTTTCTAGCTTTTCTATCTAATTGGTATCCTTTTTTATTTTTATTCAAATCAGCAGTAACAACAGCTATGTGACCTTTCAAAACGAGGGTAAAAAGCTTTTTAATTTTTTTTGTGGGTTTAGAAAAACATATTGTTCTTGTAACATCGGTTGTACCATATTTGTATTGACCACCAGAGTCGCATAAAAAAATATCTTTTTTTTTTATTTTCCTATTGGTTTTATTTGTGGCTCTGTAATGGATAATGGCTCCGTTTGGACCGGAACCAGCAATCGTATTAAAGCTTGGATATAAATAATTTTTATTCAGTTTTCTTAAGCTCTCTAATTTCTTTTCAGCATTGAGCTCTGTTAAATTTTGACTTTTATTGTTTTTTATCCAAAAAATAAATTTTGTTAAAGCCACACCATCCTCGATGTGTGATTTTATCATATTTTGAATTTCGGCTATATTTTTTTTTGCTTTCAACAAATAACAAGGATCGACTCTTGATTTAATATGAAATTTTTTAGCTATCAATCTTTCATTAAAAAAAGAACAAGTTTTTTCATCTATAATAAAATTTTTTCCTTTTAAATTTTTAAGAGTATTTATTAAATTTTTTGGATTGGTAATTTGACTTTTAGATATTATTCCTTTTTTAAGCAAATTTTTAAATTTATTTTTTTCTCCTATTAATAAAATCTTTTTATCTTTTCCAACTAGACAATAACAATTTGTTATTGGTGAAAATGGAACATCTGAGCCTCTTATATTTAATAACCAAGACACATTTTCTGGAGCAGTAATAAATAAGTAATCTGATTTATTTTTTTTTATAATATTAGATACTTCAGAAATTTTATATTTCTGACTTTTTCCAACTATTACTTTTGATAATGGGTAGTATCGACCAAAGCTTTTATTCTTCGGTTTTTCTAATAGATCTACCAAATTTTTTTTAATTGGAATTAATTTAATTTTTTTACCAAAAAAATATTGGAGTTGTAGATCTGTATATAAATTTGGGTCGAATCCCAAAGTAACGTGTTGGAATAAATTTTTTGGCAATAATTTACTAATTTCAACGATTTTAAAAGTTTTTCCTGACTCTCTTCTCGCTTGCAAAGTATATCTTCCATCAACAAATAAATAATTTCTATTTTTGAGTATTATTGCAAAACCTGCGGATCCAGAAAAATTTGAAATTATTTTTAATCGATCGTGCCTCACGTACTCTGAAAAAAAATTATCATTTTTTGGAATGATATAACCATCAATATTATATTTATGAAAATTACCAATAATTTTTTTAATTTTATTTTTTTTCACTTCAATCTTTTTTGATATCTTATCCAGCCAGGACTTCTTTTTGTTTCTTGGTTTTCGAAATCTTGATTGAAATCAAAATCACTATCTTGATTTTCTTGTTCATTATAAAAAGTATTTTTTTCTATTAGCTCTGATGGCAACTCATCAACAAATCGAGAAGCCATACTATCAATCCAATCTCCTTGATAAAAACGGTTCATTGAAAAAGAGATGAACGCTCTCTTTTTAGCTCTAGTAATTCCGACATAAGCTAATCTTCTTTCTTCCTCGAGACCTTTTTCTCCTTTTTCATCTAAAGATTTTTGATGTGGGAACAACCCTTCCTCCCAACCTGGTAAAAAAACAACATCAAATTCTAATCCTTTTGATGCATGCATTGTCATTAAATTAATTTTTTCACCATCCCAGTCTTGGTCAATTGATGTTGCCAATGAAACATGTTCTAAAAAACTTTCAAGATTATCAAATTCTTTCATAGCGCTTAAAAGTTCTTTTATATTCTCAAGTCTATTTTCATTCTCTAAATCTTTTTTATTTTTTAATAAAGCTGAATATCCAGACTCATCCAATATTATTTGTAAAAGTTTCACATGATCAATCTTTTTTTTAAATAAATCTTCTTCCCATTTTTTCAAAAAATTTAAGAAAAAATTCAATCCAATTTTTGCTTTTGGTTTAATTTGATTATCTTCTAGAAGTCTTTTCGAGGAATTTACAAGTGATAAAGAATTTTTTTTTGAATATTCATGAATTTGTTTCATTGTACTTTCACCAATAGCTCTTTTTGGATTATTAATAATTCTTTCAAATGCTAAATCATCTTTATTTTGGTAAACCAGTCTTAGATAAGCAATGCAGTCTTTTATTTCTGCTCTGTCATAAAATTTAATACCTCCAATTATTCTATAAGGAAGACCAATTTTAAGAAATCTTTCCTCAAATTCTCTTGTTTGAAATATTGCTCTTACTAATATAGCTATATTATTTAACGAGTACTTATTTTTTAAATTTTTTTCAACTTGATCGCTTAAGCCAACAGCCTCCTCTTTGCCATTACGGAAACAACTTAGATTTACCAATTCACCATTTTCTGAATTTGTTTTAAGCGTTTTACCAACTCTATTTTGATTATTAGATATTAGATCTGAGGCAACTGACAAAATATTCTGAGTAGATCTATAATTTTCCTCTAATCTAATTATTTTTGTATCTTTATAAACTTTATCAAATTCTAAAAAATTTTTTATTTCTGCCCCTCTCCAGCTGTATATGGATTGATCATCGTCTCCAACACAACATATATTTTTACTTTTTTGAGCTAAAATATTTAGCCATTTGCTCTGAATAAAGTTAGTATCTTGATATTCATCAACCAATATATATTTAAAGTTAGAACTATACATATCGCGGATGTCTTTATTTCTCTCTAAAATATTTACACAATGTAAAATTAAATCTGAGAAATCACATGCATTTAAATCAATTAATTTTTTTTGATAAATTTTATAAATGGGTAAAATTATCTTTTCATAAATATCTTTTCTATTAATCTGAACACTATCAGGGTACCAGCCATTATTTTTCCATTTTTCGATAATTGCAATTACTATTTTAGAAGAAATTTTTTTTGTATCGATATTTTCAGATTTACAAATATTTTTTATCAATCTTGTTTGGTCATCCCCATCTATTATTGTAAAATTTGAATTCAATCCTGCCGCTCTTGCATGTCTTCTTAGTAGTTTTGCACAAATAGAATGAAAAGTGCCAAGCCATGATAGACCTGTAGCCTCAGATTCTAAAATTTTTATTACTCTATTTTGCATTTCTTTAGCAGCTTTATTTGTAAAAGTGACAGCTAATATTTGGTTCGGGAAAGCTTTCTTATTTTTAATTAAGTAAGCAATCTTTGAGGTAAGAACTTTAGTTTTTCCTGATCCAGCACCTGCAACAACTAAAATGGGCCCATCCGTGTGAATTACTGCCTCTTTTTGAGCCGAATTTAAGTTTTTTAGATATTCTAAGTTTCTCATTTTCTAAATAATCATTATAAGTCAATTTAAATTTATGAAAAAAATAAATTTTAATTTTGGTTCTAAATTTAACATAAATATTAAAATTATTATATTTGGTATTTCAACTTTAATTTTTATATACCTACTGTATTTATCAATACCAAGTTTATATAAATCTGGTAGGGTTCAAAAAGTCCTTTCTGATGAGATATTATCAGAATTTAATTTAAATATCAGTTTATCCCCAAATATTACATACCGAATCTTACCTGCACCACATTTTTCAATTAAAGATTCTAAATTATTTAACATAAAAGGTAATGTTAATAATGAAATTGGTCAATTAAAAGAACTTAAAATTTTTATTAGTCAATCAAATTTTTTTAAAAAAGATGAAATTATTATCAATAAAATTTTAATAAAAGACGCAAATTTTTTTTTAAAAAAACAAAATCTGTATTTTCTGGATGAATTAGTAAACAAAAAATTCTCAGATCAAAAAGTTCAAATTAAAAATAGTAAATTATTTTTTAATGACAAAAATGATAATACTGTTTTTATTTATTCTATAAATAGTCTTACAGCAGAATATGTAAGAGATAGCGGTAAAAATTTAATAAATATTGATGGAGAAATTTTTAAAATTCCAGTCAGATTTTATTGGGAGAAAGACTTAATAAGAAAACATAAAATTTTAAAAGCCAATTTTAAAAAAATTAATATTGATATCTTAAATAAAAGCCTTTTTGAAAAGAATAAATATATTTACCATAATGAAATTAGTATTTTAAGTAGCAAGTTTAAAACAAATTATGAAATCGTTAAAGATAAGATAAACTTTAATTCTGAACAGTCGATGATAAGAAATACGCCAATAGTATATAATGGTAATATTGATCTAAAACCATTATTTATTAATTTTGAAAGTGAATCGAAAACTTTCGATTTGTATTACATTTTAAAAAATAGTTTTTGGTTTGATGAAATTATTAAATCGGGATTTTTATTTAATGAAAATCTTAATAGCAAGATATCTATTAAATCAGACAAAATATCAAAAAATAAGCTTTTTGAAAAAATAAATTTTATTATAAACGTTAATGAAGGTAATATAGATTTTAATGATACAATTTTAATTAATGAAAAAATTGGTGATCTTAAAATCTTAAAATCATCTTTTGTTGAAAAGGACGATAAAATATTTTTAGATGCAAAAGTAGTTTTTGACATAAAAGAATTGGATAGTTTTTATAAAAAACTTTTAATACCAAAAAATAAACGAAAAGATCTGAAAAAATTAGAATTTGCCTTTGAATTTGACACAATAAATACAAATTTTAAATTAAATCAAATTAATTTTTATAATTTAAGAAACAAAAAAATTAATTCAGAAAAAATTGATAATTTAGTAGATAACTCTGCAGATAGGAGATTTGAGTATTTAAATTCAAATGGTTTCAAAAATTTTTTAAAAGAAATTATTAATATTTACTTTGAATTAGGGTAAATCATTTTTCTTGGATCAACAATTTTATTATATTCTTTTTCATTGATTAACCCAGATTTCATAGCCTCCATTTTTAAAGTAGTCTTATTCTTTAGGGCATTTTTCGCAATCTTTGCTGCATTATCGTAGCCAATCTTTGGTGCCAATGCAGTCACCAACATTAAAGAATTGTCTAAATAATTTTTAATAGTATCTTTATCAGCTTTTAATCCTTTTATGCAGTACAGTCCAAAATTTTTTGAACTATCTGATAAAAGGTCTATGGATTGTAAAATATTATGTGCAATTAAAGGTTTGAAAACATTTAACTCAAAGTGCCCATGTGAACCTGCCATTGTAATACCATTGTGATTTCCAATAACTTTTACACAAACCATAGTAACTGCCTCCGACTGTGTTGGATTTACCTTGCCAGGCATAATAGAGGAACCAGGCTCATTAGCTGGTAAAATTAATTCACCATATCCTGCTCTAGGTCCAGAACCTAAAAATCTTATGTCATTAGCAATTTTCATTAAGCAAACTGCGGTAGTATTTAATGTTCCTGAAAAATTCACTATTTCATCATGAGCGGCTAACGCAGCAAATTTGTTTTTTGTCGGCTTAAAGGGAAGTTTAGTTATTTTTTTTATCTCACCAATAATGTTTTTATCAAATCCCTTTTTGGTGTTAATGCCTGTACCTACAGCAGTTCCACCTTGAGCTAGTGAGTAAATTTCGTTTAAAGCGTTTTCTATTCTATTTATACAATCTTGTAATTGTGATTGATATCCTGAGAATTCTTGTCCTAAGGATAGAGGGGTAGCGTCCTGTAAATGCGTTCTTCCAACCTTGACTATATTTTTAAATTTTTTGATTTTTTTTTTTAACTCAATATTTAAAAACTTTAGTGAGGGTAAAAGTTTATTCTTTGTTTCAATTGCAATTGCAATATGCATTGCTGTAGGAAAAACATCATTTGTAGATTGGGATTTATTAACATGGTCATTGGGATGAACAGGTTTTTTTGAGCCTTTTTTTCCACCTAAAATCTCAATTGCTCTATTTGCAATTACTTCATTTACATTCATATTTGTTTGTGTCCCAGAACCAGTTTGCCAAACTTTCAGTGGAAAGTGACTATCTAGTTTTCCAGATATTATTTCATTAGAGGCTTTAATAATTGCTTTAGCTATATTTGATGGAATTTGGTTATGTTTGCTATGCACTATGGCAGCCGCTTTTTTAATTATAGCGATGGATTTAATTAGAATCGGTCTTACTAAAAACTCTCCTATATCAAAATATTTTTTTGATCTTTGGGTAGATGCTCCCCAATATTTATCCACAGGTACTTTTATTTGTCCAATACTGTCAAATTCTTTTCTAAATTTCATAATATTGCTTTTGGTTTATAACAATATTTCTTATACATTATGTAACTCGATAATCAAAGAGGAGCATTATGACAAATTTTGAAAAAGTAGGCAAGTTTATGAAAACATTTGGTCAAGAGGTTAAATCAAAATCTTCGTTAAGTTCTGATAAAATTAATAGCTTAAGAATTGGCCTTATTGAGGAAGAATTAGAAGAGCTAAAACAAGCTATTAATCAAAAAAATTTAATAGAGGTTGCTGACGCATTAACAGATTTACTTTACGTAACATATGGTGCAGGACACGCATTTGGCATCAATCTGGATAAATGTTTTGATGAAGTTCAAAAATCAAATATGAGCAAATTAGATGTAAATGGTAAACCAATCTATAGCGAAAAAGGTAAGGTGCTCAAAGGACCAAATTATTTTAAACCAAATTTATCAGATTTTTTAGTTTAATAGATATACAATGATAAAAAAAAAAAATTATACTTCTTTTTTTTTAATTTTAGTTTTAATTTTAATAATTGGTAAAAACACTAATTTTTTTAAAAATTTTTATAATATAAGTAATATGAGTCACGACATTAGACAACAAGATGCAAACGATTTTTGTCATTTATTTGGATCTGGATATATTTTTTATATTAAAAATAAATTTAATTTGCAAAAATCACCAATTATTAAAAATTCTGCGGTTGATCAATATTGGATTTTTTCAAATACTTACAAAATTATTGATAAAAATAGACTAATTATTTTAAATAATAAAAAAAAAAACATACAAAATTTTAATGAGTTTAAAGTTCTAGACAATTTTAAAGACCGTTGTCTTTATTTGGTTAAAAATGACTGAATTAATAAATATATTCTCATTTTCGCTTTTTTTATCGCTCTTTTTTTACTCACCTTTTTTTAAAAAAAACATAAAACATAAAAGTAATTTTTTAGAAAGCAATGATCTTAAAGTTATTAGTTTTTTGATTTTGATAAATTTTCTACTGATTCTTAAATTGCTTAATTTAAATATAACCCAAATTACTAACATTTTTTACTCAATATTTTTTTTATTTGTTATTTATTTTTTAACAAATTTTAAAAAATTTATATTTGAAAAAAATATTTACTTTTATTTTTTTGTTAACTTTATAGTATTATTTATTTTATCAATTCAACTTTCTAATAATTTAACTTTGTATTGGGATGCTCAAAAATTGTGGTTGCCTAAAACCATAGTTTTATATAATAATGGATCAATTTCAGATCTTCAAAATACATTCTACTCTCACTATTCATTTCTAGGCTCATTAAGTTGGGCTTTCTTTTGGAAAATATCTAACTTTGAATATGAGTATTTTGGTAGAATGTTTTTCATAGCATTATATTGCTTTGCATTATTTAATTTTTTAAGTTTAATTAAATTAGATAGATATTTAAAAACTATTTCTTTTTTGTTACTTGTAATAATTACTTATGATTATTGGCACTTTAGAGGTACGCAAGAAATTTTAATTTTTTCTTTTCTTTTAATTTTATCAAAATATCTTTTTAATTTAATATTAGAAAATAAAAGCAGTAAATTTAATTTATCTATCATTCTACTATTTTTAAATTTAATAATTTGGACAAAAAATGAGGGAATTTTATTAAGTATTATAATATCTTTTGTAATATTAATTTTTTTAAAAGAAAATGTTAGATTTAAGTTAATATTTTTATCAATTCCAATATTTTTAATTTTTCTACGTTTTTCAATTTTTAAACTTTATGGACTAGAGTTAGATTTATCCCAAGATTTTGATTTTTCAAATATCATGACAATATTTATAAATAATCTTAAAATTTCAAATATATTTATTATTTTAAAATATGTAATTTATTCAACAGTAAAATTTCCTCATATTATCCTAAGCTTATTTTTTGCTTTATTGATTGTATTTGATAAGAAACTTTTTAGTAAAGTAATTTTTTTATATGTTTACTTATTTTTAAGTATTTCTCTTATTTTTTTAATTTATCTTAGCTCACCTCAAAAACTAGAATTTATGGTCAGCACCGGATCTCTAAGGTTACTTTTTGAATTTTCAGCACCATATTTACTATTTATATTATTTTTTTTTAGAGAAAAAATAAAAATTTAATTTGATATTTTATTTAAACAAAATTCATATTTTGATAGACTACATCATAATAACTTCCTAATTTAGGATGATTAGCAAATTTGGTTTTCATTACCTCTTTAAATCCATGATCTTGCAAAAAATTATCTAAATCCTCAATTTTACAACCATTAATATATGACTCAAAATCCGCAGCTTCAGTTATTATGTATTTAAAGTTTTTTAAAATTTCCAACCCTCCCTTAAGGACTAGAAGTTCGGATCCTTGTGTGTCAATAAGTAATGCTTGGTATTTTTTTAAATCAATTTTTTTCATTTTTACTAGACTTGTCAAAGTTAAGCTTTTTAATGTAATGGATCTCGTAAAATTTACATCAGGCCAAACTTCAGTGTGCAGTCCTAGATTAAACATTGAGGAGGACGCACCATTATTATTTGCGATTTTAAACTCAATACTTTGATTATCTAGATCCGTCAGTAAATATTTAAATGCTGTTTGATTTGGATAATTTGATATATTTTTTTTAAGCTGGGTATATATTTCAGGTATTGGCTCTACCCAGATTACAGATAGAGAATATTTTTTATATTTCTCTCTTTCCTGACCTTCATTTGCACCAATATGAATAATTCCTGATATATTTTTAAGATAAAAATTTGGATTTTCTTTTAAAAAAAAAAAAATCATTATTTTATTAATAAATTTATTTATTATATTTCTAATTTTCATAAATAACTACAAAGTGCATGGGGGCGTTCTGTTGCCAGGTGCCCCGAACCCCGTTACTTAATTAATAAATTAATTAAGCAGCAAGAGCAAATTTATCATTTGCAATTATAAAATAGCC
>MDSW01202855.1_pt1 | contig 12640 bp, 6 predicted proteins | sample 811171 | NCBI WGS metagenome assembly MDSW01 (sample SAMN05326641, study PRJNA326480) | marine metagenome | isolation source: seawater | place: Atlantic Ocean: North West | collected 2012 | reverse complement strand
GAGGTCGGGGGCGGGGATGGGGACGGCGGGGACGGGGACGGCGCCGTACCCTTCGGTGGATCGCTCGAGGGCGGCGGTGCCGGACGCGCGAGCGAATCTGACGGCGCCGCCGCCGCCTCCTCCGGGCCTGCCCCCCGCGCCGCCGAGCGCGCCGCCGATGCCGCCGCGACCCGCGCCGCCAGTGCCGCCGCCTCCTCCTCCTCCTCCGCGTCCGCCTCCTCCTCCTCCGCCGCCTCCTCCGCCTCCTCTTCCCGCGGGCGCGGCGACGCCCGCCGCGCTCGTCGAGTCGGCGGCGACGCGCGACTTCCTCCCCAAGCGCATGACCAACGTCCCCGCCCCGAACGTCGCGAACTTCGACCACGATCGCCTGGATAACCGCCTTCGTCTGTACGGTCTGAAGGAGAAGAAGGTTCGGGGCGACGGGAACTGCCAGTTTCGCGCGCTGGCGGACCAGCTGTTCCGCGACCAGGAGCGGCACGCGGAGATTCGCTCGGCGACGGTGGCGCAGCTTCGGCGGGAGCGGGCGCGGTACTCCGTCTTCGTTCCCGAGGACTACGGCGCGTACGTGGACGAGATGGCGAGGGAGACGACGTGGGGCGACCACATCACGCTCCAGGCCGCCGCGGACGCGTACGGGGTCGGGATGTGCGTCATCAGCAGCTACAAGGACAACTTCGTCATCGAGATCAGCCCCGTCGCGAAGCGGTCGGAGCGCGTCCTGTGGATCTCCTTCTGGGCCGAGGTGCACTACAACTCAGTCTACCACATCGACGCCGACGTGTAATATCACGCTCGTAGGAAGCCCGAGAGCGTCGTTCAGGCGAGCGCCGCTCGTTCCTTAGGAACACATATCATATCGCGGGAGCGCTCGCCGAGTACGGATGGATGGCGCGTTCGAACGCGTCGGCGCTCGCTCGGCGCGGCGTCGCGAACATCACGACGCGGCGCTCGCGGCGCTCGCGGCGCTCTCGGCGCTCTCGGCGTCGCCCGCCGCCCCCGCCCCCCCGGCGCGCGGCTCCTTTCTCCCCGGCCCTCCGCGTCCTCCCTCGCCCACCTCCCGCCCCTCCTCCCTCCTCTCGCGGGGAAGGCCCGCCATCTCCGTCGCGCCGTACGCGCGGATGACCTCGACGATGGGCGCGCGGCACACCGGGCAGTTCCTCGTCCGCTCGGGCCCGCGGTGGATCTTGGTCGCGCACCGGAGGCAGCAGCACAGGTGGCCGCACCGGTAAAACACCGCGTTGGCCGCCGCCTCCATGCAGCACGCGCACTGCCCCGCGTTCGGCGGGTCCGAGTTCCGCCGGTCCATCGCCCGCGCCGCCTCGTGGAACGCGCGGTCGTTGTCCGTGCGGCGGCGCTCCTCCTCGGTCCGCGGGAACGAACGGCGAACGGCGGTCCCGAGCCCGAGCCCGAGCCCGAGCGACGCGACGGCGTCCACCGCCGCGTCCACCGCCGCCGACGACGCGTCCGCGTCGGGCGGGCCCTCTCGATCGCGGCTCTCTTCTCGATCGGGCGAACCGGCGGTCTCGCCCGGTATCGTGACCGGGTCGGATCCCCGGTCGAACGCTCTCGCGGAGTCGCTCAGCGCGCCCGCGAGCTCCTGCCTCACGGCCCTCTGCGTCTCGAACTGCACGTCCAGGGAGGTTTCGACGAGCGCCCGCAGCGCGGCGAGTTCGCGCGACACAGACTCCACCGCCTGGGTCAGGCGGTCCATCTGCTCGCGGCCGCGGCTTCGCTCGGCGATGGGCGGGGGGTTCGCGGGCTCGCGGGTGATGCTCGAGAGCATCGCCTCGAACCGCGCGTCGAGCGTGCCGGGTCGACGCCGGGACGGGCGGGGGAAGGCGGCGCCCGCGTTGTTGCCCCCGCGGTGGTGGTGGTGGAGCGACGCGGTCCCGGGGGAGGGGATTCGCGGCGCGGCGCCCGCGCTCGGGGGGGAGGTGGGGTGCGAGCGCCGCCCGCCGCGCGCCTCCGTCGCGCGCGAGAGCTCGGGGAGAACCTGCGAGACGAACCAGGTGGCGTCGTGCGACGCCCGCCCGGGGTCGCCGGGCTGGCGCGCGCGCGTCGGCGTCGGCGCCGCGGGCGGGGACCTCTGCCTCGGGGACGTCCCGCGCTCGGGGGTGTCGGGCGTTTCTTCCCCGGAGTCGTCCACGGGGACGACGACGGGGGGCGGGGGGGGCGAAGAGCGCGCCGCTGGAGCCGCCGCGCGCGCGTGCAGCCCGGACAGATCGCCCACGCTCCCGTCCGGCGTCTCCGTCTCGCGCTCGTCCCCGCTCACGTGCAACGACGTCGCGTACATGCCGGACCCGCGCCCCAATTCGACGAGCCCTGCCCTGCGCACGCGCTTTTTGGCTTTCATGCACGACGACGACGGGAGCAAAACCATCTCGACGGCCGAAAAGGATGATGTCGTCTGAAAACTTCAACAACAGTCGAAGGGAAGGATGCCCGCGGTCTCGCCTCGTCGATCGATCGTCGTCCGCGGCTCGCTCTCCTCCGTTCGGTGAAGAAGGCTCTGATGATCGGGTCGTCAAACGCTCGGCTCGCCCCACGTCACCGCTCACGCGTAGTCCTTCGCCCTGAGCTCTTTCGCGAGCAGGACGTGCCCCACCTCCACGAGCCCCAGCGCGGCGAGCGGCCCCGCCCCGCCCGCCCTCTGCGCGATCTGCATCTGCGTCAGCCCCGCCTTCGCCTCCGCGGGCTCGGCGTACCCCCCCCTCTCGAACAGCGCCCTCGCGCCTTCGTTATCCACCTTCGTGTGTAGGTACATCCTCCCGTGGCCCTTCGCCGCCATCGCCGCCTCGCACGCCCTGAGCAGGGACTTCCCGATGCCCCTCCCGCGTTGGTTTGGCGCGACGGCGACGTCGCTGACGTAGGGCGCGTCGGCGGGGGCCGGGGGCTCGAGCTTCTCCGCGCCGAATCGTTTGCCGTTCGGGAGGGACACCTCCGCGACGCCGACGAGGTTTCCGCCCACCTTCGCGACGATCAGGATTCTGTCGGCGGCGTCGGTGACGCCGTCGACGAGGCCCTGGTACACGCGCTCGGCCTGCTCCGCCCTGAGCCGGTCCTTGGCGAGGAAATCCTGCGGGCGCGTCTTGAAGAAGAGATCCATGATGAGCTTCGTCGCGTCCACGCAGTCCTCCTCGGTCATCGCGGAGATGGTGACGTTGCCGTTGTCCTTGAGCTTGACCTCGCGCTGGCGCACCGCGGCGGCGGGGCGGGCCGCGTCCGGAGCGCCCGCCGTCGCCGCCGCCAGGGCGCGCTTCGCCGCCTCCTCGCGCGGATCCACCACCTCGACCGTGCCCTTGCCGAGATTGACGCGGAAGTTCGGGCGCGCGGGGGCCGCCGCCGCGACGACGGAACGGCGCGAGGAAGCGAGGCCGCGGCGCGCGGGGGCGAGCGCGCGCGCGGATGAGGCCGACATCGACGCGGACGCCATCGTGTGGGAACGCGCGCGCGCGGGAGTGCGGGAGGAGGCGAACGAGGAGACGAACGCGCGCTATGCTATCGTCGCGCGGAAGAAAATCCCGGAGATCTCGAAGATGCGATTGGCCGCGCGGGCCTCGGATCTCCCCGCCTGCAGCAAAAGACCGGGCCGGCGCGTGCGCGACGCGAACGCGCGTCCGGTCTCATCGGCCGTTCTCGTCGACCCGCGGGGCTCGCTTTGAAAAGTCCGAGACGCGCTCCGCCTCGACGCGGCTCGCGCCCCCGCCCCGGGTCACACGCGGCGGCGCTTTCGAGCGCGCGCGTCGTCGGCCCCGGCTCTCGCGCGCATGCCGCCGACGTCCTCCTTCGGCTGGCGCGGCGAGGCGCCGACGCCCCTCTTCGACGACTCGGGCGAGATCTCGCGCTCGCCCGAGGTCGGCACCCGCGCGTCCTCCTCGCCCGACGACGACCCCGACGACGGCGCCGCGCTCTCGGACCGCCCGCGCTGGTCCTCGACGTCCGAGTTCCTCCTCGCCGCGGTCGGATCCGCGGTCGGGCTCGGGAACCTCCTCCGGTTTCCGTACGTCACGTACGCGCACGGCGGCGCGGCGTTCCTGATCCCCTACGGCCTGGCGGTGGCGTGCCTCGGCGTCCCCGTGCTCTGGATGGAGCTCATGCTCGGCCAGGTGCTCCAGCGCGGCGTCGTGGACGGCCTCGCGTGTTTACACGCGCGCGCGTGGGGCGTGGGCGTCGCCGCCACCCTCGCCGCGTTTCTGTTGGCCTCGTACTACTCCGCCATCATGAGCTGGGTGTGGGTGTTCCTCGCCGCGTCGCTCGCCGACGCGTGCCCTTGGGCCGACGGCGCGGCGCGCGGGTTTTTCTTCGACGACGCGTTGGGCCGACGGGACGACGCCGACGTGGCGTCTCGCGGCCTCGGCCCCGCGCGGTGGTGGCTCGTGCTCGGGCTCACGCTGAACTGGCTCTGCTGCTACGCGTGCATCTTCGCCGGCGCGCGGTCCGCGGGGAAGGCCATCTGGATCACGATGCCCCTCCCGTACGTCTTACTGTTCGCGTTGGCGATGAAGGGGGCGAGCCTTCCGGGCTCCGCCGAGGGCGTCGCGTTTTACCTCGGGCGGTGGGAGTGGTCGGCGCTCGGGGACGGAGGCGCGTGGGTGGACGCGGCCGCGCAGATTTTTTTCGGCCTCTCCGTCGCGTGCGGCGCGATGCCCGCGTACGCGAGCAACTGCCCGCGGAGCGAGCGGTGCGAACGCAACGCCGTCGTGATCGCGATCGCGAACGCCGCCACGAGCGTCTTCGCCGGGTTCGTCGTGTTCGCGTTTCTGGGGCACCTCGCGCGATCCGAACGCGTGCCGATCGCCGACGTCGCGGAGGGCGGCTGGAGCCTCGCGTTCGTGGCGTACCCGAGCGCGATGGCGCTCTTCGAGGGCCCCGGCGCGTGGCAGTTCTTCAGCGTCAGCTTCTGGCTCACGCTCCTCTGCCTCGGCGTCGACAGCGCGTTCGCGCTCGCTGAAGCCGTCGTCTGCGCGCTGTGCGATCGCCACGAGCGATGCCGCCGAAACCGATCGCTCACCGCGCTCGGCGTGTGCGTCGCGTGCTGGATCGCGGGGCTCCCGATGACGACCGCGGGGGGGTACCAGGTCGTGGACGTCATGGACGCGTACGTCAGCCGGTACGCCCTCGTCCTCGCGGGGCTGATGGAGTGCGTTTTCGTCGGGCACGGGTACGGCGCCGAGAGGCTCAGGCGCGAGAGCGCCGCGCTCGCGGGAGACGACGCCGAAGCCGCCCCGTCGGTGTTCGCGAGGACGTTCGCCCCCATGATCCGGTGGGTCGTCCCGACGGCGCTGTTCGCGCTGCTGTGTCATAACCTGTACCAGGAGAGCCGCGGCGCGTACGGGGGGTACCCCGCGTGGCTCTGCGCGGCGTTCGGGTGGGTGCCGTGCGCGGTGCTCCCGCTCGCGTGCGCCGCGTACGGCGCGGCGCGGCCGATGAGAGACGCGGGCGGACGCGGAGGGTACCGGGGCGAGCGAGACGAAGGGGGACCGGGGGGGGTCGAGCTGGGGGGGATGGGGGAGAGGCACGCGGCGGAGGCGGGGCCGGGGACCGGGGGTACGTAGGGGACGCGGCGAGAAGCGGAGCGTTCCTTTTCTTTGGAATAGGCACGGGATATCATAGTCAACATAGGATTTACTTGGTCGACGACGCTCCTCCTCCTCATCGCGCCGGCTTCGGGTCTTCCTCCCTGACGCGTTCCTCCGCGACGGCGGAGACCCCCCCCTTGCCGACGAAGGCTGATATTTTCTTCTTCCCGTCCTTCGCGACGTAATACTCCTCCGGCTTCATGTGTTCCGCGCCCCCGACCGGGTGCTGCTTCCCCCTCGGGTGGAACGGCGCGTTTTCGCCCCCGTTCAAGTACTCGTCCATCCACCCCGGGTGCTCCTTCCAAAACTTCCCCTGCTTCGCCGCGACGTCCCACATCAGGCCGAGGTGTTTCGGCAGCGGCGCGAGCGTCGCCGCCGCGATCGCGCCCGACGCCGCGACCGCGGGCACGCCCACGCCCGGGAACACGCTGTCTCCGCACCGCACGAGCTTGGGGATGGGCGACAGGACCCCGGGCTGCGGCACCTCCGGCAGCGGCAGCGCGCCGAACAGCCGCCCGCCCGCCTCCAGCGCGGGGCCGTACGTCCCGCGGTGCCTCCGGAGGAACCGCTGATGCGTCAGCGGCGAGGCGTAAATCTCCACCTCCACCCTCTGCTTCACGTCCGGGATGATGCGCTCGATCGTGTCCCACAGGATCTGCGCCCGCTCCCGCTTGTACGCCTTGTACTCGGCGCTGCCGCGGTCCTTCCCCTCCCACAGGTCAAACGGCTCCGAGCCGGCGGTGTACACGTGCACGATGTGCTTCCCCTCCGGCGCCACCCCCGGGTCCAGGACCGTGGGGATGAAGATCGTCACCACGTTCTGCGGGTCCCCGAGCGGGCGCGACCAGTCGAGCACCGCGAGATGGCTCGGGTCGAGGTCCGGGAGGCCCTCCGCGTCGATGCCGAGGAAGAGGTGCATGATGGACCCCAACGCGGGGATCTCCGCCATGTCCTCCTTCCAATCCGCCGCGCGGGGCAAACCCTGCGCCTCCAGTCGCTCGCGGTCGGGCAACAGCGGCATCGTGTCCCACACCGTCGCGTTCGAGACCACCGCGTGCGTCGCCCGAGCCACGCGCCCGTTCCTGAGCCGCACGCCCGTGCACTCCCCGTTCTCGACGATGATCTCGTCGACGTGTTTTTTGAGCTCGAGCGAGCCCCCAAACTTTTCCAGCGCCCCGACGAGCTTGTCCACCACCGCCTGCGTGCCCCCCACGGGCGCGCAGAGACTCGCCCCCGGGCGGTGGAACCCCGGGATGGAGTAGATCATGGTCGCCCCCATCGTCCCCTCCGCGGGGAAACCGGAGAAGAAGGCGAGCATGTCGATCCACTGCTTCAGGAACGGCTCCGTGACGTACTGCCTGCTGAGCTTGTGGAACGAGTCGAGGATGTACGGAATGTCCAGCATCACCCGCGGGTGGGTGAGGTAAAAAGGAATCGCGATGATCGTGCTCACCAACAGCCCCGCGTCCTGCCTGAGCGCGGTCAGCGGACACGCGTCCAGGGCGTCGTACAGCGGCTCGAGTCGGTTCTTCAGCGCCTTCCACTCCCGCACCGCGCGCTCCGGGTCCGTGGACTTTTCGCGGAGCAAGTCGCAAAACCCGCCGGGGGCGTCGTCGTCGCCCACCTGGAACCGCCAGTGGCCCTCCTCCGTCCACATCGAGATGCCGTCGTACGTCTCCACGGGCATCTCCTCGCCCAGAGCGTCGAACACCATCCGGAGCGGGTTCCCGGTCGGGCGGTCCAGGCCCTCCCATATGCTCGGGCCCACCTCGAACTGCCACAAACCGCCGTCCTTGTCCCTGTGATCGAACATGTGGCAGCACCCGCCCGCGAGGTAGTGCGACTCGAACACCTTCACGCGGTACCCGTACTTCGCCAACAGGGAAGCGGCGGAGAGGCCGCCGATGCCGCTCCCGACGACGATGACGTCGTACTCCTCGTCCGTGTCCGCCGCGGTGGTGGGAGGTGGCGGCGCGGAGGAGGAGGTGGGCGCGGGAGCGGCCTCGTCGCCGCCGGAGGAGGGGGAGGCGCGGGGGACGAGGCGTCGCGACCGGCGCCGAGGCGCGATCGGCGACGCGACGACGGACGAGGAGCGACGCGTCGCGGGGCGCGACCGGGACGCTCCGAACGCCGCCCGGGGCGCGGCGGAGGAGGGACCGCTCGCGCGGGGCGTCGAGCGCGCCGCGCGGCAGACGCGGGGCGCCGCCGCCGCGCTCACGGCCCGCATCGTCGTCGCGCGGCGTCAGAGGTGTCGCGTCGCCCTGTCGGAGGATGGATGGATGGTGGATCCCTCGCCGAGCGCGCGGCTGCCACTGAGCGCGCGCCACGTGCTTCGAGCGTCCGCGAACGTCCGCGCACCGACCGCGCGCGCGTCCTCGATCGCGTGAGCGTCCGCGATGCCGTGAGCGGGTCGCCCGTCGCGCGCGCGAGTGCGCGGCGGGAGCGAGGGGGGGGCACGACAGGGCGTTCGTTGCCGGACAGATACGCAAAGATCTGTGCTCGGTCAGCATCGAAGATTTCCCGGCGACCACGAAGGGGGCCAATCACGTGCGCGCACAGGAATCCCGAACGGACGCGGGCAGACCGTCGAACGAGGGTTCAGACGATTCCGTCCTTCGTGATTTGAACCAAGGATCGACGGGTCAGAGGAGGTCCCCGTTGTAGTCTCTTCAAGCGGCCGACACGCCCGCCCCTGGACTCGCGCGCACATGAACACTGCTTACGAAGCAGCACTTGCTCGCTCGAAACGTTCGCCGTGGGTGACAATCCCGTCGTCGTCTCCAGTCCTCTCCCTCGCGCCGCTCTCGGCGGGTCCCCCCCCGGCGCTCGATCCGCGGCGTCGCGCGAGCCGCGGTGCCCCCCGTCGTCACTCCGCGCCCGATGGCGCGGCGTCGCGCGGCCGGACGCCGCCCGCGCTCGCGCGGCTCGATCGTCGCGACGCTTCTCGCGGCGGTCGTCGCCGGCGCCTGGTCGGGCGCGGACGGAGGGTTCGCGGGCGAGCCCGCGGACGGGGTGGAGGAGTACATGCTCGAGTCCCCCCGGCTCGTGGACGAGTACCTGCAGGCGGCGGTGAAGGAGGCGCGCGAGGCTCCGGGCTTCGAGCCCCCCGAGGACGGGTCGCGCCCCAACTTCATCTTCCCCGGCGGTCCCGTGCACGAGCGCGCGCTCCGCGCGGGCCGCGAGCGCGACCTCCTGCGCCTCGCCGCGCCCCTCCCCGTGGACATCCCCGCCGGCCTCGATTCGCACGGACCCGCGCTCGCCCTCGAGGAGGGCGGAGAGGATCCCGCCGCGCGATACGCCGCGCGCTCGGGCGCGGGCGACGCCAACGCGACCGCGTCGGCGGACGGCGCCGCGGGCGACGATCGCCGGCCCTCCTCCCCCGCCGCCCCGCCGCCCGCGCCGAACGCGTGGGGCGCGACGGACGCGCTCGGGGGCTTCCTCGTGGGCGACAACTCGTCCGAGGACGGCCCCGAGGGCGAGGCGCGCGAGGCGGAGGAGCGCGCCGCCGCGTACCCGGCGGCTTCCACGCGCTCCCCGTCGTCCGCCCTCGAGTCGGGATCGGCCTCCTCCGGTGGGGAGATCTCGTCCGTCGCGTCCGGCTGGTCGCGGCGCCGCCGCCGCGGGGACGCGGCGGGGAAGGCCATCGCCGCGGGCGCGGTCGCCAACTCGGGCGCGCTCCCGAGCCCGAGCGAGTGGGCGGACGCGGCGCGGGAGGATCTCAGCGCGTTGGACGTCGGATGGCTCGTCGCCGCGGAGAAGGCGGAGGCGCGGGCGCGAGCCGAGGACTCTCCACTCTCTGATCACGACGCGTTGTACGCGAACATGACCGAGTGGTTCGTTCGCAGGGGCGGCGTTCTTGACGGCGTCGAGCTCGCGACGATCGCGGGCAAGCCCGGGGACGGCCGCGGATTGGTCTCGACGCGCCGATTGGCGCTCGGCGACGTCGTCCTTCGCGTCCCCTCGTCCGCGACGCTCTCCGTCGTCTCCGCGAGAAACCTCCGCTTCGGCGGCCAAAACGTCGGCGAGGCGCTCAAGGACGCGCTCGCGGGAGAACACCCGCACTGGGCGCTCGCGACGCTCTTACTCCACGAGTGGACGAAGGAGCACTCGGGGATCGGCAGCCGGTGGGGCCCGTACCTGCGAACGCTCGCGCACGCCGCCCCCGGAACCGCGACGCTCCGAAAGCTGCGAGGCACGTACGCGTCCGAGGTGCTCGCGGAGCGAATGGACGAACCGAAACGCGCCGTCGCGCACCTGTCGAAGACGCTGTGCCAGCGCGCGGCGGTCCTGTGCCAGCGCAAGCCCGGGAAGCCCGGGTCCGCGCTGCACACGCCCGACGACCTGCGGTGGGCGCTCGGCGTCGTCCGCGCGCGAGCGACGTGGGTGACGCGGCGGACGACGGGGACCAAGTTCCTCGCGCTCGCGCCCTTTTTAGATCTCATCCCGCACCACCCCGCGATCCCGTCCGCGCGCGAGGGCGGCGTCGAGCCCGCGACGCTGGAGCTGGATAACGCCATCTCGATGCACGCGGGCGCGAGCGTGGGGAGCGCCGGTGCCGAGATGGCGTGTCGTCGCGAGGAGGCGGCGACGGACGCGGAGGCGTTTGCGAACTGGCACGCGCTCGCCCCCGGCGCCAACCCGCGGAACGCGGTGCGCCTGTCGATCCCCGGCGCGGACGTCGCCGACGCCGGGCTGATCGAGAAGGTGCAGAAGCTGCGTCGGTGGCGGAGGGAGATGGCGATGCCGCCGCGGGGCGCGGACCTGTGGCGCGGCGCGTCCAAGCTCGGGCTCTACGGCGACGGCGACGAGGAGCTCGAGGCGATGAAGACGCTCGACTCGCGGTCGCGGCGGCTCGGGCGCGGGGACGGGTTCGCCGCGCTCGCGCCGAGTTCCGAGGACGGCGTCACCGTGGAGGAGGAGATGATGCTCACGGGCCAGGCGCGCGACGCGGAGGACGCCGCGGCGAAGGCGGCGGCGTTCGTCGGGCTGAGCGCCGCGCCGTTTTCCGGAACGCGGCGAGGCGCCGCGGGCGAGGCGCGTGGGTTCGCGCTGTACGACGCGCCCGAACCCGACGAGGAGTCCGGGGAGTACGAGCCGGCGTTCGAGTACGCCAGGCGCGACCTCGCGCGGCTCGCGCTGCAGACGCAGGCGGCGGCGACGCACGGGGAGTACGCGGACGCGGAGGACGAGGACGAGGAGGACGAGGACGAGGAGGACGAGGAGATCGGAGGCGAGGAGGCGGCGAACGAGAAGGAGGCGAACGAGAAGGAGGCGAACGTTTCGGGCGGCGACGCGCTCGCGGCGACCGAACCCGAACCCGAACGACGTCCGAACGAGTCGCCGCGTTCGGACGGCGGCGACGCGGCCTCCCGAGCGCTTCGCGTCGCTCGCGATTTCTTCGAGACGGGGGCTCCCCCGCCCCGCGGCCTGGACGACCTCGACCAGTTCCTCCTGCGCAAGGGGCGGCTCATGGCGCGGTGCGGCGCGCCGCGCGACTTTCTGATTCGCCGCTCGGGTCCCTCACCCGCGCTCATGTGCGCGACGCGCGTGCTGCTCGCGAACGAGACCGAGGTCGGGGCGCTGGAGGGGGGCGACGGGCCCCCGGCGTGGTTCGCCGGCGCGGGCGAGCGGTGGACGGGCGGCGAGGCGGAGAAGGAGAAGGCGGCGTCGGAGAAGGCGGGCGACGATGAGACGAGGAGAGGGCCGCGGCCGTTCGACGCGACGCGGCCGCTCAGCGCGTCGAACGAGCGCGCCGCGCTCGAGCGCCTCGGCGGCGTCGTCGCGGGCGTCCTCGCCTCGTACCCCGACGACGAGGCGGGGGACCTCGCGTTCTTACGCGGCGAGGGGGGGTTAGGCGGCGGGGAAGACGGCAGTTTTTCTGATGGCGTCTTCGAGGAGGAGGATCTCGAGGAGGAGGAGGAGGAGGAGGAGGGGGGGGATCTTGAGGATCTTGCGTCGGAGGATCCGCCCGAGGAGGCGCTCGGCGGGGGGGCTCGCGTAATTATGCCTTCTCCGGTTCGCGTCCCCGGGGGTCTCGCTCGAACCGCCGTCGCGCTTCGCGTTCGCGAGCGCCGGCTCCTGGCGTCCGCGATGCGCTGGCTGGCGCGGCGCCGGGCCTCGCTCGAGCGCCTGGAGTACCAGGTGGACGAGCGCGAGCGCATTCGGCGCGCGTTCGAGGCGGAGGCGGAGGCTCGACGCGCGCGCGCCGACGCGCTCCGCGTCGAGTACGCGACGCCGAAACGCGTCGCCGCCGTCGAGGTGGACGTCGTCGTTCCCCCCGAGCACCGCACCCCCGAGCGCCCCGAGGCGAACCGCGCGGTGACCGTGGAGGTGCGCGAGGGCGACGACCGCGACGCGGTGGTTCGCGCGTTCGTCGCCGAGCACGCCCTGGTCGCGGGCGCGGCGGAGGCGTTGACGCGCGCGTTGGCGGAGAAGACCCCCCCTCCTCAGAAGCCTCTCAGAGCGCCGCTCGTCGCCGCCGTCGCCGTGATCGTCCCGCGCGGGTCGAAGGTCCCGCTCGCGGTTCGCGAGGGGGACGACGTCGAGGACCTCGCGCGGGTGTTCGCGGGGATCCACGAGATCCCGGACGAGTTGGTCCCGGAGCTCGCGAGACGAGCCGACGAGGCGGCGCGGAAGCGGGCGAGGAGGCGCGCGGTGACGGCGGTGGACGTGGACGCGCCCGACGGGCGGAGGCTTCGGTGCGAGGTGAGGGAGGGGGAGGAGCACGACCTGGAGCGGCACGTCTCGGAGTGGGCGCTCGTCGAGCGCGTGACGCAGGGCGCGGTGGGGCAGATCGCGGACGCGATCCGCGCGCGCCTGCCGCCGGTTCTGGTCGCGTTCCCGGTGGACGTGCCCGGGCGCGCGCGCCTGACGTTCGAGGCGCGCGCGAGGGACGAGGAAGAGGTGCGGCGCGGCGCCGACGCGTTCGCGGAGGTGAACGCGCTGGAGGAGGGCGCCGCGCGCGCGATCGCGAGGAACGCGCTGCAGAGATTGAACCACGGGAGCGTGCTCATCGACGCGGAGCCGACGGGAGGCGGGTGAGGGGGGCGGGGGTGAGGGGG
>MDSW01171804.1_pt1 | contig 12640 bp, 7 predicted proteins | sample 811171 | NCBI WGS metagenome assembly MDSW01 (sample SAMN05326641, study PRJNA326480) | marine metagenome | isolation source: seawater | place: Atlantic Ocean: North West | collected 2012 | reverse complement strand
TTTTAGATGGAGAGTATGGTGTAAAAAATATTTATGCAGGAGTGCCAGTTATAATTGGAAAAAAGGGTGTAGAAAAAATTGTTGAAATAAAACTATCAACTCATGAGAAAGATCAATTTAATAAATCAATAAAGGCTGTTCAAGAATTATTTAATTCAGCAATAAAGATTGACAAAAATTTAGAAAAATAAATTGTATAATTATATTAGAAATAACTATCATTTTCATTTATTGTTAATAGTTGTTTCACTAGGATTTGTTTTATTCTATGGATTTAGAGGTGTTTATCCCATCGATAGTTTTATAATTTTTAATGGTGGTTATAATGTATTAAATGGAGCACATCCTTTTAAGGATTATTGGAGTATAAGTGGACCAATACTTGATTACATACAAGCGTTAATTTTTTTAATATTCGGTATTAATTGGATTAGCTACGTTTTACACTCATTAATTTTAAATATAATAGTTGTCTCTATATCATTTTATTTTTTTCAAAAGCTCAAAATTAATAATTACTATGCTTTCTGTTATTCTTTAAGCATTGCAATTTTGGCTTATCCCCAAACTGGCACCCCATTTATGGATCACCATGCTTTTTATTTCGCATATTTATCTATTATTTTTTTTAGTTTAGGAATTTTAAATAATCGCAAACTCTTTTGGTTTTTTATACCGATTACACTTTTTATTTCTTTCTTTTCTAAACAAATTCCTTCTAGCTATATTTTAGTATTATTATTAATTTTTTTAATTTATTATCTTATAATTAACAAAGTTAAGGCAAAAAATACGATTAAAGGTTTATCATTTGGCACGATTACAATTTTATTTGTTTTTTTATTTTGGATACTTTTATCTGGGATCCCTATTAAAAACTTTTTAGTACAATATTTTCAATACCCAATGAGCATAGGTGATTCTAGAATAGATAGAATTAAGTTTGATGTTAATAGCTTTATTTTACAATATAAATTTATTTATTTATCTTTATTAATACCATTAATTTATTTTGTAAAAAAATGTAAAAAGAAGTTCAATTATAAAGATTTTTCTTTTAATTTTTTTATTTTGAATTTGATTTTATTTTTTTCTTTTATTTTTTCTCAAACAATTACTAAAAATCAAATTATAATTTTTTTCCTTATCCCTTATTTTTTAGCTACTTCTCATTATTTTATTTTTATTAATAAGGGTAAATCACTGTATTATTTTCCTTTAATAGCACTACTAATTTTTACAACTGTAAAGTATCACGAAAGGTTTAATCATAATAAAAAATTTATGGAATTAGCTAATGCGAATTTTAATAATGCTATTGATGCAGAAATACTCGATGAAAAATTTAAAGGACTTCAATGGATAACCAATAGGTTTATGGACAATCCAAGTAAAGAGCTGAAGCTTTTGGTCGAAAGTAAAAATGTAATGAAAAAGAGTGAATTTGATTATGTAATTATTACAGACTATCAATTTTTTCCAATGTTATTAAATTTAAAACAAATCTCGCCTGTAAAATGGTATGATGCAATGAGTGTTCCTAATAGAGAAAATATTTATCATATCCAATTTAAAAATTACTTTAAAACAAATTTAAGTAAACAAAAAATAGAATATATTTACTTAATAGGGAAAGATAAGTTTCCACTTGATTATTTATTTGAAGAGGAAAATTGTGTTAAATTCTCGAGAGTCAATGAGATTTTATATTTAAGTAATATCAGTAAGTGTTACTAGTTATTTCTTTTGTAAACTTCATATACTAATATATTTTTAATAACTAATTCATCAATTTTTTGAAAATTTTTTGGTATTTCGTATTTTTTATTTACCGCAGAATTCACTTCGGTAATATTATTTGAAAATATATAATCCGCTTTTTCAAAATCTTGACCTACAACATTAATTCTTTTTTTTATTTGATCATCAAACAATGCCAGGCTTCTTTGAATAGGAACCCAGGAAGCAACTCCAATATTAACCACACCATTTTTTTCTAAATTTAATATTTTAATAAAAAAACTTTTTCCTGATAATCCCCAATAATCTACTTCAAATCTGCCATGGGTATTTTTTTTTACAAAATTATTGAAATATAAACTTTGATAAGGATGAGTTTTGTAAATTTCAAAACCAATATTTAGTAAGAAAACTGAAATAAAAAAATAAATTAAAATTTTAATTTTTTTTAATAACCTAAAATTTTCTAATAGTATATTTAATCCGTAAGAAGAAAAATAAACTAAAAATACATGTAAGAAATATACTTGTCGCCAACCATTATAAAGAATTGTTTTAGATAAAATTAGATAAATCAAAATACCTGATATATTAAAAAAAATAAAAAAATCTTTTTTTTCTTCTTTATTTGACCAAATATTATTATCTATATTTTTTTCTAAATTTATTAGTCGAGAAAAAAAAATTCTAGAATACAGAAAATAACCAAAACAGAAAAGTAATATAACAATAATTGGAGTTGAAATAGAAATCCAAATTGGCAAGTAAGAATAAGGTAAATTTTTAGATGATACGTAATCACCATTAAACAAAAATTCTATATCAATAATATAATTTGAAAAAATTGAATAAGCTTTTAAAAAATTTATAAATGGATCACTCCAAAGGTAAGGCCAGAAAATAATTGTTAAAAGAAAATATGAAATTAATAGCAAAGAAAACTTCAAAATTAGATTGATGTTTAACTTTTTGTCTAACATTTCGAAAAAAATTATTCCAACAATTGAGATTGGCAAAAAAATACCTAACACTCTTGAACTTGTTGCTAGAGCGCTAAATAAAGCAAAGTAGAAGATATTTTTATAATTAAACTTTTGTAATACTTTAAAACTATAAAATAAACTAATTGTAATTAAAGATAGGAAAATAGCATCCTTATTATTAAAAAAACTATCACCAAATACTCTAGGAGAACTTATATAAAACAAAACTCCAAAAAAAGGTATTTGATAATTCTTAAATCTATCTCTAAGTAGAAAAAAAAAATAGATTGAACTTATAAAAAAAATTAAAAAATTACAAAGATGTCTTAAGGCAAAATAATCTTTTGATTTTTCTATTCCTAAAAGAATTTCGAATAAAGCTAAAGGAAGATCGTATATTACACCGTAAAATGGGAAATCAATCGGATTAGGTAAAGTGAGGCCTCCAATTGAGTTTAGCTTTTGATCTGCTAGAATTTTTAATTCTTCGAAAGGAGTAAAACTTAATACATATTTTAACCAAAAAAATCCAGAATATCTTTGAAACTCTTCATCTGTTGTTATCCCAAAGTCTTTATAGATAATTAGACCAAGAACTAAATAAAAGGCAAATAACGCTATAGAAAAATATTTCAAAAAGTTGTTTGAACTAATTCGCATTTGATTGTATCTACTTAAATCAAATTTGAACTATAATACAAGTAATATTTATGAATATACACGAACATCAAGCAAAGGAATTAATAGCTGAATTCGGTGCACCGATTTCAAAAGGTGTGGTCATATATAATCTCAATGAGATTGATGAAAAAGTTTCCAATTTAAAATCAAATAAATTTGTTGTTAAAGCTCAAATTCATGCTGGTGGAAGAGGGAAAGCTGGAGGAGTAAAAATTGTCGAGAATCTTGAGCAGCTTAAAAAAGAGGCTCAAAATTTACTTGGAAAAAATTTAATAACTCCACAAACTGGCCCAGCAGGCAAAAAGGTTAAACGATTATATATTGAAGAGGCTTCAGAAATATCAAAAGAATTTTATTTGTCATGTTTAATCGATAGACAAAGTTCAAAGATAGCTTTTATCAGCAGCAGAGAAGGAGGAATGGATATCGAAAAGGTTGCGATGGACTCACCAAAAAAAATTATTACAACTAAAGTTGATTATTCCAAAGATTTAAGTCAAGGAGATATAGAAAAAATTTTGAGTCCTTTTCAATTAGAAAATTCTCAAAAAATTGAAGGGGCTAATCTAATTCATTCAATTTATAAGACTCTGATCTCAAAAGATGCAAGTTTGATTGAAATCAACCCTTTAATAATAACAAAATCAGGAAAAATTATATGTTTAGACGCTAAAATAAATTTTGATGATAACGCGTTATTCAGAAGGCCAGAAATTTTAAAATTAAGAGATTTAAACGAAGAAGACTCAAAAGAAATAGAAGCAAGTAAACATGATATAGCCTATATTAAACTTGACGGAAGCATTGGATGTATGGTCAATGGCGCGGGTCTTGCTATGGCTACAATGGACATAATTAAATTATATGGTGAAGAACCAGCTAATTTCTTAGATGTTGGAGGCGGCGCTTCGAAAGAAAAGGTGTCAGCTGCTTTTAAACTTATTCTTTCGGATAAAAATGTTAAAGGGATTTTAATAAATATTTTTGGGGGAATAATGAGATGTGATGTACTTGCGCAAGGAGTGGTTAATGCTGCTAAGGAGACAAAGCTAAGCGTACCTTTAGTAGTTCGATTAGCTGGTACAAATTTTGAAGAAGGAAAAAAAATTTTAGAGGAATCAAACTTAAAAATACTTTCTGCTTCAGACTTAAACGATGCAGCTAAAAAAATCGTAAATGCTATAAAGTAAATGTCAATTTTGATAGACAAAAATACAAAAGTTATTTGTCAGGGATTTACTGGATCTCATGGAACTTTTCACTCAGAACAAGCTCTAAAATATGGCACCCAACTAGTTGGAGGTGTTACGCCTAAAAAAGGAGGTCAGAAGCATCTTGGACTTCCTGTATTTAACACAGTAGAAGAAGCAAAATTAAAAACAAATGCAACCGCTACTATGATCTATGTACCTCCTAAATTTGCCGCTTCAGCGATTATTGAAGCAATAAATTCGAAAATTGATCTCATTGTATGTATAACCGAAGGAATACCTATCATTGACATGATTAAAGTAAAAGAAGTTTTAAAAAAAAGTAAAAGTAGGCTGATAGGACCAAACTGCCCTGGTATAATCACACCGACAGAATGCAAAATTGGTATCATGCCTGGAAGTATTCATAAAAAAGGATCAGTTGGTATAGTTTCTAGATCGGGTACTTTAACATATGAAGCTGTAGCTCAGACTACTTTCAATGGACTTGGACAAAGCACATGCATTGGTATAGGTGGCGATCCAATTAACGGCACGAACTTCATTGATTGTATAGAATTATTTTTAAAAGATGAAGAAACTAAATCCATTGTTATGATAGGAGAAATAGGTGGTACTGCTGAGGAAGAGGCTTCTGAATTTATTAAAAGATCAAAAATAAAAAAACCAATGGTTGGTTTTGTTGCTGGTCTTACAGCACCCCCAGGAAGGCGAATGGGGCATGCAGGCGCCATTATATCTGGCGGCAAAGGAGGGGCAAAAGATAAAATTGAAACAATGAGATCTGCAGGAATAACTATTTCCAAATCACCAGCTGATATAGGAAAGACACTTTTTGAAAAACTAAAGGCTTGATTTTCGGCAATTTGTGATATTATTAAACAATAATGTCAGTAAATAAGAATAATCAAAAATACAAAAAAACATCATTTCTAACAGGATTAAATAGCAGCTTTATAGAGGAATATTATTCACTATATCTTCAAAATCCTAAATTAGTAACTGATGATTGGGCTGAATTCTTTAAAGGACTTAAGGAAGACTCTCAGAATATTTTACAAAATATAAAAGGCCCAAGCTGGAATCCAAAAAAAATTAAACATATAGATATTATTCAAAATAAACAGATCGAGCTAGCAGAAACAGAAGAAAGCGTTGAACTTACTAATATTAAACAAGCTTCTACTGACTCTGTCAGAGCGATAATGTTAATACGAGCATATAGAATTAGAGGTCATTTAATTGCAAATTTAGACCCATTAAATCTACAAGTAAAAGAAGAGCACCCCGAATTAAAACCAGAGACTTACGGATTTAAAAAAAAGGACTATAACAGAAAAATATTTTTAGACGGTGTCCTTGGGCTTCAATACGGGAATCTTAATGAAATTTTAAAAATTTTAAAAAAGACTTATTGTTCGACTATAGGTTACGAATTCATGCATATGAGTGATCCAGAGGAAAAAGCTTGGGTCCGAAACAGAATTGAGGGTCCTGAGAAAAGCATTATTTTTACTGATATTGGAAAAAAAGCTATTCTAAACAAAATTATTGAGGCAGAAGGTTTTGAAAAGTACTTACAAGTTAAATTTGTTGGTACAAAAAGATTTGGGCTAGATGGCGGCGAGTCTTTAATACCTGCCTTAGAACAAATAATTAAAAGAGGAGGGAATTTAGGTGTCAAAGAAATAAAAATTGGCATGCCTCACAGAGGGAGACTTAATGTTTTAGCTAATGTTATGGGCAAATCTTATCAAGCAATTTTTAGTGAATTTTTTGGTAAAGGAATATCTGCAAAGGAAGATTTTGAGGGAGATGTAAAATACCATTTAGGAGCATCTTCTAACAGAGAATTTGATGGTAATATAGTTCATATTAGCCTAACAGATAATCCATCTCACTTAGAAGCTGTTAACCCCGTAGTTTTAGGTCAAGTAAGAGCAAAACAATTTTTCCATAAAGATCCTAGTAGAAAATCAGTAGTGCCGGTTTTGATTCATGGCGACGCTGCATTTGCAGGCCAAGGGGTAGTAGCAGAATGTTTTGCAATGTCCGGATTACCTGGTCATAACATAGGAGGTACAATTCATCTAATTGTAAACAACCAAATTGGTTTTACCACAGCCCCAAGATTTGCAAGATCTTCTCCGTATCCATCAGATGTTGCGAAATTATCTCAAGCACCGATATTTCATGTTAATGGTGATGATCCGGAGGCAGTTGTACATTGTGCAAAAATAGCAACTGAATATAGGCAGAAATTTAATAGAGATGTTGTGATCGATATGGTTTGTTATAGAAGATTTGGCCACAACGAAGGAGATGAACCATCTTTTACTCAACCAATAATGTATAAAAAAATTAGATCACATCCTACAACTCTAAGTATTTATAGCAAAAAAATTTCTTCAAAAGGTCTATTAGATCAGAGTCAAATTGATAATAAAAAACTCAAATTTAAAAAATTTTTGGAAAGCGAGTTTAATGCTTCAAAAAATTATAAATCTGAACTGAAATGGTTCGAAGGAGTCTGGTCAAGATTTAAACCTGGCTTAGGAAAAGATAAAAGAGGGGTAAGTGGAGTAGATAAAAAAATAATAATTAATACTGGAAAAAAAATAACAGAAGTTCCAAAAAACTTCACTATTCACAAAACTTTGCAAAAAATATTAGAACAAAAACAAAAAATGTTTACCGAAGGAGCCCCAATAGATTGGTCAACAGCCGAATCCTTGGCATTCGGTACATTGTTATTAGATGGTTTTTCAGTGAGATTATCAGGCCAAGACTCTGCAAGAGGCACTTTCAGTCAACGGCATTCTATACTAAGAAATCAAAATAATCATGAAAGATACATTCCTTTAAATAATATTTCTAAAAGTCAAAAAAAATTTGAAATAATTGATAGTTTGTTATCTGAATTAGCAGTTTTAGGTTTTGAATTTGGGTACTCACTATCAGAACCCGAGACATTAGTATTATGGGAAGCCCAGTTTGGAGATTTTGCGAATGGGGCACAAGTAATAATAGACCAATTTATTACCTCAGGAGAGTCCAAGTGGGGAAGAGCTAGTGGTTTAGTTTTGTTATTACCGCATGGATATGAGGGCCAAGGCCCGGAACACTCTTCAGCAAGACTTGAAAGATTTTTACAAATGTGTGCTGGAGAAAATATTCAAGTAGTAAATTGCACAACCCCAGCAAACTACTTCCATGCTTTAAGAAGACAAATGCACAGAGCGTTTAGAAAACCTTTAATAGTTATGACACCAAAATCATTGTTAAGAAATAAAAGATGCGTTTCTTCAATTGAGGATTTTTCCAAAAAAAATAGCTTTCATAGAGTTTTAGAAGACCACGCTTATATCAAAGGCTCAAATACGATAGAATTAAAAAAAGATAATAAAATTGAAAGAGTAGTAATGTGCTCAGGTAAAGTTTATTTTGATTTGTTAGAAGCAAGAGAAAAATCAAAAAATAATAAATTAGCAATTGTTAGAATAGAACAATTATACCCCTTTCCAGCAAAAACATTGGCGAAAATTTTAAAAAGATACGAATATGCAGATTTTATTTGGTGTCAAGAAGAACCAAAAAATATGGGTGCCTGGAATACAGTGAGAAATTACATTGATAGAACACTTGAAATAATTAATTTTAAAAGTACTAGAGTTAAATATATTGGAAGAAATGCTTCATCCACAACTGCGACTGGAAATTACAATAAACATCTTGCAGAACAAAAAAAAATATTAGAAAAGGTAGTTAGGAAATTGAATTAATGTCTGAAAAAATCATTGTGCCTACTTTAGGGGAGTCAGTTACTGAAGCAACAGTAGCTAAATGGTTAAAAAATAAAGGTGATAAAGTTTCCTCTGACGAACCACTAGTTGAATTAGAAACTGATAAAGTTAATGTTGAAGTACCCTCTCCATCAAATGGAGTGCTTGAAAATATATCAGCAAAAGAAGGTGAAACCGTTAATGTTGGTGCTTTGCTTGGATCAATTTCTCAATCAAAATTAGCTGAAACAAGTTTTAAAGATGATCCTGATGAAAAAAAATATTCCCCACCAAAATTAGAAAAAAAAGAAAATAAAAAAAATTCAGAAAAATCTAAACAAATTAAAAAAAAGGCATCACAGGAAACTATGACTTTAAACACTCAGCCTGAACATAAAATTTTTGATGAAGAACCACTTGTTTTAGAGGAAGAGCCTCTTATTTTAGAGACAGCGCATAATGAAAAATTGGAAAATGAAAATAATGAAACTACTGAAAATAGTTTGAGAATTTCGCCAGCAGCAAGAAAAATTGCATCAGAAAAAAAAATAGACGTTCAATCAATTAAGGGAAGTGGAAAAAATGGTTTAGTTTTAAAAGAAGATGTAATGAGTTTAATGGGGGTCAAACCCGCCCCGTCTGAAAGAAAAATTGCACATGGTCCTGAAGAAAGAATAAAAATGACAAGACTAAGACTTACAATCGCAAAAAGATTAAAGGAGGCCCAAGAAAACGCTGCGATGCTCACGACTTTTAATGAGGTTAATATGCATGAAGTAATTCAAATGAGAAATGAATATAAAGAAGATTTTCAAAAAAAATATAATGTTAAATTAGGTTTCATGTCTTTTTTTGTCAAAGCTTGTATAATTGGTTTAAAAAATTATCCTGCAGTCAATGCTGAAATTCAAGGAGATGAAATTGTTTATAAAAATTATTATAACGTAAGTATTGCTGTAGGTACAGATAAGGGTTTAGTTGTACCTGTAGTAAGAAATTCAGACGAACTATCTTTTGCAGAGATAGAAAAAAGTATAAATTCATTAGGTCAAAAAGCAAGAGATGGAAAAATTACTATTGAAGACCTCCAAGGAGGTACTTTTACAATTACCAATGGTGGTATTTATGGCTCTATGTTGTCCACTCCGATATTAAATCCTCCACAATCTGCAGTGCTAGGTATGCACAATATAGTTGAAAGACCAGTAGTAGAGGATGGTGATGTAAAAGTAAGACCAATTATGTATCTAGCATTATCATACGATCATAGAATAATAGATGGAAAGGAAGCGGTTTCTTTTTTAAAGATAGTTAAAGACTCTTTGGAGCAGCCTAAAAGGCTATTTTTAAATCTTTAAGTTATGAGCGATAATTTTGATGTAATAGTCATAGGCGGAGGACCAGGCGGATATGTTTGTGCAATTAGAGCAGCACAGTTAGGCCTTAAGACAGCATGTGTGGAAAGCAGAGGAACTTTAGGAGGCACATGCCTCAATATAGGTTGCATTCCATCTAAAAGTTTACTTAATCTCTCTGAGAATTATCATAAAGCTAAAAAAGACTTTTCTAATCAGGGGATAGAGATATCAGACATTAAAGTAAACGTAGAAAAAATGATGAAGAACAAAAATAAATCTGTGCAGATTTTAACTAAAGGTGTTGAATTCTTATTTAAAAAAAATAAAGTGAATTACTTGAAAGGTAAAGGAGTTATATTTTCATCATCAAACGTGGTAGTTTATGATCAAGGAAAAAAAACCTCATATACTGCCAAAAATATTGTTATTGCCACAGGTTCATCAGCTGTTTCTCTTCCAGGGGTAAAAATTGATGAGAAAAATATTATTTCTTCAACCGGCGCACTCTCTCTTAAATCTGTTCCAAAATCTCTAGTGGTTATTGGTGGCGGTTATATAGGTTTAGAAATGGGCTCAGTATGGAAAAGACTAGGATCAGAAGTTACTGTAATTGAAAATCTTCCTTTCATCACCCCAGGTATGGATAGAGAAGTATCTAGTGAATTTCAAAAAATATTGACTAAACAAGGTATAAAATTCAAACTTAATTCGAAAGTCTTATCAATTGAAGATTTGGGATCTGAAATTAAAATTGAATATCAAAGCAATGAAAAAAATAAGAAAGAAACAATATTAGCCAGCAAAGCTCTAATAGCTGTTGGAAGGAAACCTTATACAGAAGGATTAAATCTGAGCAAAGTTGGAGTAAAAAAAGACGACAAAGGTTGTGTCAAAGTTAATAAAAATTTTCAAACGGATGTAAAAAATATATATGCAATAGGAGACGTAATCGATGGACCGATGTTGGCCCACAAAGCTGAAGAGGAAGGAATTGCAGTAGCAGAGTTATTAGCAGGTCAATCTGGACATGTAAATTATGATGTTATACCTGGGGTAATTTATACTTCTCCCGAGGTTGCATATGTTGGTAAATCAGAAGAACAACTTAAAAAGGAAGGTGTAACATATAAAATAGGTAAGTTTCCTTTTTTAGCAAATTCAAGAGCGAAAGTTAATAACGAGACTGAGGGTTTTGTAAAAATTTTAGCTGATAGCAAATCTGATCGCGTTTTAGGTGTACACATTATTGGGCCTCATTGTGGAGACATGATTGCTGAAATGGCATTAGCAATGGAATTCGGTGCGAGCGCAGAAGATATTGCAAGGACTTGCCACGCTCATCCGACTCACACCGAAGCTATCAAAGAAGCCGCATTAGCTGTTGATAAAAGGCCAATTCATTTTTAATTGTTTAAAAATTAAATAATATTTGTTTATGGAAATTCCTATTTTACTACCAAAGGTTTTTAATAATCCTTTTACCTATACACATAATTCAAAAAAAATTAAAAGTTTAAACCAGGGAGATTTGGTAGTGGTTCCTTTCGGCACAAAGAAAGAACTAGGAGTTGTCTGGGATAAAATTAAAGCTACAAATAAGAAAATAAAACTTAAACAAGTTGAAAAAAAAATTGCAAACATAAGTCTGAATAAAAAACTTATAAAATTTATAAATTGGTTTTCTACTTACAATCTTGTTCCAAGGGGAATGGTTTTAAAGATGTGTTTAGGAAATTTAAAATCTTTTGACAAAGTTAAAAAAAATTTTTTTGACAACAAACCTAAAAATAATCACATAAATCTGAGCAATGAACAACGAACTGCTTTAAATAACCTCATTAAATCTGGAAATAAATTTAAAGTTTCTGTATTATTAGGGGTCACTGGTTCTGGAAAAACATTAGTATATTTTGAAAGAATAAAAAAAATTATTAAACAAAATAAGCAAGCTTTAATATTAATCCCTGAAATATTTCTTACTACGCAATTTAAAAATAGATTTAAACTTTTTTTTGGATACGAGCCTGCTATTTGGCATTCAAAAATAAGTTTAAGTAAAAAAAGAGACATATGGCAATCAATTACAAAAAATGAGATTAAAATAATAATAGGTGCAAGATCTTCATTATTTTTGCCATTTAAAAATTTAGGATTGATCGTAGTTGATGAAGAGCACGATGCATCATACAAACAAGAAGAAAGTGTAATTTATAATGCCAGAGATATGGCTATTTTAAGAGCTTCTATAGAAAATATTCCAATACATTTAATAACTTCGATTCCATCTTTAGAAACTTACAATAATATACAAAATAGGAAATATCAGAAAACAGAATTAAAAAAAAGATTTAAAGATTTTCCACTTCCAAAAACAAAGGTCATAAATTTAAATTTACAAAAATTAAATAAGGACTCTATAGCAGATGAAACAATTAATATTGTGAATGAATATTTAGAAAAAAAAGAACAAATTCTTTTTTTCTTAAATCGGAGAGGATATGCTCCATTTCTAATTTGTAAAAATTGCGGCTTCAGGCATACGTGTCCAAACTGCTCAATTTATTTGACTTATCATAAAATTTCAGAAAAAATAATTTGTCATTACTGCGGCTACCAAGATAAAATTAATAGAAATTGTAAAGAAGACAACTTATCGTGTGACTTTTCAATGTATGGACCTGGAGTAGAAAAGGTATTTGAAGAATTAAAAAAAATTTTCCCAAACAAATGTATAAAAATATTTTCAAGTGATTATTTAAATAAAAAAAAACAATCCGAAAATTTAATCGATAAAGTTAGTGAAAATAAAGTTGATATATTGATAGGGACACAAATGATTTCTAAAGGTTTTAATTTTCCAAAACTAAATTGCATAGTAGTTGTTG
>MDSW01094025.1_pt1 | contig 12640 bp, 6 predicted proteins | sample 811171 | NCBI WGS metagenome assembly MDSW01 (sample SAMN05326641, study PRJNA326480) | marine metagenome | isolation source: seawater | place: Atlantic Ocean: North West | collected 2012 | reverse complement strand
TGCGCGTACTTCAAACACTCCAAATGTCCACTATAGGCGGCACATGCGCACGTCTCCTCGTCCCAAGGACACCCGTGCTCGTGCGCGTACTTCAAACTCTCCAAATCTCCATTCCAGGCGGCATACCGGCACGTCGACTTGTTCCAAGGACACCCGTGCTCGTGCGCATACTTCAAACACTCCAAGTTTCCACTATAGGCGGCAAACGCGCACGTGTACGCGTCCCACTCGTGCCCGCAATCGCGCGCCAACCGCACGAGTTCCAAGTCTCCCAGAAACGCCGCGCACGCCGTCACGCACGCCCAGCGACCCCCCAGCCTCCCCCCAGCGACTCGCCCCAGCGACTCCCCCCAGCGACTCGTCCTCGAGCCTCCCCCCAGCGACTCGTCCTCGAGCTCGCGCAGCGCGTCGTCTATCGCACACGCCGTGAACCAGGAGCCTGGAGAGACGTGGACGGGTTGATGAGAATGTGATGACACACGCGTTCACACGTTCAAAAGCTGCGATTGGTACACATGCGTCCGTTGACTGTGTGCGCCACTACTCCTCGTCCTTCACGACGATTTACTATTAACTAATACGTCTTGCGTTTTCGGCGCTCAAGGTTGAAGCGCCGTGCAACGGGTCGCGGGAGATAATCCGACCACGAAGCTCGTGCTCGAACGCGCGCGCGTTTGATATCCGAGCTCACGCGTCGACCATTGGTCCAGGAGTACACCGTTAAGTAATACATGGCGACGATGAAGAAGAGAAAAGCCAGAGCGATGTAATAGCCGACTCCCGGCGAATCGTGATGAGCGCTCATCAGTTCGAAAACCCCATCGACGTCTGCGCACGTCATTTGATCGCAGTAGTACTTGGTGAAATATACATTCAACTTTCCCGCGTTATCCCGCGTACTCCCGTTCTCGTTTGGAAAGCATTGCGTCAACATTTCATGACATTTGTCTCGCACGAGGGACATTTGTTCTTCATCGCACCGCGTCGGTTTGCTCCCACGCCCATTCTTCACGTACTCCGCGTGCTTATCGCACTGCAGCACGTCACAATAATCAGCCAGACACACGTCCGCGGTCGATGGAATCTTATCGCCGTGTCGTCGCTCCATGTGTTTATCGACGTAATACTCGCTCTTAAACACCTTCCCACTGTACAGCGAGCGCCAGTAAAGCTTGGAATGTCGCACCGGTTCCTTGTGGGTCTCGTGCTCGTAGAACAAATCACGCGCGTGGCTAAACGGGCAGCCCAAATCAAGCGCGTATCGCGCGCCGTCGGCGACGGGATAAAAGAATTCATTCAGCACCGTTCGTGCAGCTCTCGATCGTTCTCTCGAGCACGTGGCGGCGAGACCGCTCGAAGAACGAGTCGCGTCGGTGGCTTCGGACATTGCGCGTGACGTCACGTCGCGTCGCGTCGCCGCGCGACGCGACGCGTCAGCAAGTGCGGTGAACGTGAGTACGGGTGAAAAGTCTAAGTTTATCTATTCCAACTACCTCGCGCGTTTTGCGGAAAATAAATCTTCGAAAGCAGTGCGCTTTGGGGCCAACTTTTTAGCGCGAACTTCGATTGGTTCCTTTTTCGGAATGTTCGCTCGCGCTTCGTCGGCGGCGGTACCATCGTCGACGTCGATGACTTGAAACGCCGCACCGTGTGAACGTGCCGCGCCGAGCAATGGACACGCATCGTGGACGTCCAAAGGGCGGCCCCAATCGACGATTTCGCTCAATTCATCACCTGTGAATTTTACGATACCCACGAGCGAGTCTTTCGTGGTGAATCCATCGCCTTCATAACCCGTGTACCCGCTCTCGACCGTATTCTTTAGCACTTCTTTGCCGAGCTGTCGCTCGAAAACTTTTTGCTCTACAGTGCCAGCAGAGACAAGGCGATAAATTGTGACCGGTTTCGTCTGACCATCGCGCCAAATTCGGCCCATCGCTTGTCGATCGTGCGCAGGATTCCAAGATACGTCCATGAGAATCAACCGATTGGCACCGACAAGATTCAACCCGGCGCCGCCAGCGACGACGGAGAGCAGCATGACTTGACCGCCTTGACCAGAGTTGAAATTCTTGACGATGGATGTACGCAAATCGACTGCCACTGTGCCATCGAGACGCGAAGTGGTTACGTTTAATTTTTTGCAGATATCTTCCGCAGTCGCGAGTGATGCAGAGTAACCGGAGACGACAACGACGCGCTCTGTTGGGTCACCGCGCTCTTTGAGCGCCTCGAGCATGCGCCGCAAAATGGTAAATTTCCCCGAGCCATCGATTCCTCCCGCGTAATCTCGAGGCAAAGCTTTGGCCATAGCAGCTTTTAAATCATCCACTGACTTTCCGGACGTCCCTGCGCGCGCGATGGCGTCCATCTCCATCTCATCATCGAGCTCCTTTTCCGCATCCGTCATAGTCTGCGAATGCGAATCGGCACTCGCGAGGATTTGATCAACCTCATTCGCTGTCTGTCGCAAGATTCCAATCGCACAAAGCGCCGCCGCGCCAGAGGACGCACTCGTATCGCTACTCGTCCACGACTCCACTAATTTTGCCCCAGCCTCATAAGCTTGCCTCTGCGCGGACGTCAAGCGACAGAGCACCACGAGCTCAGTCTTTTTTGGCAAGTACGCCGCATTCGTCGAAGATTTCCGACTCAAAATCTTCCCTTTCGTTCGTCGATTGAGTTCGTCCGCAACCTTGCGACCTTGTGCGATTTGTTCCTTGCTCGCGCCTCGCTCGTATTGCCTCTGAATAGGTTGCGTGAAATCGCGCTGAAAATCCTCCAGCGGCCCGAGGATACCCGGTTGCGCAAAGTCTAAAACCGCCGCGTACTCGTTCAAATTGTTCTGAATCGGCGTCCCCGTGAGCAGCACTCGCATGGGCGCGTTGATTTCTCGCAGAGCGGTCATGGTTTGCGAGCCCATGGCGTTGCGCAATCTGTGCGCCTCGTCGCACACCATGAGCTCGGGCTTCATCGCCCGCACGCGCGGCGCCAGGCGCCTCGCCGTCTCGTACGACATCACGAGCACCGGCCACCGATCGAACGAACTCTTCGATCCCTTCGCCGGTTCTGCGCACCATCGATCGCACGCCGCATCCACGGCTTCGGCGTTCCCTTCCGCCAACGACGCCTGCACGCGCACGCCTCCCAACCACTTCGTGAACTCGGCGCCCCAGTTTCCGATGAGCGACGCCGGGCACACGAAAACCGCTCTTCGCGCCGTCGGCTTCCCGCACGGTCCTTGCCTCAGCATCGTCCACAGCACCGCCAGCACTTGCAACGACTTCCCCAATCCCATCTCATCCGCCAACAGCACCCCTCGCGTCCCGCCCTCGCTCGCCGCGTCTTCTCCGATCCCGTGCAGCGCTCGATACATCCACCTCGCCCCCGCGCGTTGATGCTCGCGCAGCTTCCCCGACACGAACGGATCGCACGTCACGCTCGCCGCGCGCGCCGTCCCGTTCGTCGCTTCCGCGTACCGCTCGCACTCCGTCTCCGTCGCGAACACCAGCGCGTCTCGCGCCTCCGCGTCGTGCGCCGACGCGACGCGCGCCCGCGTCGTCTTCGTCGGCGTCTCTCGCACGACGCCCGGCGACGTCGCGTCGGCGTCGACGGGCGTCGACGCCGCGACGGCGCGCATCGGCGTTCCCGGCGCATCGCTCGCCGTCGTCATCGCCGCGCGCGCGAGTGCGCGACGCGCGCGCGAGTCGATTCGACGCCGTCGATTCAAATCCTCCGCGCGAGCTGTCGCGCGACGGGACGCGATTTCGCGACGCGACGCGACGCGACGCGGTCGCCGCGGGACGATCGAGCGCATGGCGCCGTCGCCGCTGCTGGCGCACGTCGCGCGCGCGGACGGCGACGGCGACGACGACGACGGCGCGACGGCGCGCGTGGCGGCGAGAGGACTCGCGCGGGAGCTCGCCGAGGCGACGACGACGGGACGGGAGGACGTCGCGCGCGCGGTGCGGACGCTGTGCGAGGCGACGACGCACGCGCGAGCGCAAGATGAGCTGGCGCGAGGGATCGTGGCGATCGCGCGGTCGGGGAACGCGAGCGCGAGCGCGTTGGCGACGGAGCTCGCGAGCGGCGCGGCGAGCGCGAGGACGAGGGCGAACGTTCGAGCGTTGACGCGAGCGCTGGTGGAGTTGTGTTGCGCGTTCGGGGATGGGGAGTTAGCTGGGGAGTGCGCGCGGGGGAGTGGGCATCCGCTCGTGCGCGCGCTGAAGGCGCACTCGGACGCGGGCGCCGGGTTGTTGGAGGCGACGGCGAGTAAGCTGGCGAGGGGGTCGATTTCGGATTTCAACGCCCTGCGGCAGTTTGTGTTTCGCGCGCTGTTGGAACATCCCGCACCGGTGCCGCGAAGTTCGTTCGCGATGTTATTGCACGCGCGATTGATGGGCATCGCGAGCGGGCGCGGGGAAAACGCGCGCGCGGTTTTAGGGGTGTGCGTCGAGGCGCTCGGGGCGTATCGAGCGCCCACGAGTGAGTCAAGGTCGTGGATCGCGTGTGCGGCGGCGGAAATCATAGATGCCATCGAGTGTAGACTCTTCGACGTCGAAGACGCGTCTGCGCGCGAAGTTGTACCGTTGCTGGCGGAGGGATTGGTGCGACAGACGCGCGCGGCGGCGCGCTCCGGCGACAGCGTCGTCCCCTTTGTCGGCGCGCTGACGCGATTGAGCGAGCTTGGAGACGTAAGTGTATGTGGTGAGTTGTTACCATGTTTATCGCTTGTACATAGCGCTGAGGAGACGTCTGCTTTACTGGCACTTCTGGCGCCGTACTTTCCAACGAGCGGCCCCGCGCGCGCGCTCGGCGCGATGCACGCGTCGGCAGCGTTCATGCTTCCAGGAGAATCGGGTGCGCGCTTGGCGCTCTCGCTCGCCACGCTGCGAAACGATGATTCGGTACGCAATGTCGAAAATAGCAGACTAATGGGATACGCCACTCGAGATGGGTTCGTGAGCGCCGCACTTGCGGCGAATTGGGACGACGGAGACGCCACGGAGACGCTCGCCGCATGCATTCGAAACGACGTCGACGTCAGGTCTCCATCGCTTGAACTCGCATGCTTGTCTCACCCGGTTCCCTCGATTCGTGAGTGCGCAGCAGAAACACTCGGAAGAAAGCTCGGAGGCAAACGGCCGCAAGGCTTGTCGAACATCACGGCGACGCTCTTGCACCTGCGAGCGGCTTGCGAGAAATCGTCCAGCGCACGTCACGCGAAGTCCACGCTCGCGTCTTTGAACGCATTAGCCGCTGGTGCTTCTAATTTTATGGCTGCGCCGGCCGTGTTGCGCGCGATTTCTCCGCTCATGAGCACAAATCCTGGGGAAAAGTCACCCGACGCTCGTCTACACGCATTGGCGCTGCGACTATTGGCTGAAATGTGGATCCACAATCGTGAGCTTGGACCTCGTTTACGAGGAGCTTTAGAAGAAGCATCGCATTCTCACGAACGCGAAGTGACGGTTGGGTGCGCCGCCGCAGTCGCAGCTGCAGCAAAAGCCCATCCCTTTCGAGCGGCGGAGTTGGTGATACCCATGCAAGGCTGTTTGAAATCAGATTGGCCCGAGGCGCAAGCGCTCGCCCTCGAAGCGATTGACAGCATGTGCGCGCACGACGCGCTTGACTTTTTACCCGCGTTCAAGGTAGTTACCAGACATATTCCTAGCCTTCCGCAGCACCCACTTGTGGCACGAAAATGGATCAGACTGATTCGACACGGTGGTCGCGACGGCGCTTCGTTCCCCGAAGCGACGGCGACGCTCATTGACACAGTATGGAATGCAATCAAAACGTCCAAGGACGCTCGTGTTCGTCACGAAGCCTGGAATTCGTTGAGTGAATACGATCCAGAGTTCATAATTGAAAATGATTCGCCGACTCCGGCAGAAATTGCGGCGAGCGCGCTGTCTGAAAGTTTTGGAGAAGAATCGTTCGTCGGCGCCACGCGAATGCTTCGGACGATGACGAAACACGAGGCGAGCTTGTTATCTCGCACTGCCTTAGTGGCTCGAGAGTCTCAACAAGTCTCGCATCCACCTCCGTCGGATCCGCTCATATATCGAGTAACGCAAACACTTCCGAAAAAGTTGCTTGACAGTCAGCCGTGTTCGTGCGCTCGCTTACTTTTGTTCCGCCCGCACAAGGGGAAATCGGAAGCGACGCGTTCAGTCGATGAGAATTCCCAGAGGCGAAGTCGTGCGGAGGCGTATCGAACTGAGTTTAAGCGCGCGATAAGGCAAGTGTTTTGGAGTGGTTCATGGCACGTCAATCTCGTCACGCGCGCGTGGACTCGTTTTGCTCGTCGCTGGTTCGACGCCGAAGTTTCGGCGAGAACCGCCGAGAACGGATTGGATGAGCTGTACGCCGAAGTTCGAGCGAGCATTAACGCCACGGCCATGGAAGCACTCCAAGATGTTTCCATGCCTGATGAATTACAAAATATAGCTTTACTTCTCGCGACACCAGTTTTGGTTGGAAACGGTGGACTCGGTGCAGCATTGGTGGATTTATTGCTCTCACTGTTGGAGGAAAAGTCATCCATCGTGGGCGCCGAGCGTGGGTTGTACGTCGCCCTCGGTCTCGCTGCGGGTACTCTCGAGGATAGAGGTGACGCACAGCGCCCGAACAAGGTTGCTGAAATTATGATGAAGCAAATCAGCGATTGCCGTATCGATGGCGCATTGACGATGGGTGTTACCGCGGAAGCTCTTGGTTTAATGTGCCGCGAGTTGTCGTCGAACGTTTTGCCCGGCGGCTCGTCTTCGTCATGGCGATTGGATCTCGTCAGGAGAATTTACAGCTTCCTGGGCGCTACCTTGGTCGCGCTCGGTGAACCGTTTATAGATGTCTTGAAAGTTCAGCCAGCGAATGACATTATTTCACCTCCGAAAGGGGACTTGTCCGATGCAGTCTGTGGAGTTTACACTGGATTGTCGAGGGCAGCGTGCGCTTTGGATGTCTTCGAAGATGACAAAGCCATGACAAACACCTTAGCGATCATAAACTGGCTCATCGGCGCAACGTCGTGCGGAAGATTTCCTGGAAGTATTGCTCTACCAGTTGCCGTGAAGTCATTACTCAATCATAGGCACAATACCGAGAGTGAGGTCCTCGCGTTGAAGGCGCTAAGGACGACGCATGATTCGGAACAGCCCGCTATTCGCGCCGTCGCCGGCATCATTCTTGGTGTAACGCTCGACCATGGCTGCGCGATTCCGATACAAACCGTTCAGGAAATTATTGCGAGAGTCACGTCAACGGTCCGAGACGACATGGCGACATCGTTCGACCGTTCGATTGGTGTCCTGTCCCTGTCTGGGGTGTTGGGCAGCGCTTGGGACGGCCACGATGTGAGCGTCGCCGGAACATTCGATGAAGGTGCGGTATTTTCAGCGCCGTTGCTCTGGGGCGGTGATAAATCAAAGATCGAGGCAAAACGTGTTCTGAAGACGCTAGAAAGTATCGCGTACGCGCCAGGCGATATTGTTTCGAAAGCGTTGCGAGATTTAACCATTTGGACGCTCGCTGGGGTGTCAGACAGAGCGGCACAAATTGCCGTTACGATTGGCCCGAGATCAACTGATTCGAAGTCGTCTGTTCCAAAAGACACCATCATTGGATTTATTATGCATGCACTTTTGGATAATGTCGTGAGTTGTCCGTCCCGAGAGCAACTGAACGGCGCGACGTTGGCGTTGGATGTACTGCGAGAGCTCGCTCGCTTACCGAATGCTGGCTGGTCAAATGCCTTGCATCGTTGGTGGCGAGTCGCGACTTCCAGTGGCGATGCGGATAAAGTTGAAAAGAATGCGCTTCAGTGTGCTTGCCTTCGAATGTGTCGTGCGCACCCGGAAGCTTCAATAGGTCGAGACGTCTTGGAATTGCTCGTAGCACTCTCTGATGCAGACTTCTTCAATCTGGCGCCGGAGACACAGCGCTTGGCGATGTTGAGCGCTCCATACGCGTGCGCTTTACGGTCTGAGACCGGTGCTAGTGCGATAAAACGATTCACTCAAATGGCGTTTTCACCGCACGCGTCCGACGGTTGCGTGGAGTCGCTTTGGAATGGTTTGATTGATGTCTCTGAAAGCGAAACAGCTACAGCGGCAGTTTGCGAACTCGTGTCTCGTTTAAGTTTGACGGATACACGAACGCTTGATGCAGTCTCCACGTGCGTTAGTCAATTTACTTCATCGGTATTACGAGAACAAGTCGTGAAGAAGCTCGCGCTCGACGTCAAACCCATCGTCTGCGCTCGCTTATACAATGCTGGACAAGTTGCGTCTGAAACGCTCACATCACTGGCGACTTGGCCAAAGGCGACGAGGACGGTCACTTTGAGAGCGACGGTAGGTCATCTCACCACATCATCAAACTCACTTCGAGCACAAATGATACACGAAGCCGCCAATCTCACCGATGTCGATGCGATCCCATGCATCGCTATACTTGCCGCAGCGTGGGGACCGACGTCGGCGCTCCTGTCGATGACATCCATAGAGCAGTGCATTCTCGCACTTCCATATACTTTGTCGCATCTCCTGCGAGGCGAGTTATCCGGCATGATGGAAACACTGGTGTCGTGTCTGCTCAGAAATTTGAACGGTAAGTATTCGAAAGTAGCGACGGATACATTATTAGAATTACGCGACGACGTGACGCTTGCGCTTTGGTCGCAAATCGTCGATTCAACGCACTAGCACTACTTAGTATTACATAGTGATTTTAGACTCGCCTACCGCACCTCTCATCGCTAGTTTGACATCGAACCCGACGCTCTTCGCCCAACGCCTGGCGTCCATGCGACCCATGACGATCATCTCCTCCAAGACGTCATTCGAACCCGGCAGTAGAGCAAAGCGAATCGCCTCCGAGTAATCCCACTCTGGCTTCCCGCCTGCGGCGTCCGGGGCCACGAGCAAGTTTCGCGCGTCATCATCGCCCCATCCCGCCCAGAATGAAGCCTGTTGCGCGAAGACATCACCAGACTCTTTGCCATCTCCAGGTTCAGCTTTGCGCCACGCGTCGAGAAGCGGAAAAGCACACACGCGAACGCTTCGCTCGGAGCCCGGAGGCGTCGGCGTTAAATTATGCCATCCCCCATCCACGCACCACTTACCTCGGTACCTTCGCGCCGGCCACCCACAATACAACGGAATATGACACGACGCCAGGAGCGCCCCGACCAAATCGTCGAAACTCTCGAAGGCTGACACGAGTTCGCCGTCCAACGCAAATTTCCCATCGCGCATCATCGGCGACGATACGCTGATGAATAAATTCCCACGCGAGCACCGCTCGTGCGCATCGCTCGGAAGTTCTTTCCTCAGCGCATTTTCTAGCACCGCACCGACGCGTCCGACGACCCCGTTCGCTCGACAATCCGCCAGGACGTCCATTAAAATTCTTTTCCCATCCGCCGGCGTTAAGCCGCAGCAGTGCATCGCGGCGACGAGCGATCCCGCGGATGCGCCCGCGCACGGCGTCTCGTCGCTGCGCATGACTTTTAGAGCCACGAGCTCCTCCCACACGCCGACGTGGTACGGAAAGAAGAAACCAGCGGCGCTGAAACCGACGCCGTCGGTCGCGGTCGACGTCGACGACGATGCGGCGACGCGACGCGACGCCGACGCGCGCGCGAGCGAGCGTCTGCCGCTGCGCGAGGACGCTGACGATGCGCGTGACGTTGCCGTCAACTGCGTGGCGGCGCGCGATGACATGGTCCGACGCGTCGATGAATGGCGTCCAAGTCATCTTTATCCGCGTCGCGAGGGCGAGCGCGCGCGCGTCAAAGAGTGCTTAGTGCTTATGGCACGGCTAATTTGCTAAGGTACGCCGGGCGGCGAGGGCTAGGTTAAGTCGTCGAGATCATCATCCACGAGCGCGGCGGGCTTGGCGTGTAAAAGCCGCTCGGACGTGCGCGAAGCGCCGGCGTCGATCACGGCGGCGTCGTATCGACGGCGGACGAGCTCGCGAAAGAACCCATGCATGACGTCCACGTCTATACGACCGAGCGTCGCGGACGTGCGCAAACCGCCACCCGGTGGAAGTTTCGCGAGCGCGGTCGCCCCGAACGAGGGTTGGCGTCTGTGCGCCGCCGACGCGCTCGCGCGCGCGGCTTCGCCGATGGTTTCCGGAAGAATCGACCGCCGGCGCCGGCTTTTATCGCCAAAAAAGTCTAGCGCACGCCGTAAAAGTCCATCTCCTCGACCGAACCCATCGTTTGCGGCGCTTTCTAAATCTACCTTATTCGCCACGATCAAGCACGGCACCGGTAAACCGCCGAAACCGTACATCACGCACGGCTGTTCGCCGCTCGCGAAACTCTCCGCCGTCGGCGTCGGCGCCGAAAACGTCCCTCTCGTCGCCACCTCTCGCGCCCACGCCTCGCACCGCGCCCCGCTCGCTCGCATCGACGCATCGTGCACGATTATCACCCCGTTTATCTGATCGTAGAATATCCCTCGCTCTCGTTTATACTGTCGATGTCCCCCCACGTCCCACAGTTCGACGAAGTACGTCGCCGCGTCGCGCGTCCCCGTCGTCCCCTCCGCGCCCTCTTCGCTCGCTCGCATCACCTCCGCGCTGCACCCGCTCGTTCGTCCGTGCTCTTCCCTCCCGCTTCGTCCGCCGCCGACCAGCGCGCGCGTCAGCGTCGTCTTCCCAGCCCCCGAGTCGCCGATCACGAGCACGCGCACCTTGCGATGCGTCGTCGTCTCCGTCGCGTTCGTCCGCGACGCCGACGCCGCGCGCGCGCGCGCGCGGTCGCTCATACCGCGCCCGACGTCCCGACGTCCCGACGTCGCGCGGTGCCGGGCCGACGACGCCGACGAACGACGACGAACGACGACGACGAACGACGAACGCGAACGACGTCGCCTAAACCCTAAACCCTAAACCCTGCGTCGAAGATCGAAGATCGATTCGTTCGCGCGTCGAGCGATCCGCGTCGGATCGCTCGACGCGGATGCCGATCGCGCGACGCGTCGAGCGGCGCGGCGCGGGACTCGGCGACGCGACCGACGCGACGAACGCGCGCGCGTTGAGGCGCTTTTCGGAGGACGCGAACGCGCGAAACGACGGTGGAGTGACGCGTCGCGCGCGATGAAGACGGCGACGCGGACGACGACGGGGACGACGAGGGCGACGACGCGAATGGGACGACGCGCGCGACGGGGAAGAGGGGCGACGCGCGCGCGAGCGGCGAGCGGTGGGGTGTCGAAATCATCGCTCGATGAGGGGTACAACTGCGTCGTGCGCGAGGACGGCGTGATGGTGGCGGAGGGGGACATTCCGAGCGGGACGTACCAGGTATCGGCGTGGTGGGCGGGCGCGCGAAACGACGGGAAAGGGAACGCGCCGAGGTGCGACAGCGAGCGACAGCGCGGATGCGAGGTGCGGTGCGAACTCACGGGAGAGGGTGAACTCGTGTGCGAAGGCATCGAAAGCGGCACGTACGTCGTGGTCAACGTCGCGGATCTCGACGAGGCGTGCGCGGTGACGTTTGACGGCGAGAGCATCGAGTGCGAAGGCGCGGGAGAACCGTTGGTGAGCGATACGGGTGATCTGGACCTGAAAAATTCGTCTCAACACGGCATACGCATGGGAGGTTAACGTAATAGAGCCATCGGGAGCTTATGGAATCGTTGTTATGAAAGCGGGCGTCGGCGCGGCGAGCGGCGCGCAAAATATATATTACAATTTCCTCATCGCGCCTTCGAGTCGCGCTCCATGTTCTCGAAAGAAGGGGCCAGAATGTCTAGCAACCCGTTCGGGTTATCGATGTGCACCCAGTGCGCGGAGTTGCGCAGCAAGTGCACGTTGGCGCCGGTGCCGCGAATGCGCGCCACGTCCTCGGGCGTCCACACGAACGCCGACCGTTCTGCTTGTACGAAATCTAAGCTCAATCCCGCGGGTTGCGTCTCAACCATCGGCCACAAATCGCACGCTTCGTACGACGCGTACATCTCCGCGATGCCATCCAAATCAAACGTCCAATCGAATTTCCCGTTCCCATCCGCTCGTAAATTCGTCGTCATCCACTGCGCGCCTTCCACGGTGAATCCAGCCCCCGTGAGCGACTCCACGAGCGATCTGCGACTTTCGATCGGTCTATCGAGCGTGGTACAGAACCGAATCGTATCTCTCGGGTGATCTCCGACGTCATCGCACCACACGTCTCCCGGCACCGTGTCCAGCACCCACACCTGCACCGGCCGCGGCAACGCGCGTCCAAACTGGTGCACCATCGACATCGCCACCTTCCCCCCGAACGAGTGCCCGATCAGCGTGTACGGATATATCTTTAAATGATTCAACACCCCCAGCACGTCTCTCGCCGCGTTTTGCACCGTGTTCGCGCCCTCTGGTTTCTTCTCCAGCGCCGTGTTCGACTCCCCGTGATTTCTCAAATCCACCAACAAAAACTGCCACGACGGAAACTTTTCAGCCAGGCGCTTCGCGAGCGATTGCAAGTTTCTTCGCGAGCCCAGGATTCCGTGCACCAGCACGCACGTCGGCGGGTGCGGTCCGTCCGGTTTTTCCACGCTCCATCGCACCAGCGCGCCCTGCACCAGCTCGTGCGCCAGCGGCGCCGTCGTCGCCGCGCGCGTCGTCCCCGTCCCCGTCCCCG
>MDSW01025868.1_pt1 | contig 12643 bp, 11 predicted proteins | sample 811171 | NCBI WGS metagenome assembly MDSW01 (sample SAMN05326641, study PRJNA326480) | marine metagenome | isolation source: seawater | place: Atlantic Ocean: North West | collected 2012 | reverse complement strand
TTGGCTGATGATGGTCTCGGTGTAGCTCCCAAAGTATTCCATGCATGATATACTTGTGAGTAAACCATGCAATAAACTCCATAGCTATGAATGAAATAATAGTTATTGAAATATTTATAATAGTCATTATAGTTTGTTCATTTTTAATTTAATAATACTATCTTTTTCTTTATTTGTGCCGTTTTTGTGAATAAATATAGAATCTTCTTTCGTGTTCTGACTATAGTTTAAAAAATCAGGTATACCTTTTTGAATGCAATATCTAAGAAATCTAATTTCTGATGATTCTATGTTTTCCTCTACGGCTTCCTCAAGTATTTTTTTACCGTCCTTAAAACTCTTCCATTTTTTATAAATTGATTTTGCATGTTTGCTTTGTAATATTAATGCCGCTCCAAAATATGCCTTTTGTACTGAAGATGCGTGATCCTTGCAATAAGACAGTAATAATTCACATTTTTTTTTGTCATACACAGATTGTATAAAAAGATTTTGATATTGAACTTCTTGGCAATATGAAATAATTGGAAAAAATAATAGGATTATATATTTCATATTAAATTCAATTGATTTTGAATTTTAGATTTTAATAATAATGTGAACTTAATAAAGTTATTAATACGAATTCGATCTTTTAGTATGTCTTTAGGAGATTTTTTTTTGATTTTAATGAGGAGTTCTATGTAGTATAGATATGCTAGGTAAACACCGCCTCTTGATTTTTGTGGAAGTTTCTTTATTCCTTTTAATCCTTCTTTAAAATCTTTCTTAATATCTAGTTCAATTAATTCTTTGTTTTTGGTATTGAAATTATTCATATTAATATTAGGAAAATATATTCTTCCCAGCTTAACATAGTCACTATTGAGATCTCTTAGGAAATTTATTTTTTGAAAAGCAGAACCTAGTTTTTGAGCTGCTGGTTTTAATTCTTCGTATAATTTTCTATTTTTTTGTACAAATACTTTTAAGCACATTAAGCCTACTACTTCTGCAGAGCCTAAGATGTATTTTTCATATTTTTCTTGATTATAATCTATTTCGTCTAAATCCATATACATGCTTTCAAGAAAATATTTAATTAAAGTGTGGTCAATATTATATTGATTAACTACATGTTGAAAACTGTTTAGTATTGGGTTTAAACTAATTTTATGTTTTATTGCATCAAAACAATCATCTTCAAATTTTTTCAATAACTTATATTTGTCATATTCGTGAAAACTGTCTACTATCTCATCTGCAAATCTGACAAAACCATATATGCTATATATTGGATCGTGTAATTCTGAATCCAAAGTTTGAATCCCAAGAGTAAAGCTTGTGCTATATGTTTGTGTTGTTAGTTTACTGCATTCTTTTGATAATGTAATAAATAGTGAATTCATTTTATTTTATGTTTTTCTGCAATTAGCTTAGCAACAACTTGTCCAGAGATTAAGGACGGTGGTACACCTGGTCCAGGAACTGTAAGTTGTCCAGTGTAATATAGATTAGATACGTTTTTATTAATGATACTTGGTTTGAAATTTGCTGTTTGAAAAAGTGTATTAGCAAGACCATATGCATTTCCTTTGTAAGCATTATAATCAGTTTTAAAATCATTTACACAATAACTTTTTTTATAAATTATAGATTCCATTATATTTTCGCCACAATACTTTTCTAGTCTTTTTATCATTAATTTAAAGTATTTTTCGCGCAAATGATCATTGTCTTCTGATCCAGGACTGATAGGTATTAATAGGAATAGATTTTCTTTTCCTTCTAAAGCTACTGTAGGGTCTGTTTTAGACGGGCAGCAAGCGTAAAATAACGGATTTTCTGGCCAGTTTTTATCGGTATATATATCTTTAATATGTTTTTCTATATCAGCATCAAAAAATAAATTATGGTGAATTAGTTTTTTTAATTTTTTATTAATTCCAAGATAAAATAACAAACATGATGGTGAGAACACTTTTTTATTCCAGTATTTTTCAGAGTAATTTCTGTATTGACTTTCTAATAATTTATTTTCAATATGGTGATAGTCAGCTGATGCAACTATAATGTCAGATGCATATGTTTGTGTTTGTGTTTCTATTTGATAAGCTTTGTTGTTATGGATATGAATTTTTTGAACATCTTCGTTCGTATATATTTTAACTCCTAACTCTTTACATAATCTTGCCATACCACTAATTACTTTATGAAAGCCTCCCATTGGATAATATGTTCCCTGAACAAAGCCAGAATATGCCATTAAACTATAAAGGGCAGGGGTTTCTTTAGGTGCTGTTCCGAGAAATAATACGGGAAATTCTAGTAATGTTCTAATCTTCTTATCCTTAAAATACTTTGCTACGTGTTTTTTGTAAGATGAAAAAACTTGGAGTTTAACTAGATTTTTAAAAATGTCTATTTTGAATAATTCATTAAATGATATACCAGGTTCATAAATTAAGGAATCCATGCTGAAATCATATTTAAATTTTGCTTCATTCATGAACTTTTTGAGTTTGTTAGAAGATCCTGGTTCTATTTGTTCAAATAACTCTTCTAATTTAGTATATGATGAAGGAATTGAAATTGTTTTATGATCATTAAATATCATTTGAAATCCTGGGTCTAGTTTAACTAGATCAAAATAGTCAGATGTTGATTTATTAAATTGATTAAAAAATTTCTCAAATACATCTGGCATCCAATACCAACTTGGTCCCATGTCAAATACGAAATCTTGACTTGAGAATTGTCTGGCTCTACCTCCAATTTGTAAGTTTTTTTCAATAATAGATACATTATATCCTTTTTGAGCTAGTTGAGCTGCTGCACTTAGTCCTGCGAATCCTCCGCCTATAATTATTGTTTTCATGTTTTATATTTTGAATCTTAGACCTATGTAAGCTTCAATTCCTTTTGTTGGTCCCCAAACACCATGAGATGAATCAAAGCCAGGGTCAAATGGTTGATGCGCATTAATTATTGGATCTTTCTGTATGAAGTTTAGAATATTTTCAGCACCAAAATAAACTTCAATTCTATCCATTTTTTGTGTGATTTGTGCATTTAAAATTGTGTATGTTGAGGAGAAGTTTTCATTATGATGATCAATTATATTTTCTTCATTGTAAATTAATTTTTTTGGACCAAAAATATGTGCATTAATATCAATTTGCCAGCTTTTATTGATTGGTTGATAAGATATTGTACTAAGTACATGGTGCTTTGAGTTGAAAGGTAACTCTTCTTTCTTCCCAGATTCATTTACTCTAAATACATTTAAATAATTATAAGCAAATTTTAGACCTAAAGAATTGAACAGTTCGATTCCAATTTCAGCTTGAAATGAATTGCTAGTTTTTTTATTTTGAGAACTTACAACATGTATAGTATTGTAATTACTATATTCATTGTGGTCTGCTCCATGATAGTCTATGAACATGTAGTTTTTAAAAATAGTTTTATAGAAATCTAGAATAATTTGAAATTCGGCATCCTCTTTATATATAGCATGTAGTAAATTTACTCCAAAGTTCCATGCTTCTTCAGGCTGTAAATCACTGTCAATATCAATGTTTTGATTGTAAGCTAATAGATTTATGTGCTCACTGTAAGTGTTAATTGTTTTCCATCCTTTTCCAGCGCTTGCTCTTAAAAAAGTATTTTCAGATAAATTATATTTTAGTAATGTTCTGGGCGTTACAAAGAAATCAAATTCGTTATGATAATCTAATCTTAAACCTAATATTAATTCAGCTTTTTTATCCCATTTAAAATTATTTTCTATAAAAAATCCAGATATGTTCTCATCTTTTAATTCCTCAAAATCTATTTTATTATTTATTGTTGATGAAATAGTTTCATTTAATTTCAATTTCCTATTACTTAAACCATATGAAAGTTTATTATTATTCCATTCTTTAATTAAAGAAATATTTGCATAATATGTATTTTGGTTAGCTAAGTATTCTCTATTTCCAAAAAATGAATTTTGTTTATGCGTAGAATAAAAATATTCAAATAAAAAATCATTTTTTGTATTTATTTTATAAGATAGTTTTTGATAGATTTCGGGTTGTTCAAAACTAATTACTTGTCCATATACTTCGCTTCCTCCCATATGTAGATTTGGTGTAAAGTTAAATTCTCCTCCAACTCTTGATTCATTAAGGTATCGCAGGCTAATACTTGTGTATAATTTTTTGTTGATACTTTGATAAGAGGATTTGCTATAAAATGAATTCTTTTGAGTTAGAGGTATATCAAGGAAACCGTCTTTATTATGATCTATTTTTTTTCCAGGTTGAGTAGTGTGTAAAGAAATAAGCGACTTCCATTTTCCAATTTTGAAATTATAATTTAAATTGGCTTGCTGTGTGGAGAAATTATTTCGGTACATATTAAATAGTAATGTGTCATTTTGCTCATAATCTTTTAATGAGATATTTATTTGACCAGAAAGACTCTCAGGGCCTTGTAAAACCGACGCTAATCCTTGTGATATGTGAATATTTTTAATTAGTGTACCTGGTATTGAGCTAATACCGTAAGTGTAATTTAAACCCTTTATCAGAGGTAGTCCATCTATTAATATTTGATTATACACTCCTGATAAACCAAGTATGCTTAATTCTTTTGTATTTGTAATAATATTCGTTGTTTTTGACTCAACACTTAATTGTGTTTCGAAACATCCAGCTAAATCACAACATGCTGCTTTTGTTAGTTCCTTTTCTGTTATGATTTCAATCTTAACTGGATTGTTGTTGTCTATATATGTGTTTTTTGCATTATCTACTAGTTTAATTGTGGTTAGGTTTGTATTTTTTGTTAATGATCTAATTATAGAATTTGTATTTTGATCTATGAGTATTGTATCAGATTCAAATCCAATAAAACTAATGATCAATCTTTTGTCTATGATATTTTTTTTTGAAATTTTGAATTCACCATTTACGTCGCTCATTGTTCCAGATTCTGTGTTAATCCAATGTGCTGTTGCATTTGATAAAGGATTGAATGATGAGTCTACAATTTTACCTCGAAGATAATCCTGAGATGTGCTAAATAATGGAATAATTAATAGAATAAAAAATCTAATCATAGTACAAATTTACCAATAAAGTTTTGAAGATGTGATTTTTTTTGTTTTTTTGTCTTTAAGTATTACTCGGGGTATAGCTTAGTCCGGTTAAAGCGCACGTCTGGGGGGCGTGAGATCGGAGGTTCAAATCCTCTTATCCCGACTTTTTCTTCCAATATCTTATTTGTATTTTTGTTATAATCTAAAACAAATTTTACCCGTACAATATGCCTAAAAAGAATATAATTATTATCGGTTCGGGTGTCGCTGGTTTAGCTACTGCACTAAGGTTATCTCATGCTGGATATCAGGTTAGGGTTTTTGAGTCCAATAATCATGTTGGTGGAAAGATGTCAGAGATTAGACATGATGGATATCGGTTTGATACTGGCCCCTCTCTTTTTACAATGCCTCAGTTAATTGATGAATTAATAGCAATGGGGGATGATTGTTCTTCAAGTTTTTTTGAGTATTTGAAGATAGATATTACTTGTCGTTATTTCTTTAATGATGGCGTGATATTAAATGCATATTCAGATACAGATAAATTTGTTCAAGAGGTATCTCTAAAGACTAAAACTGAAAATTGGGTTATTATAAAGTATTTAAAATATATTGAGTTTGTTTACAAGGCTACAAGTAAAATTTTTATTGAAAAATCTTTACATAAACTATCAACTTATTTGTCTTTTACAACATTCAAGTCTTTTTTAAAACTCCCTTTTTTAAGCATATTTAAAACAATGGATCAAACCAATAGAACAAGATTAGGAAATGATAAATTAATTAAAATTTTTAACAGATATGCAACTTACAATGGTTCTAATCCATTTGTTGCGCCAGGTATACTAAGCGTAATTGCTCATCTAGAGCTTAATAAAGGTGTTTTTTTGCCTAAAAAGGGCATGAGATCAATTGTTAATTGTTTATATGATATATGTTTAAAAAAAGGTGTTGAATTTAACCTAAATTCTCAGGTTGATAAAATAAGTTTAAATAATAATAAAGTTAATGGTATATATATTAAAGATATTTTTTTTCCAGCTGATATAGTGATTTCCAATATTGATATACATTATGTTTATACTAAATTATTAGATAAGCCAATTTATTTTACACAAAAAAAAAAATATTGAAAGATCTACATCTGCCATTATTTTTTATTGGGGCATTAAAAAAAGATTTAATCAGTTAGATCTTCATAATATTTTATTTACCAAAAACTATGCAAAGGAATTTGATGAGATTAATAATTTTCATGCAATCCAAAATGATCCAACGATCTATATTAATATTACTTCTAAACACTTACCTGAAGATGCTCCTAAGAATTGTGAAAATTGGTTTGTAATGATAAATGTTTCTCATGATAAAGGTCAAAATTGGAAATTGTTAGTCCAAAAAGCTAGAGAACAAATTATTACTAAAATTAATCATTTATTGAATACAGATATTGAGAGTTTTATAGATTACGAAAATTATATGGATCCGACTCAGATAGAGTCAAAAACTGGTGCTTTTCAAGGTGCTCTCTACGGTTCTTCATCTAATAAGAGAATGTCAGCGTTTTTAAGGCATCCTAATTTTAGTAATAAAATTCAAAATTTATATTTTTGTGGTGGCACAGTGCATCCAGGTGGAGGTATCCCCCTAGCATTAAATTCAGCAAAAATTGTTGCTAATGAAATTATTTCAAATGAAAAATAAAACACAAGATTTAATAGGCTTTTTGATAGTTGCGTTTCACTTAGTTGGAATGGTTGGGTTGTCTACAGAATCTTACTTTAGTATTTTTATATCTCTTGTTCCTTATAATTTGCTTATTACTTTTCTTTTATGTTGCTTTTATATTTCATTTCAAAATTACTACAAGCCTATGGTGTTAATAGCAATGATTGGATTTGTCATAGAAGTTGTCGGTGTAAAGACAGGTGTTCTTTTTGGCGAGTACCATTATGGAAGTGTTTTGGGTTTTAAAGTTTTAGGAGTTCCTTTAGTTATTGGACTAAATTGGTTGGTTTTGTCTTTGGCAACACATAGTATAATGCGTGTTTTTTTTAAAAATCGATTTTCTATAATTTGTACTGCCTCGTTGTTAATGGTATTATTAGATTTATTAATTGAACCTGTTGCAATTAAATTAGGTTTTTGGACCTGGGACTCATCTTTTGTACCTCTTCAAAACTATATCATGTGGTTCTTCTCTGCCTTTGTTATGCAATATGTTTTAATAAAATTTAATTCTAGTATTAATTATAAGCTTGGTCTATATGTTATCTCATCACAATTAATTTTTTTTATTTACTTAGTATTTAATTTATGAACCTTTTGAAAGAAAATTTTTTATATCTGTTTATAATGATTGTGTCTCTTAGTTATCCTTTTATAAGTAGTTTCGAATCAAGAATTAATTTTGTTCAAAAATGGAAATTTTTATTTCCATCTATATGTTTCATGATGCTGATATTTATCCCTTGGGATATTTACTTCACGTCTAAGAGTGTTTGGTCATTTAATGAGAACTATATATTGGGATATAAATTATTTTTATTACCAATTGAAGAATGGTTATTTTTTATTATAATTCCTTTTTGTTGTGTTTTTATTCATGAGGTTTTGGATTATTTTTTTTCAAATAGTATTCAGCTAAATAGAAAATTATATTATTTTTCATCGTGTTTAATTTTAATTATTGGGTTGTATTTTAATTCTAAGTTATATACATTTTATGTTTTGTTATTATCTTCTTTCTTGTTGTTCTTGTCATCTTTAAATGGGAGTTTATTTGTAAATAATTTAATAAGAACTTATTTAGTCAGCTTGTTTCCTTTTGTTCTGGTAAATGGTTTGTTGACAGGAAGTTTTAATTCTCCTATTGTTATGTATAATTCTGATGAAATAATGAATTGTCGGTTGTTAAACATACCTATAGAAGATTTTTTTTATTCTTTTTCAATGTTGGCATTAACTATTCTTCCTTATAATTATTTAAAGACTAAATTTAACACTAGTTGATATTAATCATTTATTGAATAATGCAAAAATTACATGCTTTAGTTTTAGGAGCAACAGGTGCAACAGGACGTGAATTAGTTAATTGTTTGTTGAGAAATACAAGCTTTATAAAAGTTTCGGTTTTTGTTAGAGGTAATGTCAATATTTCTCATAAAAATTTAATAGTTCATAAGATTAATTTTTCTAGATTACATGAGTATCAAGAACTAATCTATGGTGATGTCTTGTTTTCAGCACTAGGTACTACTAGAAAAGATGCTGGATCCAAAGAAAAACAGTATTTAGTTGATTATACGTATCAATATGAGTTTGCTAAAATAGCATCCATAAATAAAGTTAGTCTGTATTCGTTAGTTTCTTCTATTGGAGCTAACAAGAAATCTTTTTTATTTTATCCATCCCTTAAGGGAACTTTAGAAGAATCTGTTAAGAATCTTAATTTTAATAGAGTTCATATTTTTCAACCACCATCTTTAATTAGGCAAAAGGATTTAATTCGAAATATAGAAAGCATATCTATATGGAGCTTAAAAATTGTGAACCAAATGGGGTTATTAAGATCTTTTAAGCCATTGTTGGTAAGAGATTTAGCAAAAAAAATGATTCATGAGTCATTATTGTACCAATCTAACAGAGTAACTATTTATAGTGCAGAAGATTTATAATTTTATTAATTACTTAGTTTTACTGATATGAAAAATGTTGTTGTTTTGACTGGAGCTGGAATTAGTGCTGAAAGTGGATTGGGAACATTTAGAGATTCAGGTGGATTGTGGAATAAGTATAGTATTGAAGATGTTGCGACTCCTTATGCATTTGAAAATAATCCTGCATTAGTTTTAGAATTTTATAATATTAGAAGGAGACAATTGCTAAATGCTCAGCCAAATGATGCTCATTTTGAGTTAAATAAAATTAAGAAAAAATTTAATCTCTTTGTAATAACACAAAATATTGATGATTTACATGAGCGAAGTGGTACAGAAAAGACTTTGCATTTACATGGAAAGTTAATAGAATCAAGAAGCACAATAGATAATCGAATATATCCAATTAATGGATCAGAGTTAAATATTGGTGATTATTGTAATAGGGGAGGTCAACTGCGTCCTAATGTCGTATGGTTTGGAGAAGATGTGCCTAATATGAGCTTGGCAATCAAACAAGTTAGTAAAGCTTTTATATTTGTTATTATTGGAACATCTTTAAATGTATATCCTGCAGCATCTCTTGTTAATTATGCAAAAAAAGCAAAAAGAATTATTCTTATTGATAAAAATCCACCTTTACTGAGTGATATAGAGGTTATTCGAGAAAAAGCTTCAATAGCTGTTCCTTTGCTAGTGTCTGATTTATTAAAGATGTCTTTTTAGCTTTTTAAAAACACAAAATTAATTTATCTAATTTTTAATATCAATTTGTATTATTTGTTATATTGGAATGATTATTCTATTTATGAAAAAAACACTCTTACTAATTTTAATATCATCCTTGTCTTTTGCTCAAGATTGGAATTTTGTAGGCTATTATGATGGAGATGCTAGACATCATCCAATTACTTTCGCTAATGATAGGTACGGCTATGTTATTGCTGGTCAAAATTTTAAGGGCACTGACCTTGATGATGTGTTTAGATATGATTCTCAAGAAAATTTATGGGTTCAATTGTCCGATTTTCCTGGAGGACCTCGTGGTTATTCATATGGCGTTTCAGATGGAGTTTATGCATATATGGGTTTTGGAAGTAACAGTAGTGGTTATCCAAATGATTGGTGGAGGTATGATTTAGAAAATGATACATGGGAAGAATTAGCTAATTTTCCTTCTAACGGTAGAGATCATCCTGCAATGATATTGTGCGATAATAAAATATTTGTTGGTTTGGGTAGCTCTGATGTTGGGAATCTAGGTGATTGGTGGGAGTATGATATTATAACTAACAATTGGGATCAAAAGGCTGATTTTAATTTTGGAGACAGACATCATCCTTTTTATTTTTCTATTAATGGAGTGCCTTTTGTAGGTTTTGGTCATGGTAACTCCGTTAGTGATAATCTTGTTATCTATAATGATTTTTACAAATATGATATTAATATGAATAATTGGATTCAATTATCTAATTTTCCATCGGAGGGTAGAGTAGCTGGAACACAATTTAGTTTTAATGGCAAAGGATATGTTTTAAGTGGGGACGGTGATGATCATGGTCCATTAGATTCAGGAGAATTGTGGGAATATAATCCCAACTCTGATACATGGACTCAGTTAACATCACATCCCGGTGGTGCTAGATGGGCTCCCGGATCATTCGTTATTGGGTGCAATGTGTTTTTAACTTCAGGTTTTGATGCCGAAAGTAATACCTATTATAATGATTTAGTATCATTTAAATTAAGTGATGAATGTGGTTGTGATGATGAATTAGCATTTAACTATGATAATAATGTATTAATTAATGATAACTCCTGTTGTTATATTGCTGGATGTACTGAACCGAATTCAATTAATTATAATGATTCAGCATGTTTTAATGATAATAGTTGTATCCCTATAGTTTTAGGTTGTAATAATTTATATGCCTCTAATTATGATTCTTTAGCAAATATGTCGTCATCATTTAGTGGGCCAGATCCTATTGATTTAGGCCCTGGTGGATATCATTATAATGATTCTTGGGATATGGTGTTTAATTGCAGTCAAAATGTTAATCTAAAATCATTAGATCTTTATGCAGAATCACCATTTACTACTTTAATTGAAATCTTGGATTTAAATAATAATCAAATTTTTTCATCTACAATCTTTCTAGAAACTGGTTTGAATCAAGTAGAATTAAATTTTTTGATTCTTGAAGGAGATAATTATAAACTTGGAATTAATGGATTAAATGAAGGACTTTATAGAAATAGTAGTGTTTCAAGTAGCATTTTTCCTATTAATCTTTTAAATATCATTGAGATTACTTCAAATACTACAGATAGTCCACTTGATTATTTTTATTACTTCTATAATTGGCAACTTGAAATTGAATGTGAAGAGACTGGAGGATGTATAGACTTATTTGCCTGTAATTATGATGAATTTGCAGTTTTTGATGATGGTTCATGTTTTTATCCTGAAGAATTTTATAATTGTCAAGGTAATTGTGTTAATGATATTGATAATGATTTAGTATGTGACGAAATAGATAATTGCCCTGAAGATTTCAACCCTAATCAAGAAGATTTTAACCTCGATAATGTAGGAGATGCTTGTGATAATATATTATTGAACGAAAATTCATTAAATAGAATTCCTGTCATTTCATTTGATCATCTTGGAAGATGTGTTGATCATAATTCTAATCAAAACATATTAATATATATATATGATGATGGTAGTTTTAAAAAATATTTTAAATAATATATTAGAGTTTAAAGGTTTATTTAAAATGGATTTGATTATTTACTTTTTCTGTGTGAGATGACTTTGATGGGTTGTCTATTGATTTTTAGCTGTACAACATCCTTTATTCTTACACTGACAGTATTTTAAATTATATAAGTGTAGAAAAGCTAATATAATACCAGATGCATATGTGTAGTTTGGACTTATTGTAAATACGTTAATTGTCTTATTTAATATTGTTGTAAAAAATATAAACCACATTATCCATAGTGCAATTTTTATTATTTTATTAGATGATGTTTGAGTAGATCTATATATTGCAAAAAAAGAAATCACTATAAATAAATAATCAATTGATTGCCACCACGTTGGTGCACCTGCGCAACACGACATCGTGCATGCTTGTGTTATAAAAATAAAAGGGGTGGCTATGCAATGTAATAGACAAAGAATACTTGCTATTGAACCTATACTATCTGGCTTATAAATAATTGATTGCATTAATTTTAATTTATGGCAAATATAAACATATTTAGTATTGCAACAATGTTGCATTAACATATATGTCATAAATTACCTGATACGTATGATAATAAGGTTGAGATCATGGTTGAGGCTAAGGCTAAGGAATTGTCAATTTTACCATTTATGTAAATTATACTATCTAATTGATGATAGTCCTCCATCAATTCTTATTATTTGACCAGTTATCCATTTAGATTTTTCAGATAATAAAAAGGATATTGTGTTAGATATATCATGCGGTTGTCCAATTTTTTTTAGAGGATGTTTTTTAGAAATTGTCCCTCTTTTAATTTCAGAGTTTATTAGTCTATTTGATAGTTTAGTAGAGACTAGGGAAGGTGCAATACAATTTACTCTTATTTTTGGAGCCCATTCTGCTGCTAAACTTTTTGTTAAAGCTTCAACACTTGACTTACACATTGAAATCGATGAATGATATGGCATTCCGAAATTGGCTGCAATTGAACTTATGGTTACAATTGATGAGTTAATATTTAATGATTTAGAGTAAAATTGCAGAGTGTTTATTAATCCAAGTACATTAATTTCGTAGTCATTTTTAAAATCTTTTTCTTTAATATTTGAAAATGGTTTAAGGTTTATTGTTCCTGGGAAATAGACAATGCCATCGAGTGAATCAATGTTGGG
>MDSW01135681.1_pt1 | contig 12644 bp, 13 predicted proteins | sample 811171 | NCBI WGS metagenome assembly MDSW01 (sample SAMN05326641, study PRJNA326480) | marine metagenome | isolation source: seawater | place: Atlantic Ocean: North West | collected 2012 | reverse complement strand
GATCATTAGACGACCGACTGCCAATCCGGAGCCATTTAGTGTTCCAATCTGTACATTGTCTTTCTTTCCTTTGCATTTTGATTGCATTCTATTTGCTTGAAACGTTCCACATGAGGAACAACTAGATATCTCCCTAAAATTTTTTTCATAAGGCATCCATGCCTCAATATCAAAAGTTTTTTCGGCACTGAAACCCATGTCACCAGTGCTTAAAATTTTGATTTGATATGGTATATTTAAAAGCTTAAGTATTTCCTCTGCACAATTAGTCATTCTATCAAGCTCAGAATTACAATCTTTATGATTAACAATGCTTACTAGTTCGACTTTATAAAACTGGTGTTGTCTCATTAAACCTTTAATGTCTTTTCCATAGCTACCTGCTTCCTTTCTAAAGCATGCAGTTGATGCTACAAATCTTTTAGGAAGTTCATCCTCATTTAAAGTTTGAGATCTTATCAGATTTGTAAGTGAAACTTCAGCTGTTGGAATTAAAAATTTTCTTTCGTTTTTATTTTCATCTTTGATTTCATATTGGTCCGTCTCAAATTTTGGTAGCTGTCCTGTCCCAAACATAGCTTGTTCATTCACTATTAATGGAGGTGAGACTTCGGTGTATCCAAATTTTATAGTATGGGTATCTAACATAAAATTTATCAATGCCCTTTCCAATAACGCAAAATTATTTTTTAAAACAGCGAAGCGACTTCCAGATATTTTACTAGAAATATCAAAATCCAATTCTTTGTTGATCTCACCAATTTCTACATGAGATTTTACTTTAAAATCGAAAGTTTTAATTTCTCCAAATTCTTTAATTATCTTATTCGATGACTCATCTTTACCGACTGGAACATCATCTAGAGCAATATTAGGTAGTTTTGACATAATCGAAAAAATTTTTTCTTTAAGATCTTCTTGCTGTTTAGATAGAGAAGATATTGAAATTGAAATTTTTTTTGATTTTTCAAAGTTTTTTTTATCTTTTGTTTTCGAGATAATTTTTTTTTCTTGTTCTAATTTTTCTTTTTTTTGAATCAATTCCCTATTTTCTTTATCTAAACTTAAAAGTTTTTTTAAATTTACATTTTCAAATCTTTCCTTAAATTTTTTTTCAAAGAATTCTAAATTATTCCGGATCGCCTTGATATTGTGCATAATCTAATCTTTTTTTTCTGTAAATTTTACTGTTATTATAGATAATTCATATAATAATAACAAAGGAATGGCTAAACCAATTTGAGTTATTGGATCAGGGGGTGTTAATATTGCTGCAAAAGTAAATATAATAACAATCACATACCTTCTGATACTTTTTAGGTATCTTGAATTAACAGCGCCTACCTTTGCAAGTAAATTTAATAATACTGGTAATTGAAAACTTAAACCAAAAGCAAAAATTAATCTCATGATCAGTGATAAATATTCATTTACCTTTGCTTCTAATTGTATTGGTAATGAAGTTGTGCCTCCAGATGTCTCAAAAGATAAAAAAAACTTAATTGCTAATGGCATCACTAAATAATAAACCAACATTCCGCCTAATAAAAACAAAATTGGTGTTGATATAAGGTAAGGTAACAATGCTTTTTTTTCATTATTGTATAGTCCTGGAGCTATAAACTTCCATATTTGTATCAATAAAACTGGGCTGCCAAAAAAAATTGCTGAAAAAAAAGCAACCTTTAAATACGTGAGAAATGTTTCATGTAAAGCTGTAAAAATCAATCTGCGATTTGTGCCGTCATTTTTAACAGCCTCGGCATAGGGATCGATGAGAAAATTATAGATTTCTTGTGCGAAAGTATAAGAGATAATAAAGATTAAAAGGATGAAAACTATTGATTTAATTAATCGAGATCTGAGTTCTATAAAATGACTTGAAAAAGTGTTATTATTATTTTCACTCATTTTTATTCTCTTTGCTCTCTTTTTCCTCCGATTTTTTAGTAATATTATTCTCTACGTTTTCTGTTGCGGATGAAATTTCTTTTTGAACATTTGACAGATAATTTTTTGTTTTATTAAAATAATTTCCAATCTTTTTTAAAGCAATTGGAAACTCTTTTGGTCCAAGCACTAGAATTGCAATAATTACAACTGCTAAAATCTCTAACCAGCCAATTTGCGGCATTTAATTAATTCTTTTCTGAATTATTGTTTGAATCTTCTTTTGAATTATCTTCAGAAGATGGATTTTCCTCAGACATGCCTTTTTTAAAGCTTTTTATACCTTTTGCCAAATCTCCCATAATGCTTGAGATTTTACCTTTACCAAAAAGTATTACCACAAGTACTGCAATTATAATTATGCCTGTCCAACCGATATTACCCATAACAACTATTTATATACGATATTTTTGATTAAAAGAATATCTTTATTTTTCAGGTTTTGGAGATTGCTCAATAGCATCCTCAATATCATTATAAAAATTATCGCTTTTCGAACTAGTTTGTTCATTAAAAAACCTGCTGGTACCGAATATTGATGAATCGATTGAACTTGTGTCAATTAGACCTGCGGAACCTAATTCTTCAACGGATGGCAAATCCGAAAGTTTTTGTATGTTGAAATGGTTTAAAAATTTTTCAGTTGTAATATATTGGATGGGTTTACCAGGCACGTCCTTTCTCCCTGCTGGTCTTACCCAATCTAGCTCTAATAATGTCTCCATAGTATTTGTTGCAAATGCTACTCCTCTAATTTGTTCAATTTCAGATCGCGTTACTGGTTGGTGGTAAACAATTATTGATAATGTTTCTATTGTAGCCTTAGATAATTTTTTTTGAGTAGATTTTTGTAGTGCTAATGTCTTTGAAAGATCCTCAGCTGTCCTAAAAGACCATTTCTTTCTTATGCAAACAAGGTTTATCCCTCTATTTTTATAATCATCTTGCATTTTTTTTAAAATATTTTCCACGTTATTTTTAGTCTCAATTCTTTTTTCAATTGTTTCAAGTTCTAAAGGTTCAGAAGCAGCGAAAAGAATAGCTTCAATTTTTCTTTCAAGCTTTGATAATTTGTCAGGAAATTTAATTATATTGTTTTTTTTATTTTTTTTAACCATTTGTTTTTTTAATTAATACCTTATCAAACATTTTTTTTTGCATTATTTGAATTATGCCCTCTTTAGTAAGCTCTAAACTTGCAGCAAAAAGCCCAGCTATTCCAGTTTTTTTCATTTTTGAATTTTGATAAAAACTTTCTGGAACAAATTTAATCAAATCTTCCCAGTCTTCTATATTTTGAAGATTATTCTTAATTTGTTTTGCACCCTCTTCTGCTGTGAAAACAGGAAGCTTAGGTATATTGATTGTTTGGAAGCCCTTTTGCATCTTTAAAGTTGAATAGGTTTTTAGAAGTTCAAATAACGAGATATTGTATATCGGTGATTTAATAGATAAAATTCCACCTTTCATTCCTCTGTAAAAAATATCTCTTCCTATTCTTTTTTTTTTTAAAAGTTGATCAGATAAAAGTCTTATGAGCTCCAGCTTTTTGAGTTGAAGCTTTAGTTTTTCAGCAACTTCGAGAGCTTTAAAATTTTCCTCATCGTCCTCTGGTAAAAGAAGCTTAGATTTAAGATATGCTAACCAGGTTGACATTACAAGATACTCTGATGCTTTTTCTAAATCTAAATCTTTAGAATTTTGAATATAGTTTAAAAATTGATCAGCTAATTTAGTAATAGATATTTGTGCCAAATCAACTTTTTGAGTTTTAGCTAATTCTAGTAAAGCTTCTAAGGGACCACTATAATTCGGGATTTCGATAGATGAAAAATTATTATTAGACTCCATGATTTACTTTATCCTAATTTATCCTAAAAATTTATAGAATTGTGATGTTTTTTTTTGAGTGAATTTATCAATTAAAGGTATATTTTTAAGTAGCTTTGTTGAAACTTTGCTGTTTCCAGAGCAGTATAAGACTAGATTACAACCTGCTTTTAAAGATTTTTTTGCGTTAGTGATTATGTCGAATTTGAGAGCTTTCATTGAAATATCATCTGAAATTAATAAGCCCTTAAATCCTATTTTTTTTCTAATTATTTCATTAATTATTTTTTTTGAATGTGTTACGCAATTTTTTTTATCAAGTTTTTTGTAAAGAATATGAGCAGTCATTGCAAAAAAAGAATTTTTATTTTTAAAACATCTAAAATCTTTTTTTATCAAATAATTTAAATTTTTATTAATTATTGGAAGACTTTTGTGACTATCTGACCTTGCACCACCATGTCCTGGTATATGTTTTATAACTGTTGAAATCTTGTTTTTTTTATAAATATTAAGACAGAAGTTACCCATGTGATTTACGATTTTGATTTTGTCGCTATAACATCTATTTTTAATAATATTATGAGATTTTTTGCTTAGAAGGTCTAAAACTGGCACAGTATTAATATTTATTTTAATTTTTTTTAAGATTTCGATTATTGAGAGAAGGTATTTTTTGTAAAGAATAAAGGTCAACTTTCTATCTTTTCTGTATAGGTCGCCAAAAAATTTTTGCGAGTATCTATTTTGAATTAAATTGGTTAATCTTGTTACATCTCCTCCTTCCTCATCGATTAAAATTGGATATTTGTTATCTTTTATAGTTGACCTAATATTTTGAGTAAGTTTTTTTATTTGGTTTAATGATGCAATATTTCTTTTAAAAAGAATTATACCCCAAGGTTTTTGTTTACGGATAAGCTCTTTTTCTATCTTAGTTAATTTTGTTCCAGAAAGACTTATGATGACAGCTTTTCTTTTCATTTTTTAAATAAATCCCAAAAATTTCTTTTTAATTTTTTTTCTTCATTTCGATAGCCTGAGTTAAACTCTATCACATTATCGGTATCATTTTTTAATATAGGTATTTTAGAATTTTTTTCTAATATTAATTTTTCTATGTTTCCTCTGTTAGCAATAATTCGATCAACGTAAACATTTGAGTTATAAAATTCGAAAATTTTGAAAAAAAAACCTAATACAATTAAAAGAAATAAAAAATTTGTAAAAAATTTTAACATTACATCTTGTTTGGAAGTGAAACATTAAGAATATTCATTCCATTTTTTACCACTATTGATACAAGTTTAATTACTACTAAAGTAGTTTCGCTTTTAATTTTTCCATTTTGAATAAATTTAAATTCATTCTTTTTATTTCCAATACTCCAATAAGAGTGAAAAATTGTTGCTAATTCATACAAATAAAATGTAATTCGGTGCGGCTCAAGTTTGATTGATGCCGTCTCAATTAGCTTCGGCCACTCAAAAATTTTTCTTATTAGTTTCTTTTCGTAAGAATTCAAGCTTAGACTTTTGTTTTTGAAAGAAGTCTTCTCATTTAAATCAGTTTTCAAAGAACTAAACAATGAGTTAATCCGTGCATAGCAATATTGTATATAATAAATTTGATTATCTTTGTTTTTTTCAATTACTTTGTCGAAATCAAATTCTATTTCTACATCGTTGCTTCTACTAAGCATCATGAATCTTACAGCATCTTTACTTACCTCATTTAATAAATCATTTACTGTAATAAATTCTCCTGATCTTTTTGACATTTTGTAGGGTTTACCGTTTTTGTAAAGCTTAACTAATTGACAAACCTTACAATTTAAATTTGTTTTTTTTTGAGACAAGGCTTGGACAGCAGACGTTATCCTTTTTATATATCCTGTATGATCGGCTCCAAGAATATTTATTAGATTATCAAAATTTCTTGAAATCTTATCAGAATGATATGCTATGTCGTTTGCAAAATAAGTCCAAGAACCATCATTCTTTTGAAGGGCTCTATCCGCATCATCTCCAAACTCTGTGGACTTAAAAATCATTCTTTTTTGTTTTTTCCAATTCTTAATATCTTCACCTTTAGGTTTTTCTAAAAAACCATCCATTACAAAATTATTTTTTTTTAAGTTTTCAACTGCTATTTTTACTAAGTCCTTTTTAACGATGTCACTTTCAGATTTGAAAATATCATGTCTTATACCTAACATTTTTAAATCATCCTTAATCATTTGCATTGATATTTTCAAAGATAATTCTTTTACTTTTTTAGAAACATGTTTGAATTCTTTAATGTCAATATTTTTATCTGTTTTAAGAATTTTTTTAGCAATTTGAATTATATAATCACCTGAATACAGTTCTTTTGTTGCAATAAATTTTTCACCATGTTTGATTTCTCTCATTCTGAGAAAAATTGATTTAGCAAAATTTTCAATTTGATTGCCGTAATCATTAATATAATATTCTTTAGTAACACTATTACCATTAAATTTTAATAAATTTGACAAAACATCGCCAAAAACAGCTCCTCTACAGTGCCCTACGTGCATTGGGCCTGTCGGGTTAGCTGAAACAAATTCTATATTAAATTTTTTTTTATTATTGGATGAGCCGTATCTTTCATTTTGGTTATTTGCCTCGTTTATAAAATTAATCAATAGTGTCTCGCTCAACCAAAAATTAATAAAACCAGGACCAGCTAAATCAATTTTTCTAAATAACTTAGTTCTATTCTTTAGTATTCCAATAATTTTTTTTGCTAGATCAAGTGGTGAAACTTTATTTTTTTTTCCAAGAACCATTGCTATATTTGTAGAGAGATCACAATCAAATTTTTCTGGTGGGGACTCGATTGTAACGTCAATTAAATCAATAGATTTTTTTATGCCAATTTCATTTGAACTCTTTTTTATAATTTCAAGTATTTCTTTTTGACAATATTTAAAAATATTCATTTTAAGCTACTATAAATGTTTATTGCGTATCTGTCAGTCATTCCAGCAACAAAATCACAAACATCTCTGGATAACCCTTTTTGTACTAAATTGTTTTTTTTTAAGAATTTTTGAGGATTATCGATTATACGGTTAAATAAAAACTTTATAATTTTTTTTCCTTCATCTGTTTTAGAAAGTACAGTCGGACTATAATACATTTTTTCCTTGAGAAATTTCTTTATTTCATTATCAAATACTGCGATTTTATCTGAAAAACAAACCAAATTTTCGTTAATATTATAAATATCCTTTATTGAATTTATTTTCTTATTTTTAAGATTTTTTTTAGTATTACTGATTATGTCTTTGACTAATAAATTTATTATTTCACGAACTACTTGTTTAAATAACAAGTTATCTTCAATTTTTTTTTTTGTTGTGAGTTTTTTTATTATATTTGAAATTAGATTAAAATCATTTAAGTCTTTTAAAAAAAAAAGTTTTTCTCTTAAGCCATCCTCTAAATCATGACTATTATAAGCTACATCGTCTGATATTGAGGCTATCTGTGCCTCTAAAGATGGATTTTCCGAGAAATTTATCTTTTTTTTAAAAAAATTTTTTCCCAGCATTATGTCAATTTTACTTGTCTCTTTTATTGGTCCATTATGTTTAATCAAACCATCTAAGGTTTCGAATGTTAAATTTAAACCATTAAAATCAAAATATTTTTTTTCTAATATTGTCACTACCCTTAGGGTTTGTATATTATGATCAAAGCCACCGTTGCTTTTCATACAATCATTAAGAATTTCCTCACCTGCATGTCCAAAAGGTGTATGTCCTAAATCATGAGCTAAACTAATTGTCTCACAAAGATCTTCATTTAAATTAAAATATCTACAAATTGTCCTAGCTATTTGTGCAACTTCAATAGAGTGAGTTATTCTAGTTCTGTAGTGGTCATCTTCTGTGTTAACAAAAACTTGAGTTTTATGTTTTAGTCTCCTAAAAGCTGTTGAATGAATAATTCTATCTCTATCTCTTTGATAAGGAGATCTTATGTTACTGTTTTTTTCTTTAAACATACGTCCTGATGATTTTGATGGCGTTGCTAATTTTGAATAAAAATTTTCGATTTTTTTTTGCATAGTGTTATATTAAAATGTATACTACATTTTATGATGAAAAAAATTGAATTTACAAAAAAAGCTGAGCAGCAAATTCTTAAAATAATCAAAAATGACAATAAAAAAAAATATTTTAGAATAACTGTCAAAGGAGGTGGCTGTTCTGGTTTTAAATATCAATTTTCTTTTGATGACAAAGTGAACTCAAACGATTTTCTTTTAAATAATGCTATAATTGATAACCATTCACTGAAATTAATTGAAGGCTCAGTTATTGATTTCAAAGAAGAGATGATAGGAGACTCGTTTGTAATAAACAATCCGAACGCGGATTCATCCTGTGGCTGTGGTCTTTCCTTCTCTATAAAATGAAAATTATCTCCTGGAATGTAAATTCAGTCAGAGCTAGAATTTTAAATATTTTGGATTATATTAGCCTTGAAAATCCCGATATTCTTTTATTTCAAGAAATCAAAACACAAGAAGAAAACTTTCCTTATGAGGAATTTGAAAAACTTGGATATAAATCTTATGTTTTTGGACAAAAAAGTTACAATGGTGTTGCGATAATCTCAAAAATTGAGGTCAAGAATATATGTAAAGATTTTTTACAAGATGAGTTAAAACAATCAAGAGTTATCACTGGTGAAATTAAAATCAAAAATAAAAAAGTAGAAATAGTCAATATTTATGTTCCAAATGGAAATCCTATAAATACTGAAAAATATGAATATAAAAAAAAATGGTTAAAAAAATTTTCTTTTAATATCGAAAAAAGACTTAAAACAAATTCAAATTTATTAATTGCTGGTGATTTTAATATTATACCTGATGAAATAGATGTATACGATTTCAAAAGATATGAAAATGATGCACTGGGTAAATTAGAGATAAGAAAAAAATTTCGTGAATTACTAAATTTAGGTTTAATAGATGTTTATCGTTTTAAGAATGAAAAAAAGCAAGAATATACTTTTTGGGATTATTTTGCAGGATCGTGGCAAAAAAATTATGGAATGAGAATTGATCACTTTCTATTAACAAATAATTTAATTGGAAATATTTCATCAATTAAGATAAACAAAAAACCTAGGGCAAAAAATAAACCCTCTGATCACACACCTATTGAGTTAGAAATTAATTAACTCTTCCATAAACGTCTTCGAAACGAACAATATCACTTTCTTTCAAAATTGAGCCAAGTTGTGCTTCTAAAATTTTTACTGGCTTTTGATTTTGGTTTTGTATTCTATGAATTGATCCTTGAGGGATAAAAATAGTTTCATAAGGTTTTTTTGAAAATTTTTTTTTATTTAATGTTATTTTTGCAATACCTTGTGTTACAACCCAATGTTCTGATCTGTGAAAATGTTTTTGTAAACTAAGAATGCCATTTTTTTTAATATACAATTCTTTTATTAAAAATTTATTTCCTTTAAATAAATTTGTATATTTACCCCATGGTCTATAAAAAGTATTTTTCTTTTTAAAGTATTTTGACTTATTATTATTAAACATGAGTAGGATTTCTCTCCAGCTACCTAGATCTGACCATTTAATTTTCAATTTTATTGCATAAATATCTTTTGTTTTTTCTAAAATCGCATGATCGAAGGATTTAATTGGATTCTTTGCAAATGCTTTTTTATTTAAAAAACAAATATTCTTTTTAACTTTAGCTTTTTTAAAGGCATGTAGTGTATTTTGGTAAATTTTTTTTTCAAATTTTTTGAAATTATTGATTATTGAGTCCTTTCTTAAAAGAAACATTCCTGAGTTCCAAAAGGCCCCCTGCTTAATTATTTTTTTGGCTTTTATCATATTTGGTTTTTCTATAAAATTTTTTACTTTGTCGATATTGTTGATTCTTTTTGACAGAAAATAACCAAATTGATTAGAAGGAAAACTTGGTTTAATTCCAAAAATGAAAATATTCTTATTTGTTAGTTTTTTTTTGTTTTTTTTATTTGATCAATAAATTTTTTTTTATTTTCAATTAAGTGATCAGATGATAAAAATATTATTGGCTGATTTTCTTGAATATTGTGATCAAGTGAAGCGGCTAATATTGCTGGCGCGGTATTTCTTTTCTGAGGTTCTAATATAATTTTATATTTTTTTATTTTATATACTTTAAGATGTTTAATTACTTCTTTTAAATATAAAGAATTAGTGCTTATAATCGGATAGTCAAATGCAGGGTCTTTTATTCTTTCTAGAGTTTTTCCAAGTAAAGTCCATCCTCCGAAATCGATAAATTGTTTGGCTTGCATTAGTTTAGAGTTATGCCACAATCTCGTTCCAGCACCCCCACATAAAATCACTGGTCTTATTTTCATTAAATTTTGGAATATTCTTTTACTTCTTTTTTTTTACCTGGATGAGTTGGTGCGCCAAGATAGGCAGGACCAACTGTTTGAGCGTATTTCCAAAGAGTCCCTGAGCCAAATTGATTTTTTTTAGCCCGCCATTTTTTTTTTCTTAGATTAAGCTCAGATTTCTTTAGCCTGACATTTATAGTTCCTTTTTTTGCATCGATATCAATAATATCTCCATTTTTTAATAAAGCGATAGGGCCGCCTAAAGCAGCCTCCGGTCCTACGTGTCCAACGCAAAAACCTCTTGTGGCTCCTGAAAATCTTCCGTCAGTTATTAGTGCAACTTTTTCTCCTTTACCTTGACCGTATATAGCTCCAGTGGTTGACAGCATTTCTCTCATACCAGGTCCTCCTTTAGGCCCTTCGTATCTTATTATAATTACGTCTCCATCATTATATCTTTTTGTTTGTACAGCTTTCATGGCTTCTTCTTCGTTATCAAAACATCTTGCCCTTCCAGTGAATTGTAATTTTTTTAAACCAGCAATTTTTACAATGGCTCCCTCTGGAGCTAAGTTACCTTTTAATCCAACAACTCCACCATCTGGTGATAAAGGGTTATTGTACTCCCTCAAAACTTTTTGATTTGGGTTAAAAGTTATATCTTTTAAATTTTCTTTCATTTTTCTTCCAGTCACTGTCATGCAGTCGCCATGAATAAAACCCCCTTCATATAAAGTTTTTAATAACATTGGAACACCGCCAGCTTCCCACATGTCTTTTGCAACATACTTTCCTCCAGGCTTTAAATCTGCAAGGTAAGGTGTTTTCTTAAATATTTTTGCAACATCCATAAGATCAAACTTTACACCTATCTCATTAGCTAAAGCTGGTAGATGAAGAGCTGCATTAGTAGATCCACCAGTAGCTGCAACTATCGTAGCAGCGTTCTCCAAAGATTTTTTGGTGACTATATCTCTAGGCTTAATATTTTTTTCTAATAAATTCATTACTGTTTTACCGCTTTCAAAGGCATATTTATCTCGTTCCTCATAGGGTGCTGGTGTGCCGGCTGAATAAGGCAAAGCCAAACCAATTGCCTCGGAAACACAGGCCATAGTATTTGCTGTGAACTGTCCACCACACGCACCTGCGCTCGGGCAAGCAACAAGCTCTAATTCTCTTAATTCTTCTGCTGACATTGATCCTGAAGAGTGTTTTCCAACAGCCTCAAAAACATCAACGACTGTTACGTCTTTTCCTTTAAATTTCCCTGGCAAAATTGAACCACCATAAATAAAGACGCTTGGAACATTTAATCTCAGCATGGACATCATTAATCCAGGCAGTGATTTATCACATCCTGCTATTCCCACTAAAGCATCATAACAATGGCCTCTAACAGTTAATTCTGCTGAGTCTGCTATCACCTCTCTTGAAATTAGAGATGATTTCATTCCTTCGTGACCCATGGCAATACCGTCAGTTACAGTTATTGTGCAGAATTCTCTTGGTGTTCCGCCATATTGTTTAACTCCCTTTTTAACTGATTGGGCTTGTCGCATTAAAGCAGTATTGCACGGTGCAGCTTCGTTCCAGGTTGATACTACGCCCACAAATGGTTTCGCCACATCTTGTTCAGTCTCACCCATTGCATAATAAAAAGATCTATGAGGGGCTCTATCCGGTCCTAATGACGTATGACGACTTGGTAGTTTTTTTTTATCAATTTTAGACATTTTTAATTTATACTCTCTACAATACTTCTTAATTTAGTATCTTCAATAGTTAATTCTTCCACTAAATTTTTGTCATTTTGTACAATTTCTTTTGGTGCATTTATTACATAAGCCTTGTTTTTTAGCTTGTTATTTAAAACGGCAATCTTTTTATTAATTAATTCTATTTTTTCTAAAATTCTTTCCTTTTGAGAGGCTAAATTTACATCTTCGTTAAATTTTAGGGAAAGTTTTTCCTTAAGAACCAAGATATCAAGCGAGTTTTTATCTCTCAATTTAGACTCAAGTATATTGTTCACTCTGCCGACCTGTTTTATCAAATTTATATTTGCATTTACCAATTTGTTTAATTTTCCTGATTTTTCCTCAAAATATATGTCACAATATAATTTTGGGGTAATTTTTAACTCGGCTTTAGTTGATCTAATATTAGAAATTAACTCAATTAAATCGTTTATATTATTTTGGCTTTTACTAAATTGACTCATTTTTTTATAATTTGGCCAACTAGAAGAGATTAAAAAATCATTAAAAATTTTTTTATAGGCATTTAAAGACCATAAATTCTCTGTGAAAAAGGGTATAAATGGGTGAAGAATTTTTAGAATGTTAGCCATCATAAATGAAGAGAAAACTTTAGCTTCATTAATTTCATTTTTATTTTTTGAATTAAAAATAGGTTTTAAAAACTCTAAGTACCAATCACAATAGTAATGCCAAACGAATTGAT
>MDSW01089793.1_pt1 | contig 12644 bp, 12 predicted proteins | sample 811171 | NCBI WGS metagenome assembly MDSW01 (sample SAMN05326641, study PRJNA326480) | marine metagenome | isolation source: seawater | place: Atlantic Ocean: North West | collected 2012 | reverse complement strand
TCCAGATGTAACTAATAACTCTACGAATAGCATTTATTTTAAAAACTTAAACCCCAAAGAACCAATATCTATATTAAACACAGAGGGCTTTTGGAGTAAATCACAAGAAAAAGCTGTCTTTTGGTTTAAAAATAAAGTGCCCTGTGTATATTATAAGTATGGTGAAAACATTGATTCTATACAAATATATAGTGTGGATAGTGTTCCTAAAATAAACATCAATCTAAAGTCTGAGATTTATAATATTGCCAAACATAAACAAGTAATTCTGGAGTCCAATATACCTATTAATTCAATTAATTCAGAAGGTTTTATTTTCAACTCCAAAACCTTAAACCCACCCCCCGTAATACTTAGCCCTTTTGAAGTATTAATTAACTTAGATTCTGTTCTACAAGAATCCAATAATTTAATTGTGAATCAAAGTGCAATTACCAGCCTATTTGCATCACATAATGACTCTACAATGTTTAGTATTGATTTAAAAAAAGATAACTATGGTAGTATTAATATATTGTCAAAAAATGCTCCTCAAAATACAGTCATTGAATTATTTAAAAATGATATAGTTATTCGCAGGTGCCAACTACTAGACACTACAAAAATCTTTTGGGTGAAGCCCGGAGAATATAGACTACGCTCATTTATCGATAAAAATCAAAACAATTCATGGGATTCAGGACAAATAAGGGCCAATAAAGTACCTGAAAAAATTAAAGTATATAAAGAAACTGTTAGTATTAGAAAAAATTGGGACATTGACCTAACAATATCAGCCCCCGAAACAAACATATATAAATAAATATATGTGTTTGCTTTTTGTAGACTAGGAGTCTGCCTTAAAATATTTAAAAATATGTTGCTTAATCCTTTTTTGTAGTTTAAATTTACAAACAATAAAATGTCTTAAGTATGTACTCTTCAATAATTCGAAAATTCTTGATGGCCATTTCAGGTATATTTTTAATGGTTTTTTTAACTCAACACCTTTTAATTAATCTTGCATCGTTAATTCCTGATAATGGAGAAACATTTAATCTTATTGCTCATTTTATGGGCTACAACCCTGTTGTCCAGTACGCCTTACAGCCCGTTTTAATACTGGGTGTTATTTTTCACTTTGTCATGGGGTTTATTTTAGAAATAAAAAACAAACAATCTCGAAATAAAAAATATACCCAATATAACAACCGATCATCTTGGGCTTCTAGAAATATGCTACTAAGTGGGGCCGTTGTTCTATCGTTTTTAGTTTTACATTTTTGGGATTTCTGGTGGCCAGAAATTGTAGAAAAATTTGGTAATGGCGCCATGTTTGACTCCTCTTTATCACAGCAAAATGAAGATACTCATTTTAATAAGCTTGTAGAAAAATTTGAAGGAAAAACTGTTCGCACTATTTTATATTGTATCTCTTTTTTTCTTTTAGGAATACACTTGAGCCATGGGTTTGGCTCTTCTTTTCAGTCTATGGGAGCTGAAAAAAAATATCAAAGAATTTTAAAAAGAATTGGCTATTTATTCTCTATTTTAATTACCTGTGGTTTTTTAGCAATTGCCATATATCACTACCTGTAAAAAAGATAGAGTATAATTAATATTTTACAGAATTTATTCTTTTTTTTTTTAAATTTAACTAAGTTTATACCCATATGGTCAAAAGTGTATTTCCTAAGCCCACATGTATTCCAAGCGGAGAAATTTCCAAAAAATGGGAAAAACATAAAGGCTCAGTAAAGCTTGTAAGCCCCGCAAATAAAAGAAATATTGAAATAATTGTTGTTGGAACTGGCCTAGCTGGCGCATCTGCATCAGCCACACTGGCAGAGTTAGGCTACAATGTAAAATCATTCTGCTTTCAAGACTCCCCAAGAAGAGCACACTCTATTGCTGCACAGGGGGGTATTAATGCTGCAAAAAACTATCAAGGAGATGGAGACTCAATACATAGATTATTTTATGACACAATTAAAGGCGGAGACTACCGCTCAAGAGAAGCCAATGTCTATAGATTAGCAGAAGTATCAGCAAATATAATTGACCAATGCGTGGCGCAAGGAGTGCCTTTTGCCAGAGACTATGGTGGTCTACTGGACAACAGGTCTTTTGGCGGCGTACTAGTTTCAAGAACATTTTATGCAAAGGGTCAAACCGGACAACAACTTCTTTTAGGTGCATACTCTGCCATGAATCGACAAATAAATAGAGGTAAAATAAAAAGCTACACAAGGCACGAAATGCTTAACCTTGTTTTAGTTGAAGGGAAAGCTAGAGGCATTATTGCAAAAAATTTAGTGACTGGTAAGATTGAACGCCACGGAGCACATGCAGTAGTAATTGCAAGTGGAGGGTATGGCAACGTATTCTTTTTATCTACTAACGCAATGGGAAGTAATGTAACTGCAGGCTGGAAAGTTTACAAAAAAGGAGCATACTTTGCAAATCCATGCTTTACACAAATCCATCCTACATGCATCCCTGTTTCAGGAGAACATCAGTCAAAACTAACCTTAATGTCAGAGTCTTTACGAAATGATGGGAGAATTTGGGTGCCTAAAAAATTAGATGATGCTAAAAAGTTACAAAATAAAAAAATAAGCCCACTGGAAATAGAGGAGCATGATAGAGATTATTATTTAGAGCGCAGGTATCCATCGTTTGGAAACCTCGTGCCTAGAGATGTTGCCTCAAGAGCAGCAAAAGAGCGATGTGACGCTGGTTATGGTGTGAATAAAACGGGGCAGGCCGTTTTTTTAGATTTTTCTTCTGCTATTATTCGATATGGTAAAGAAGAGGCTATATCTTCTGGTCAAGACAAAACTAATCACTCATTGGTGTTAAAGCTTGGGAAAAAAATTATAAAAGCAAAATATGGGAATCTTTTCGAGATGTACGAAAAAATTACAAACGAAAACCCATATGAAACACCTATGAAAATATATCCTGCAGTTCATTATACCATGGGGGGGGTTTGGGTAGACTATAATTTAATGACCTCCATTCCGGGTTGTTTTGCTATTGGAGAAGCTAATTTTTCAGACCATGGAGCAAATAGACTTGGAGCATCAGCTCTCATGCAGGGACTGGCAGATGGATATTTTATTTTACCCTATACAATTGGTGATTATCTTGCTAACGATATAAAGACTGACCCAATAAAAACTAACACTAAAGAATTTGATGAAGCAGAAGATGAAGTTGTTAACTTTATAAAAAAAATAATGAACAATAATGGGACAAAACCTGTTGATTTTTTTCACAAAAAATTAGGTAAAATTATGTGGGAAAAATGTGGTATGTCTAGAAATAAGTCTGATCTCAAAAAAGCTATTTTAGAAATAGAACTACTTACAAAGCAGTTTTATAAAGAAGTGTTAATTCCTGGTTCTGATTCTGAATATAATGAAGAACTGGCTAAAGCTGGACGAGTAGCTGACTTTTTAGAACTGGGAGCCCTATTCGCACAAGATGCTTTAATTAGAGAGGAATCCTGTGGCGGTCACTTTAGAGAAGAATATCAAACAAAAGAGGGTGAGGCGCTAAGAAACGATGCCACCTATAATTTTGTCTCTGCCTGGGAATATGGGGGCGCAGAATCCAACCCTATATTACATAAAGAATTATTAGAATTTAATTTTGTAGAACTAAAATCAAGAAGCTATAAATAACTATGGAATTATCACTTAAAATATGGAGGCAAAAAAATACCAAATCAAAAGGTAAAATGGTAAAATATAATATTTCTGACATCGATCCAGACATGTCATTTCTTGAAATGTTAGATGTATTAAACCAAAAATTAATTTATAACGGTGAAGACCCTGTTTCATTTGATCACGACTGCAGGGAAGGTATCTGTGGATCTTGTTCTCTAGTTATTAATGGTGCTCCACATGGTCCAGCAAAATCTACAACAACTTGTCAACTACATATGCGGAAATTTAAATCTGGAGACACAATATGTATTGAACCATTTCGAGCAAATTCTTTCCCAATTATAAAGGATCTAATTGTTGACAGATCTTCTTTTGAAAGGATTCAACATGCTGGTGGATACATATCTGTTAATACCTCAGGTAATACAATTGATGCAAATGCAATTCCTGTGGCCAAAAAAGATGCTGACGACGCATTTAATGCTGCTGCTTGTATTGGGTGTGGAGCCTGTGTTGCTGCTTGTAAAAACTCATCTGCAATGCTATATGTTGGCGCTAAAGTATCTCAGTATTCTCTTCTTCCCCAAGGTAAGATTGAAAGAAAAAAAAGAGTGTCTAATATGGTGGCACAAATGGATGCCGAAGGCTTTGGGAACTGCACAAATACTGGAGCCTGCGAAGCACACTGCCCAAAAGAAATATCTCTAGACAATATTGCCCGACTAAATAGAGAATATTTAAAATCTAAAATTTAATAATATGAGATATGCACCCATTGATCCTATGTTGTTTAAAAACAATAGATCGCGTTTTATTAAATCTTTACCTAATAACTCTATTGCTATATTTCACTCTAATGATCAAATGCCTAAAAATGCTGATCAATTAATGAAGTTTAAACAAAACAGTGATCTTTTTCATCTTTGTGGTATTGACCAAGAAGAAACTGTTTTAACTGTTTTAAAAGATGACAATCAAATAACTGAAGCCGTTTATATTAGAGAAACTAATGATTTAATAAAAGTTTGGGAGGGGAAAAAGCTAACTAAAGAAAAAGCAAAAAAAATATCTGGAATTAATAATATTGTGTGGAATAAACACTTTAAAGATGAAATCATTAAAAACTTAAATAATTCCAATATTTCATCGGTTTACCTAAACAGCAATGAACACCCTAGGGCCACCATTGTAGTTGAAAGCAGAGATGCTAGATTTAAAAAATGGATATCTGAAAAATATCCAAATAAAAGATACCGCAAGTGCTCTGACTTATTATACCCAATAAGATCTGTTAAAAATAACCACGAAATTAATTTAATAAAGCAAGCCTGTGACATAACTAGTTTGGGTGTTAGTAGAGTTTTAAAAATTTTAAAACCAGGTATATATGAATATGAAATTGAGGCTGAAATTATCCATGAGTTTTTAATAAATAAATCATCTGGCTTTGCATATGATCCAATAATTGCTTCTGGTGAAAATGCGTGTATTCTTCATTATGGAGACAACAATAAGATATGTAAAGATGGTGATGTCGTACTTATGGATTTTGGGGCAGAATATGCAAATTATGCCTCTGACCTAACAAGATGCTTCCCTGTAAATGGTAAATTTAGCAAAAGACAAAAAGATGTCTATAATAGTGTTTTAAGCGTAATGAAACAGGCCAAAAAGGTGCTCAGACCTGGTGTAATGCTGGTGGAATATGAAAAAATGGTTGGCCAAATGATGGAAAAAGAGCTGGTGGACCTTGGCTTAATTTCTATTAATGAAATTAAAAATTCTAAACATATCCCAGCCTATAAAAAATACTACATGCATGGAACATCTCACCATCTAGGACTAGATGTGCACGATGTCTCTGAGCCGAACAGTTCCATCTCTGAAGGCATGGTTTTAACATGTGAGCCAGGCATATATATACCTGAAGAAAAGCTTGGAATAAGACTAGAAAACGACATTCTGATTGGAGAAATTGAAAACACTGATCTAATGAAAGACATACCTATTGAGGCAGAAGAGATCGAAAGTCTTTTAAATATATAGTTTTTTATATGTGTTTATTTTTTTATAAACGAATCCCATGAGTTTTTTTCAAGATCTAAAAGCTCCCCTGATCCTGACACAAGCCTCACCCCCTCCTTTTTTTTAGTAACATGGCCAATAACAGAAACCGAACCAATCTCCTTAATTTTATCAAAATACTTTACAGGAACAGTAAATAATAACTCATAGTCCTCCCCACCATGTAGAGCACAAACCAGTGGATCTAAGTTTAATTCTTCTGCTGTCTTTACTGCTGCGTCTGATATTGGAATCTTTTCTTCATAAATACTTATCCCCACATTTGATTCCCTGGCAATATGCCTACACTCTGAGCTTAAGCCATCTGACACATCAATCATTGAGCTTGGTGTAATGTTAAATTCCTGCAAGTCACGTATAATATCAAATCGAGCTTCTGGCTTTAGCTGCCTCTCCAGCAATAAAGAGTATCCATCTAGCACAGGTTGAGTTGTTTGATTTTGCTCATAAATCATTTTTTCTCTCTCTAATATTTGTAAACCCAAATAAGACGCCCCAAGGTCTCCCGAAACAACCAACAGGTCATTAACTTTTGCGCCAGACCTATATGTAATTTCACTAGGCTTAGCTTGACCCACCATAGTAATACTTACAACCAAGTTATTAGATGTTGCTGTGGTGTCTCCGCCTATTAAATCAATGCCATAATTAGTACAAGCCATCCTTATTCCATCATATATGTCCGCAATAGATTCAACACTGTATTTATTGGGCACGGCAATTGAAATTAAAACATGTGTTGGTGTTCCATTCATGGAGCAGATGTCTGAAGCGTTAACCACAATTGACTTATAACCAATGTGTTTCAGGGGACAATAGGTCAGGTCAAAATGAATGCCCTCAACAAGCATGTCAGTAGTTAACAACTGTGATAAATCTTTATTTAAAGATAATACTGCCGCATCATCCCCTATGCCCTTAAGGGTGGATTTATGCTGAGTATTAAATTTACCCGTTATTTTATTTATTAACCCAAACTCACCCAAATCTGATATTGGAGTAAATTTTTTTTTTATCATCATTTTATTACTTAAATTTTAATAAATATAAACATAAATACTAGTTAGAAATTTTTTGGTTTTTTATAAATTTGCAAAAAGCATAAGTATGGTGACTATTTCAGATCAAGCACGGAAAAAATTAATTGAGCTCATGGCAGAGGACCCTGAAAAAATGAAATTTGTAAGGGTAAGTGTAAGCTCGGGTGGTTGTTCGGGTTTGTCGTATAAACTAGATTTTGACTCGCAAGCATTAGAAAACGACAAGCTGTTTGAGCACAATAATATTAAACTTCTAGTTGACAAAAAAAGCTATCTCTATATAATAGGAACAACTTTGAGTTACTCTGGCGGGCTTAATGGAAAGGGGTTTGTGTTTGAAAACCCGAATGCAGCCAGAACTTGTGGTTGCGGAGAAAGTTTTGCAGTATAATAATTTGTGATGGAAAAAAATAAAGAAAAAAAATTAATTCAAGAACTTACCGAAAGTAGTTATAAATATGGTTTTACATCCAATTTGGAGTCCGATACAATTAAAAAAGGACTAAATGAAAAGGTGATAAAAACAATTTCAAAAAAAAAGGGTGAACCTAGTTGGATGTTGAAAAAAAGACTGGATGCTTTAAAAATTTTAAAAAAAATGTCACCACCAAAATGGGCAAATTTAAAGTTTGAAACCATTGACCTACAAAATATAATATACTACTCTGCCCCAAAACAAAAAGCCTCTTTAAAGAGTCTGGATGAAGTTGATCCTGAATTAATCAAAACATTTAATAAACTCGGGATTTCTGTTGATGAGCAAAAACGATTGACTGGTGTAGCAATTGACGTTGTAATTGATAGTGTGTCTGTTTCAACATCTTTTAAAGATAAGCTTGCAGAACTTGGCATTATATTCTGCTCCATGTCTGAAGCCCTACAAAAGCACGCTGATTTAGTAAAAAAATATATTGGAACTGTTGTACCCCCAACCGACAACTACTTTGCCGCTTTAAATTCTGCAGTATTTAGCGATGGATCTTTTTGTTATATACCTAAAGGTGTTCGGTGCCCCATGGAACTATCTACTTATTTTCGCATTAATGAGGCGGGTACAGGTCAATTTGAAAGAACCTTAATTGTTGCTGAAGAAAACAGTTATGTTAGTTATCTTGAGGGCTGCACAGCTCCACAAAGAGATGAGCATCAACTCCATGCAGCAATTGTAGAAATTGTAGCTCTAGATTCTGCTGAGATTAAGTACTCAACTGTGCAAAACTGGTATCCCGGTGATAAAGATGGAAATGGTGGGGTTTATAATTTTGTCACAAAGCGTGGTATTGCTCACCGACAGGCGAAAATATCTTGGACACAAGTGGAAACAGGTTCAGCTATTACATGGAAGTATCCTTCTTGCATTTTAAAGGGGGACGATTCTGTTGGAGAATTTTTTTCAATAGCGGTTACAAACAATCACCAACAAGCAGACACGGGAACTAAAATGGTTCACCTGGGGAAACGGTCTAAAAGCACTATTATTAGCAAAGGAATATCTGCCGGCAAAAGCAACAGCAGTTACCGTGGACTAGTAAAAATAAATCGAAAAGCAGTCAAATCTCGAAACTTCTCACAATGTGATTCCCTATTAATTGGAAACCAGTGTGGGGCCCACACCTTCCCCTATATTAATGTAAAAAATAAGTGCTCAATGGTCGAGCATGAAGCAACAACATCTAAAATAGGAGAAGACCAATTATTTTATTGCCAACAAAGGGGACTAGGAGAAAAAGAGGCAATTGCTTTAATTGTAAACGGTTATTGTAAAGATGTTTTACAAAAGCTGCCTATGGAATTTGCTATTGAAGCAAAAAAACTATTAGAAATCACACTAGAGGATAGTGTGGGATAAATAATTTATTATGTTAAAAATTAAAAATTTACATTGCAAAATAAATGACACAAACGTGTTAAAGGGGTTAAACCTAACTGTTAATGCGGGGGAGGTTCATGCCATTATGGGGCCAAATGGTTCAGGAAAAAGCACACTAGCTTCCATAATCGCTGGCAACGAAAACTACGAGATTACAAAGGGCTCTATTGATTTTTTAAACAATGACCTTTTAGAGTTAAGTCCGGAGGAACGTTCACACTTAGGCGTGTTTTTGTCTTTTCAATACCCCGTAGAAATACCGGGAGTTAGTGTGAGTAATTTTATGAAAATTGCTGTTAATGAACATCGAAAATCAAAAAACCTGGAACCATTAAAGTCCGCAGAACTATTAAAAGAAATGAAATCAAACTTAAGCCTTTTAAATATGAAACACGAGTTTTTATCTCGATCTATGAATGATGGTTTTTCAGGCGGAGAAAAAAAGAGGAATGAAATATTTCAACTCGCTATGCTAAAACCAACAATTTCTATTCTAGATGAAACTGATTCAGGGCTGGACATTGATGCTTTAAAAATTGTAGCAAATGGTGTAAATAAATTGCGTTCTACCACAAGCTCTTTTATTATTATTACACACTACCAAAGGCTTCTTAATTATATTTCACCCGACTTTGTGCACGTATTACAGAATGGTGCTATTGTAAAGTCTGGAGACGCAAGTCTTGCTCTACATTTAGAAAAAAATGGATACGATGGAATTAAACCTAAATTGTAAGTATGGATATCTTTTCTAATAAAACTATTAACTCGTTAATAAAAAAAGGTGAGTTTTTCATCACAGTAATAAACGGTAAACTAGAAAAAAATCTATCTAATACACCTAAAAACACACAGCTGATATGTGATGGCAACCTAGGAAATGCCATAAACAGAAACTTTAAAAAGATAAAAGAAGAGCAAATAAATGGGTCTAATCCTGGCTATTTACTTACGATCAAGTCCTCTAAAAACGAGCCAGCATGTATATATATAAATAATATTAACACAGCTCAAGTCTCTAAAAAACAAACTACCCACAATCGTTTTGTTGTAGAAAAAAATGCGGCCATTAGCATAATTGAACAAACTTTTTTTATAGATAAAGAGGGTTTAGCAAAGACCCATGAAACCATATCGGAATGGTTTATAGAGGAAAATGCTAATTTATATTATTACGGTTTTGGGGGCCAAAACAACCACATAAACTCTACACAAACTAACGCACACTTTATTAATCAAAAACAAAATAGCACATGTGAGTTCTTTACATTTTATTGGGGGCTAGGTAAAATTAAAAACTCTATACAGGCACACTTGATAGAAAAAAATATCTGCTGTAAACTACATTCTATTTCTTTATTAAAAAGAAATAGTTTTGTAAGCAATGATGTCACCGTCACACACCATGATTCAAATTGTGAAAGCTCGCAAAACTATAAAGGAATTTATGACGATGAATCTCAGGGGGTTTTTAATGGTAACGTTCTCGTTAAAAAAAATGCCCAAAAAACAAATGCCTTTCAAAATAATAACAATATTCTACTATCTGAATATGCGTCTATTGATTCCAATCCCCAATTAGAAATTTTTGCAGATGACGTTAAGTGTTCTCATGGGTCTACTACGGGTCAGCTGGATGAGGCTGCTTTATTTTATTTAAGGTCCAGGGGGGGTAGCAAGCCACTTGCTAATAGTATTTTGCTACAAGCCTTTTTGGCCAATATTGTTAACAACATAAAACATGTAGAATTAAAAAATTCTATTATATTACAACTAAATAAAAACCTGGGTATTGATCAATTAGATTAAATGGATTTCAATCATAAAAATATTAAAGTCGATTTTCCTTATTTTAACACAAAAAAAAACAGTGATATTATTTATTTTGATAATGCGGCAACTACACATAAACCTAATATGGTTATTAACGCAATTTCTGATTTTTATAAAAATTCTAACAGTAATATCCACCGAAGCAACCATAATTTAAGTTTTTCTACAACTGAAAAATATGAATCCTGTAGAAATACTATTCGTGATTTTATTGGGGCAAATAAGTCCTCAGAAATTATTTTTACAAGCGGAGCAACTGAAAGCATTAATCTAGTTTCACAATCATATGGAGATAAGTTTATAAAAGCAAATGATGTTATATTGGTTTCTAATATAGAACATCATTCTAATACTATTCCGTGGCAAATATTAGCCAACAAACACAAAGCTATTATACAAGAAATTCCAATAAACACAGAGCTTTTAATTGATGAAACAAAATTTGAAAAACTCCTAAGTGATAAGGTAAAACTAATCGCGCTTCATCATATATCTAATGTTTCTGGTATAAAACAAAATATTGGCCGGTTAATATCTCTGGCTAAAAAATTTGAAATTCCGGTATTAATTGATGGCGCACAAGCACCAGCACACATTGATATTAATGTTTCTGAGCTGGACTGTGATTTTTATTGTTTTTCTGGACATAAACTTTTCGGTCCCACCGGTACAGGTGTATTATTTATAAACTCTAGGTACCTAGAAAAACTCCCCCCCTATAAAACAGGGGGGCAAATGGTTGAATTTATTGAAACTCAAACATGGTCTAAGCCTCCCTTAAAGTTTGAGGCGGGCACCCCTAATATTGCAGGGGCAATTGGACTTTGTGAAGCAATTAATTTTATAAATAAAATTTCTTTAAAAAGAATCTGCTCAATAGAAAATGACCTAATGGCATATATGTTGTTAAAGCTTAATAACGTGCCAAATATAATACTATATGGTAGCAATAAAAAAGCTGCGCCTATTTTTGCATTTAATATAGCTGGTATACATCACTACGATATAAGTACCTTGTTGTCAGAAAACAATATTTTAATTCGATCTGGACACTTGTGTAATCAGGGCATAATGAAATTTCTGGGAATTGATGGTTGTCTTAGGGCGTCTTTAAGTTTTTATAACTCTATTGAAGAGGTTGACATATTTATAGATCGACTAAAGTGGTCAATAAGTTTTTTAAAACGTTAAATTTGAAGCAAAGACTTGATAATATAATTGCTGATTTTGCACATTTTTCTTCTTGGGAAGAAAAATATGAGTATTTAATTGAGTTTGGCTACGACCTACAACCGCTCCCTAATGATTTAAAAACTAACACGAACCTAATACACGGGTGTCAGTCTAAAGTTTGGCTGGTCTGTAAATATGAAGAAAAAAAATTATATTTTTATGGTGATAGTGATGCATTAATCACCAAGGGCCTTGTTGCTCTCATTATAAAATTATATTCTGGATGTAGTGTAGGGGAGGTGTTAAAAGAAAATGGACAGATTTTTTCAACAATTGGTCTACAAAAACACCTTTCTATGAATAGAGCAAACGGACTAAATATTATGATTAAAACAGTGCAAAATTATGCCTTAAAACACATTGAAAATGGATGACAAAAGACAGATTATTGGCGAAGAGGTAGTAAAGATTTTATGTGGAATTTATGACCCCGAAATTCCTGTAAACATATATGAGCTGGGATTAATATACGATGTACAGGTAAACGAGGGTCATGATGTTAAGATTTTAATGACATTTACAGCCCCAAACTGTCCTGTTGCCGAATCCCTGCCACTGGAAATAAAAGACAAAGTGGGTGCTATAGATTTAATTCAAAAGGTCCAAGTAGACATCACCTGGGATCCGCCCTGGAATAAAGATATGATGTCTGAAGAAGCTAAATTAGAGTTGGGTTTTTTATAAAATGAAAGACGGTATTACAAATAAAGTTGAGGAAGCGGGTTTAATAACACTTGACCTAGCTTCCCTTGTGAAGCGGGGAAGGCGCGCACAATTAGATCTAGCAGACTGGTTAGATCATGAATTAATTATAAAAGAAGCCTCTTTTAGACAAAAATTAAAACGTTTTAAATGGGAGGAGTTTAAACACTGCTATGTGTCTGTGGTTTGCTCTAAAGATGTTATAATTCCACCATGGACTTTCTT
>MDSW01032404.1_pt1 | contig 12644 bp, 12 predicted proteins | sample 811171 | NCBI WGS metagenome assembly MDSW01 (sample SAMN05326641, study PRJNA326480) | marine metagenome | isolation source: seawater | place: Atlantic Ocean: North West | collected 2012 | reverse complement strand
GTTATGAAAAAAGCAAAACTTTCCTTTAAAGAAAAAAGAAAACTTAAAAGAGAAAAAAAAAAGAATAAATAATGTTAATATTGATTTGGTTTGTAGTTTGTATTATATTTTATTTTGTTCAATTTCTTTTAGGAAATTCGGGACATGCACTAGAAGTATTTGCTGTTTTAAGCGCAATAGCTATCTTTCTAATTGGTAAAATTAGATACAAAAATAAGTAATCAGCAACAGCTACAACTTTTTTTTTGTTTATTTTTTAATTTCTTATCAGTTTTTATTTCCTCTGATTCTTTTTTACCATCCTCATTAGCTTTTTTTTCTTTTAAAATTTTATCTTCAAAATAAGCATAAAGTGAAGTGAAGCCAAGCTTTGAAGCTTTTTTTTCTTCATAATTTCTTCTACCTTTTAGATTTTCAATTATTTGAATTATTTCTTGATTTTGCATATTACTTTATACTAAATTGCTGCTTGTTTAATAGAAAGTTTTACTTTTCCTCTATCAAATCCAATAACTTTAACTTTTACTTCATCACCTTCTTTTACAACGTCAGTTACTTTAGCAACTCTTTTATCTGCAAGCTCTGAAATATGAACTAGCCCATCTTGTTTTCCTAAAAAGTTAACAAATGCACCAAATTCCATAATTTTCATAACTTTTCCATTATAAATTTTGTTCAGTTCAGCCTTAGCAGTTAAATCTTTAATCATTTGCATTGCTTTGTTTCTAGATTCCTCATCTGGTGCTGCAACTGTAACCTCACCAACATCATTTACATCAACTTTTGCTCCTGATTTTTCTACTATTTCTCTTATTGTAGCTCCACCTTTTCCAATTACTGTTGCAATATCTTTTTTATCAACAGTTATTTTTTCCATCTTTGGAGTATGTTTTCCAACTCCCTCTCTTGATTTATCTAAAGCTTTATTCATTTCACCTAAAATATGTATCCTTCCTTCTTTTGCTTGTTTTAAAGCTTCCTCCATTATCTCAAATGTAATTCCAGTAATTTTTATATCCATCTGGAGTGATGTGATCCCATTTTTAGTTCCTGCAACTTTAAAATCCATATCACCTAAATGATCTTCGTCTCCTAAAATATCAGATAAAACACTATAATCGTCACCTTCTTTAATTAAACCCATTGCAATCCCAGCAACTGGTTCTTTAATAGGAACGCCTGCATCCATCAATGCAAGAGATGTTCCACAAACTGTAGCCATTGAAGATGAACCATTAGACTCAGTTATCTCTGATACTATTCTGAATGTGTAAGGAAAATTTTCTTTTGAAGGTAAAGAAGAATTAATTGCTCTCCATGCAAGTTTTCCATGCCCTATTTCTCTTCTACCTGTTCCAACTCTTCCTACTTCACCAACTGAAAAAGGAGGGAAGTTATAATGAAGCATAAATCTTTCTCTTTGAAGACCTTCAAGACTTTCAATTCTTTGTTCATCATCAGAAGTTCCTAACGTAGTTGTAACAATTGCTTGAGTTTCTCCTCTGGTAAAAAGTGCGGAACCATGAACTCTAGGGAGAATTCCTACTTCACATTTAATTTGTCTTATATCTGCTAAACCTCTTCCATCTATTCGATTTTTATTTTTAAGAATATCAGTTCTAACTATTTTTTTTTCTAGATTTTTTAAAATATGATTTACATCTAAGTCTGTAAAGTTTTCGTCATCCTCAAAGAGTTTTTTTGATTTTTCAGTAATTTCAGAGATTAAATTTGATCTTTCTTGTTTATCTTTTATAGAAAAAGCTTTTTTAAGTTCATCTGTAAATTCTTTTTCTAGTTTTAGTTTTACATCTGAAAGATCTTTTTTTTCTACTATCCAATCTGGTTTTTTACACTCTTTGGCTAATTCTTCTATCATTTCAATAATGGGAACAAAGTTTTTATGTCCAAATTTAACTGCATTTAACATTTCCTCTTCGGTTAAACCTTTTGTCTCAGATTCAACCATTAATACTGCATCTTTAGTTCCTGCAACAACTAAATCTAATTTTGATTTTTCTAAATCTTTTTTTGATGGATTAAGAACATATTTTCCATCAATATATCCTACTCTTGATGCACCTATCGGCCCTAGAAAGGGCATTCCAGATATAGAGAGTGCAGCTGACGATGCAATTATAGATAAAATATCTGGTTCATTTTCTTTATCATAAGAAATTACTGTTGGAAGCAATTGAACCTCATTTTTAAATTCATCAGGAAATAAAGGTCTTATTGGTCTATCTATTAGTCTTGATATTAAAGTTTCGCTATCAGTTGGTCTTGCTTCTCTTTTAAAATATCCTCCTGGTATTTTTCCTGCTGCATAATATTTTTCTTGGTAATTTACAGATAAAGGAAAATAGTCTACTTCAGGATTTATTTTTTTCGCGCCTACAACTGTTGCCATAACAACAGTCTCTCCACATTGAGCAATTATTGCTCCATCAGCTTGTCTGGCAATTTTACCAGTTTCTAAAGTTATTTTTTTACCATTAATTTCAATTTCTTTTTTAAATATTTTAAACATTTATTTCCTTAAATTTAATTTTGTTAATACATTTTTGTAAGAATCTAGTTTATTTTTTTTCAAATAATCTAATAGCTTCTTCCTTCTGTTAACTGCTTTTAATAAGCCTACAGAAGAATGTTTATCTTTTTTATATTTATTAATATGCTTAGATAAATTCTCTATTTTATAAGTTAATTGTGCAATTTGAATCTCGGAAGAACCTGTATCTTTTTCATGAATTGCTAGGTCTTTATTTTTTTTTTTCATTTTTTCCTTTATTTATTAGTTTGTTTAATTAAATTTTCAATTTTCTCTGCATAATCAAAAGATTCATCCTTAACAAACAAAAGTTTAGGCAAATACTTCATTGTAATTTTTTTTGATAAAACTTTTCTTATTATAAATGAAAATTCTTTTAATTTTTCAACTATTTCATGAGCATTTTTTCCTCCCAGTGGAAGTACAAAAGCTTTGGCAACTTTAAGATCTTGACTCATTCTTACTTCAGTGACTGTGATCTCCTTAGTCTCTAAATTAGGAAGTTTTGCCTCATCTCTTAAAAAAATCATTCCTAATGCCTGTTTAATCATTTCTCCAACTCTTAATTGTCTTTGTGTAACTGGTTTTCCTAATTTGCTCATATTTATTAAATTGTTCTCTCTGTAATAGTTGAATTATAGGCCTCAATTATATCTTTTTTTTGAAAATCAGTGAAATTTTTAATTGTAATACCGCACTCTAAACCAGCAGAGACTTGTTTAGTCTGATTTTTTTCCCTAAACAAAGAGCCAATTTTACCATTAAATACTATTGTTCCATCTCTAATAACTCTTGCATTTGAATCTTGCAATATTTCTCCATCAATTACCTTAGATCCTGCAACTTTTCCAACTTTTGAAACTTTGAAAATTTCTAAAATTTCTGCAGATCCTATTATTTTTTCTTCAACATCAGGTTTAAGAAGACCTGACATTTTGTTTTTTATAAAATCTAATAATTCATATATTATATTAAAAGAATTAATTTTTATTTTTTCTTGTTCAGCTAATTTTTTGGCCTCTTTATTAGGTTTAACATTAAATGCTAACAAAATACCATTTGATGCTTTTGCCAGATTTACATCTGTCTCTGTTATCATTCCAATATCAGATAATATTATTTTTGGTTTCACTTCATCATGCTTAATCGAAGTTATTGCATTTTTTATTGCTTCTGAAGATCCATGAACATCAGATTTTATTACAATATTCAAATCTTTTGATGTTTGATCTTTGAAAGCTGAGTCTTGAGTTACAAAATTTAAAGGATTTTTTCCGTCTTGCATTTCAATTATTCTCGCTTCACATAATGATTTTGCTTCTTTCTCATTATCCAAAACTATAAAGTCATCTCCAGCTTTTGCTGCACCATTAATTCCTAAAACTTCAACTGGTGTCGAAGGTTTAGCATCTAATACATTTTTTCCATTATCATTTATTAAAGCTCTTACTTTTCCCCATTTTAGGCCACTTACAAAATAATCTCCTTTTTTTAAAGTTCCGGAAGTTACTATTATATTTACTATTGGTCCTCGTCCTATATCAATTTTAGATTCTAAAACAACACCATTAGCTTTTAATTCGAAATCAGATTTTAAATCTAAAAGTTCTGATTGAAGCAATACAGATTCGATCAGTTTATCAATATTAGTATTTTTTTTGGTGGAAATCTCAACCATAAGAGTATCACCAGATAACTCTTCGGCTATTAATTCATGTTCCAAAAGTTGATTTTTAATTTTTTGTGGATCTGCATCTGGTAAGTCACATTTATTAATAGCTACTACAATTGGTACTTTAGCTGCTCTTGCATGCTTGATAGATTCAACTGTTTGAGGTTTTACACCATCATCGGCAGCTATAACCAAAATTACTAAATCAGTTAGCTTACTACCTCTAGCTCTCATTTCAGTAAATGCTGCATGTCCTGGAGTATCTATAAAAGTAATTGTGTGGGAATTATAATTTAATTGATAGGCCCCTAAATGTTGAGTGATACCACCAAATTCACCTGATACAACATTTGTTTTTCTTAAAGTATCAAGCACTGAAGTCTTTCCATGATCTACATGTCCCATTACTGTAACAATTGGAGGTCGGCTTTGCAAATTATCAGATTTAACTTCTTTAATTTTTTTAATTATTTCTTCTGCTTTTTGCTCTTTAATTGGATTATGTCCAAATTCTTGAACAAGATATTCAGCTATATCAGAGTTTATACTATGGTTTATGGTAGCTGTTACGCCCATTCCAAGTAAATGTTTAATTAAATTACTTGATTGTTCAGCCATTCTATTTGCTAACTCTCTTATAGTTATTACCTCAGGAATATTGATATCTCTTTTTATTGGTTTTAAATTTTCTTTAATTTCATCTTTTTTGATATCTTTATTTTCTTTTTGTTTAGCTCTTTTTAATGATGCTAAACTTCTACCTTTTGTCTCTATATCATCGCCACTTAAAGCTCTAGAAATAGTTAATTTTAATTCTCTTTTTTTTGAACCAAGTTTTCCTCTTTGGGTTGGTTCTCCTTTTAGTCTTTTTGTAGCCCTTTGTTCTGCTAGTTTTCTTTTTTCAAAATCATTAGATTTAGATGGATTTACAAATGTTTCTTTCCTTAAATTTAAACTAGGCTTTGTTCTAAAAGATTTATTTTGAAAAGAAGGTTTATTCCCATATCTTGTTTTCTTTTCTATAATAACAGAATTTTTGCCTTGGGATTTAGCTAACTCAATATTATTGATTGTTTTTTTTGAACTTCCTGAAATTGTTAACTTTAATTTTTTCTTTTCCATTTTCCATCTCTCAATCTTTATAAACTTTATTTCTTGCAGACATTATCAATTCATCAGATTCTTTTTTAGACAACGCAAAATCCTCGAGATATCCTTTAATTTTCACTCTTTCTCCTTTTATAACATCATAAGTACCAGTTAATTCATCTGAAGAAAGATCAGCAAAATCTTGAAGCGAAAGTATTTTTTGCTCACCTAGTGTAACTAGCATTCCAGGTGTAAGTCCTTCATGTTTAATTAAATCGTTATCTAATCCTAAATTTTTAATTTTATTTGTTATTTCCTCTTGATCTTTTTCATAAAATTCATTTGCTCTTTGTATAAGTTCTTTTGCAGTCTCTTCTTCAATTCCTTCAATTTTTACCAATGCGTCAGTCGCACTATCTTTAATATCATCAATAGTAGAAAAACCCTCAGCAACTAATAATTGACCTAATGTTTCGTCAAGTTCTAGATTCTTAACAAAGTTATCAGTTTTCTCTTTAAATTCAATCTGCCTTCTCTCGGAGTCTTCTTGATCAGTTAAAATATTTATTTCATAATTTAATAACTTTGTTGCAAGTCTAACATTTTGACCTCTTCGACCAATCGCTTTACTAAGATTCTCTTCGGTTAAAATTACATCAAGTTTCTTATACTCATTATCTACATTTACTCTTTGTACAATTGCAGGGGACAAAGCGTTGGAGACTAAAACAGCTGGATCTTCCGACCAATTAACAATATCAATCTTTTCTCCTTGTAATTCATTAACTACTGCTTGAACTCTACTTCCTCTCATTCCTACACATGCACCAACAGGATCAAGGGATGTATCAATTGCTTTTACACAGATTTTTGCTCTACTACCTGGATCTCTAGCAGAAGATTTTATTTCAATTAACCCATCATATATCTCAGGTACTTCCTGAACAAATAATTTTTCCATAAATTTAGGATGAGCTCTAGATAAAAATATTTGTTGACCCCTTGGCTCTCTTCTTACATCTAGACAATAAGCTTTTACTCTATCTCCTGCTTTGATATTCTCTCTTGGTATCATTTCATTTTTTTGAATAATTGCTTCAGTTCTACCTAAATCAACTATTACATTTCCAAATTCTAATCTTTTAACAATGCCACTTAAAATAGTATCTTTTTTATCTTTAAAATCATTATATTGTCTCTCTCTTTCAGCTTCTCTAACATTAAAACTTATAACCTGTTTTGCTGTTTGAGCAGCTATTCTTCCAAAATCAAAAGATGGCAATGGTTGAAGAACTTCGTCACCAATTTTCTTATCTTTATTTTCGTCATCTATTTTAATAGCCTGGTTTAAACTTATTTCTAAATTTGAATTTTCTGGTTTTTCAACAATAATCAATTTTCTAAATATTCCTATGTCTCCATTTTCTCTATTAATTAAAACTTTAATCTCATTTTCTGAACCAAATTTTGATTTTGCAGCCTTAGCGATACCATTTTCCATAGAGTCAATTATCAGTTCTTTATCAATTGACTTTTCCAGTGCTACAGCCTCAGCAATCCTAAGTAATTCAAGTTTGTCTGCTCTTCTATTTAACATTTTCGTTTACTCCAAAAAAAAATGGGCCGAGGCCCATTTTGAAATTTCAATAATGTAACTGAAATATATGTATTTTTTTTAAATTTTCAACTTTATTTACTTATTGAAAATCTCTGATTTATCTGTTTTTTCCCATGAAAATGAACCATTAGACTCTGGCACCCTTCCAAAATGCCCATATGCTGATGTTTTTTCATAGATAGGTTTATTTAATCCAAGCATTTCTCTTATACCTCTTGGACTTAAATCAAAATTTTCATTAATGAGTTTTTCAACATGAATATTTTTTTCCTGATTATTATCAAATAAATCTACATAAATTGATAAAGGTTTTGAAACTCCAATAGCATAAGCAAGTTGGATTAAACATTTGTCAGCAATTTTAGAAGCTACTACATTTTTTGCTAAGTATCTCGCTGCATAAGCTGCTGACCTATCAACTTTTGTAGGATCTTTACCAGAAAATGCTCCACCACCATGAGGTGCTGCACCTCCGTAAGTATCTACAATTATCTTTCTGCCTGTTAATCCACTATCCCCATCTGGTCCTCCTATAACAAAATTACCAGTCGGGTTTACATATATTTCACTCTCATCAAGACCATTTACTAAATTTTTTGGTATTGCTTGTTCAATATAAGGTTTAACTAACTCTCTTACTTGTGATTGATTTACATCTGCTGAATGTTGGGTAGATATTACAACTGATTTTACTGATGCAGGTTTACCATCTTTATATTCTACTGTAATTTGACTTTTTGAATCTGGTTCAATATTTTTTAATTTACCAGATTTTCTATCTTCAGCCATTAATCTAAGTATTTTGTGTGAATAATGAATTGGTGCAGGCATTAAAACATCTGTATCGTTACATGCATAACCAAACATTATACCTTGATCACCCGCTCCTTCGTCTTTGTTACCAGACGCATCTACTCCCATAGCGATATCTGCTGATTGAGAGTGAAGATGACTTTCTATTTTTGTTGAATCTTTCCAACTAAAACCTTCTTGGTCATATCCAATATCCTTTATACATCCTCTAACTTTTTCGATTAAATCATCTTTTTTAATTTCTGGTCCTCTTACCTCACCTGCTAATACAACTTTATTAGTTGTTGTTAAAGTTTCACAGGCTACTCTTGATTGGGGTTCTTTTGTTAAATATGTATCTACTACCATATCAGAAATTCTATCACAGACCTTGTCTGGATGGCCCTCAGAAACTGACTCACTTGTAAATAAGAAATCTTTTTTCATTTAGTCTCCTTTTTTTTTAAAAAAAAAATCAAACTAGTATAAATTATTAAAAAATAAAAGAAGATCTTGTTTCCAAATGAACTAAAAAGAGTTTTTTCTGTTTTTTTAAAACTTTTAACACTAATAACTCCCTCCTCAGTTGATTCAATTTTATTCATTATTTCACCTCTTGAATTTATATAAGCAGAAATACCATTATTTGTAGAACGGATTAAATTTTTTCCTTCCTCTATAGATCTAAAAACTGAGTGAGAAAAATGTTGATAAGGTCCTATACTATCGCCAAACCAACCATCTTCAGATATATTTATTATAAGATCATAGTTTTCATCATACTTAACAATTTCACCTGAATAAATTATTTCGTAACAAATTAAAGGAAGGATATCTAAATTAAATACACTTATTATTTTTCTTTTATTATCACTTGAAAAAGATCTGTATCCTTGTGTTATTTTTTTTAAACCAAGGTTACTTAAGATACTTTCAAAAGGAAGGAACTCACCAAAAGGAACTAATTTATTTTTTCTATATTTTGCTAATACATTAATATCTTTATCTAAAACTACCATAGAGTTGTAAACATTGTTATTTTCAACACTATTAATTCCTAGAATTATTTTATGTTTATTAGAAAAATTTTCAGAGAATATATATCTATAATTTTCCAAGTCTTGTAAATAAATATTTGAGAGAGCGCCCTCAGGAAAAATAAAAATTGTTTTTTTACTTTTATCTGGATCACTTAATTTTATTAAATCTAGTATAATTTCTTCAGGATTTTTATTTTCAAAATATCTTTTAATATGTATTTTAGGTGAAATAATTTTGACTAAAAAATCTATTTTAATTTCATCAATTTTTTGATTTTTTTTTATTTTAAATGATCCATAAATGAAATTTGAAGTTAGAAATATTATTGTAAATATTATTATAAATAATTTAGTTTTAAATTTATATTTAAAAAAAATAATGGCCGGTATTAAAAAAAATGTTACATTTAATAAGTTAAAAGAATAAGTACCTATTAATGAAAGGACTTGTAAAAATTCTGGATACTCCGTCCATGTATATGATATTAGATTCCATGGAAAACCTCCAAGAATATATCCTCTTATAAATTCTAAACATGAAAAAAAAGTTGAAAAAATAAGTATTGATGAAATTTTTTTTTTACAATTAAAAAACGAGAATACCAAAGTTGAAAGGCCATAAAACAATGCTAAAAATAAAGGAATCAATATTAAAGCAAAGGGTATTAAAACTTTAAAAATTTCATCAAAAGTTAACGCGTTTGTAATCCAATATAAACTTGATAAAAAATAACCAAAACCAAACATCCAACCAATTACAAATGAAAACCATTTATTCTCATTTTTATTTGATATTAAATAAATTAGTAACAATGGAAATGTTATGAAGTTTATGAAAAAAAAACCATAAGGTGGAAGACTGAATGATGAAATAACACCTAATATTAAGGGAACTATATAAATAAAAATCTTATTTTTTAGTAAAAGTGTCAATTTATTTGATGAAAATATTTTAAAACCATATCTTCTTTTTTACTCATATTTTTAAAATCTTTTAATTTTTTATGATCATAACCGTTTAAATGAAAATATCCATGAATCCACATTTTATCAAATTCTAATGAGAAATTTGAAAATTTTGATCTTTTATAAATTGTTTCATATGAAATAGCTATATCGCCAATATATCTTACATTTAAAAAGTTTTTTGAAGGAAATGACAAAACATCAGTTGAGTTATTTTTTTTTCTAAATTTTAAATTTAAATTTTTCATCTTTTTATCACTTGTTAATAAAACTGAAAATTCTTGATTTTTTTTACAAAAAAATGGAATTTTAGAGAGTTTTTGTAATTTTTTTTTAAGATATTTCTGTGGATTTTTAATAGATTTTCTCCACTTGGCATAATCTAAAATTATATTCGCTCTAATCATTATCAGAATTTTGATCTGAATAAGCTTTGACAATTTTTGATACTAGTGGATGCCTTACTACATCGGTATGATCAAAATCAATAACTGATATCTCTTTCAAATGTCCTAGAAGTTTTTTTGATCTATTTAAACCAGATAAGGATTTATTAGGTAAATCTATTTGGGACGGATCACCATTAATAACAATTTTAGAATTTTCACCAATTCTTGTTAAAAACATTTTAATCTGAGTGTCAGTAGCATTCTGTGCTTCATCAAGAATTGCAAAAGAATTTTTTAAAGTTCTTCCTCTCATAAAAGCCAGTGGTGCAATTTCAATATCTCCAATTTCTATTTTTTTTTGGATTTTTTCAAAATCTAACAAATCATATAAAGAATCATACAAAGGTCTCAAATATGGATCAACTTTTTCTCTCATATCACCAGGCAAAAATCCTAATCTTTCTCCTGCTTCAACGGCTGGTCTTGATAAAATTATTCTCTCAATTTTTTTTTCTAAAAGCATTGTTAAAGCAACAGCAACAGCTAAAAATGTTTTTCCTGTTCCAGCTGGTCCTGCAGATATTATTATTTCACTTTCTTTTAATGCCCTCACATAATTTTTTTGTTTTTCAGATCTTGGAATAACTGATCTTTTTGGTGTTTTAATAATATATTCTATATTTTGATCTGAATTTATTTTTTCATTAATCATAAATTTATTTACTGATGAAATTATATCTTTTTTTTCAATAGTTCCATTAATAATAAATTGCTCATGTAAAAATTTAATTGCATTTTTTACTAATTCATTATCTTTATAATTACTTTTAACAAGTATTGAATTTCCCCTTGAATAAATATTTGTTTTAGTAATCTTTTCTAATTCTTTTAGATTATTATTAAATTCTCCAACTACACCTAGCAACACATCATTGTTCTTGAATATTATATTTAAAGTATCATTGTCAGAATAAACAAACTTCAATTCAGAATTAAAAGTTTTTTGAGCAATATTACTCAACTAAGCAGCTCTCTTGTTATTTTTATTTTCAATCTTGCCAAATAGTGTGTTTTGGTTCGCTCTAATTATTTTAACATTAATTACTTTTCCAATACAGTCTTCATCTCCATCAAAAATTACTGAATTCATATAGCTATTTCTACCAAAAAATTTATTTTGTCCATCAATTTTATTTTCAACTAAAACACTTACAGATTTATTAATCAAGGAATTATTCATATTTAATTGATGTTTAAACAAATTTTCTTGGATCTTTAATAATCTTTTTTTAGAAATCTCCTTGTCAATTAATTCCAAATTTGCAGCTATAGTTCCTGGTCTTGGGCTAAAGATAAATGAAAATGAGTTTATGAATTTTATATTTTTTACTAAATTTAAAGTTTGGTTGAAATCCTGCTCTGTTTCACCTGGATATGAAATTATAAAATCACTCGAAAATTCTATTTTTGGATTAATTTTTTTTAACTTATCAAATATATCCAAATATTCACTGATTGTATGTTTTCTATTCATCAATTTTAAAACATTATCTGAACCACTTTGAATTGGAAGGTGAACTAATGGCATTAATTTTTTTGACAATTCATAGACTTCGATAAGATCCTCTGTCATATCTTTTGGGTGAGATGTGGTGTATCTAATTCTTTTTATATTATCTATCTTTTCAATTTCTAAAATTAAATTTGCTAATCTTTTTCCATTATCATCATATGCATTAACATTTTGTCCAAGTAAGATTATTTCTTTAGCTCCACTTTTTGCTAAATATTTTGCTTCATTTATGATTTGATCAAATTGCCTAGAGTATTCTGGCCCACGTGTATAGGGAACAACACAAAAGTGGCAAAATTTATCACATCCTTCTTGGATAGTTAGAAAAGATGAGACTTTTCCAGCTTTATTTTTTATTTTACTTAAATATTTAAACTTAGAAGCAGCATCGAAATCTGTTTTTTCAATTTTTTTCTTTTTTTCTTCATGATTTAAAATTGTTTCATTAATTTTATGATAGGATTGTGGACCAATAACAAGATCTATATAAGGTTCGCGCTTAAGCATTTCTTGATTTTCAGCTTGCGCAACACATCCAGCAATAATTACTAATGGTTTTTTTTTGGATCTAAAACTTTTTTTTACCCTTCCAATTTCTGAGTAAACTTTTTCTTTTGCTTTATCTCGAATATGACAAGTATTTAACAGATAACAATCAGCATCTTCTTGATTTTCTGTTTTGTGGTAACCAATTTTTTTTAGAGTATCAAATATTCTATTTGAATCGTATTCATTCATCTGACAGCCAAAAGTTTTTATGAATATTTTTTTTTTGTTTATAATTTTATCTAAGTCTGGCTGCATCTTGATCAATTTTTGCGTTAAAAGAGACAGATCTTCTCTCTTCAGAAGAATCTGCAAAAGGATAAACTGTATGCATCATATAACTTGGAAAAAAATAGAAATCTCCCTTTTTAGGTGTAATAACAAATGTTGGATCACATAAAAATTTTT
>MDSW01131494.1_pt1 | contig 12645 bp, 12 predicted proteins | sample 811171 | NCBI WGS metagenome assembly MDSW01 (sample SAMN05326641, study PRJNA326480) | marine metagenome | isolation source: seawater | place: Atlantic Ocean: North West | collected 2012 | reverse complement strand
CGTTTTGTGAAGCATATTTTTTTGCAATTATTTTCCCATAAAAATTTAAAGCTCTTTTGGATACTGAATATTCAATTGGGGCATCTAAAATAATTTTTTTGGCTGCAATTGATGAAAAAATTATTATATTTATATTTTTTAATTTAAAAATTTTTTCAAAAACTGTTAACGTAAATACCACTGATAATAAATTATCGTTAAGACTTTGGGTCCATTTATCGTTAGTTTTATTTGTTTTAAAGGAGCTCTTTCCTGCACAAAAAATTAAAGTATCTATTTTAGATGTATTCTTTTTTATATTTTTTAATATTTTGGATAAATCAGAGTAATTAGCTAAATCACAGTTATATGTTAATAAATTTTTGCAAGGACTTCTGGATATATTGTATACATTATTTTTTTCTTTTTTTAATTTCCTGCCAATGAAATTTCCTAAGCCCGAGGATCCGCCTGTAATTATTATGTTTTTTTTCATAAATATTTTTCTAAAAATTTTCTATTTTGTAAAAGCTTTTGAACAAAGTTTTTTTTAGGCATTGCGGTTTGAAGTATTAAATTACCAGAATATCTTGTTTGTTTTATGAAATCTATTAAGGTTTTAATTTGCGCATTTCCTTTCCCTAGATCTACTGTTTTGCCATAAATTAATCTATCTTTAATGTGAATATTTTTTACATAATCAAAATAAATTTTTTCTTCTTCAATCCTATAATTTAAAGACGCACTATTTCCAGAATCATAATTTATTCCAAATTTTGATGGTTTAAATTTTTTTATAAACTTTAGCAATTTTTTTGGATTATAATCACTTTCAAATAAAATTATGGTATTTTTTTTTAAATTTTTTTGAAATTCATATGAATTAAAGTATTTAATTAATTTTAATTCTTCCTTTTTGTTTTTAACTGATGAGTTGTCAACAAGTGGAATTATAAATTTTTTTATATTAATTTTCTGAGAAACTTTTATGACTTTTCGCAAAAGTTCTTTTGATTTTAACTCTTCTTTTTTTTTCTTTAATTTAAAAAATGGTTTTTCCATAAAAAAATCACAAGTTAGAGAGTCTGTTTTAATTTTATTTTTATCAAGTCTTCTTAAAAACTGCTTGTGCATATTTGGGTTAAAAACCGGGTTCTTTTTAATGTTAGAAATATTTGCAGTAAGTTCAATGTTTTTAAATTTATTTTTACTTGCTAAATTAAATTCTTTAGACCAATTTTTAGCTGGAAAAAACTGAATATATTTTTTATTTTCGGGTTTAACCATCCTTCCTTGCATAAATCCAATATTAAACGATTTTGTCATACTAATTATCTTCTATTAATAAAATGTATATCATACGCCCTTTACAGTTCAACAATTGAACTGTATATGTTCAAAATATGAACAAAAATCAAATTAATAATGATCAATTTCAATTATTAAGAAAAATAGGCCTTAATCCACATTATAGTCAAAGACACTTGGCTAATATACTAGGTTTTAGTCTGGGCAAATTAAATTATTGTTTAAAAGCATTAAAAAAAAAAGGCTTAGTGAAAATTAAAAATTTTAAAAATAATTCTGAAAAATCCCATTACGCATATTTGTTAACTCCTAAAGGAATTTCTCACAAATCAAAAATGGTTTTTTATTTTATGAAACAAAAAGCTAAAGAGTACGAAGAACTTAAGAAAGAAGTAAATAAAAAATAACAATTATTATGAAGCTAAATCTTAAAAAAAATTATTATATTTTAGGTTTTCAAAGTTATGCAAGTCACGACTCAGGAGCATCGATACTTAAATTTTCTTTGAATAAAGAACCAGAAATTGTTGCAATTAGTGAGGAAAGATTATCAAGAAAAAAATATTCTTACTCCTTTCCTACGTTGTCTATAAAATATTGTATGGATTATTTTGGTTTAAAAAATTTATCCAAAGTAGATTTAGTTATATCAGACTGGATAAGAAAAAAACAATGGCTTCGGTCAGGCCCAGGATATAACTATTCAGAATTTGATTATTTAAAAGAAAAATTTAAGTATAAAAAAAAAATTTTTCAGATTAGACATCATTTAGCTCATGCTGCTAGCACTTATTACACAAGTGGTTTTAAAAACTCAGCGATACTTATAATTGATGGAAATGGATCTGATTTAGAAACAACAACCTATTATAAAGGAAATAATTTAAATATTAAAAAATTAAGCTCTTATCATTTTAGAGGAATAGGAGACATCTATGAAATAATTTCCTCTCACATTCTAAAATTTGGACCTGGGGGCGAGGGCAAAACAATGGGTTTGGCTCCTTATGGAAAAAAAAATGCTAAAATAAAAATAGATCATGTTCTTAACGGAATTGAAACTAATTTTTCTCAATTTGTTAACAGAATGCCTAGAACTGATTTATTAAGTTTAAAAAATCCAAAGTTAAAAAAACTAGTTTTTAAAAAAAAAATTAATATTCCAAAAAAAATGAGCAAGAATTATAAAGATTGGGCATATGCAGTTCAGGATCTTTGTGAAAAAATTATGGTGCATCTAGGAAAGGATATAAAAAAGATTACAAAATCTAAAAACTTATGTTTAGCAGGTGGAGTAGCACTGAATTCAGTTGGAAATGAAAAAGTTATGAAGATTAATAAATTTAAAAATATTCATATATTTCCTGCTTGTAATGACTCTGGTTTAAGTTACGGATTAGTGACTTGGGCATATTACAATATTTTTAAGCAGAAAAAAAAAATAACTTTTAACAACGCTTATTTAGGAAAAAAAAATTATCAAAAAGATATATTTTCTCTATTAAAAAATTATAAAATTTCCTTTGAAAAATATTATCCTAATATAGTTGCAGATATAATTGCGAATAAAAATGTTGTTGGTTTTTTTTCAGGTTTTTCAGAGTATGGACCACGTGCATTAGGTAATAGAAGTATATTAGCTGATCCAAGATCAAAATATATGAGAAATTACATCAACAAACATGTCAAGCACAGAGAAATGTTTAGACCTTTTGCGCCTGCTATCTTAGAAGAAGAGTGTAAAAAATTTTTTGGAATTGATAAATCACCTTTTATGTTAAGAGTTTCTAAAACTATTAAGCATAAAAAAATTCCTTCAGTAGTACATGTCGACAAAACTGCACGTGTTCAGACAGTTTCAAAGATTAACAATCCTAAATTTTATGAGTTAATTAAAAATTTTATGCAAAAAACTGGAATTCCATGTGTTTTAAATACATCTTTTAACGATAGGGGGGAACCAATAGTTGAAACTCCTTTAGATGCGATGATTACATTTTTAAGCACTAAACTCGACTATTTAGTATTAGAGGATTTCATAATCTCAAAAAAACAATTTTCACCTCAAAAAAAAAATTTAATTTTAAAATCATTAATATCAAATAGAAAAAAAAATCTAAAAAATAATTATAAAAATAGTCAAAAAATTTTATTTCACAAACTAGATAAAAATAATTTTTTAAAAAGGAAAAAAATTGAAGAGCAATTAAGTAAAATAGAAATATTAGAACGACCATTAAAAAAATTAATTAAATTTTGTAAAAAACAAAAAAAAATAATTTTCTATGGTACTAAGTCTCATACACTTGCGCTTATAAAGTTACTTAAAATTAAAAGCATTAAAACGAACAAATTTATTTTTAGAGAGTACATTCCTTTTTTAAACTCAAAAATTAAAGAAGATTTAAAACTTTTAAAAAAAAATAAATTTCCTATTTTAATATCTAGTTATGAATACAATTTTGAAATTAAGAAAATTTTGAAAAATTTCAATTATTTTGAGATTTACGATAATTCATCTAGATCACTTGAAGATTATTTAAAAACTAAAAAAAAATATGTTTAAAACCGTTAAGATTATTTTAAATTCATTAAATAGTAATTTAAAAATTAAATTTTACTTACTAATAGTTTTTGGAATAATTTCATCATTTTTAGAGATGGTTGGGGTGGCAGCAATAATTCCTATTATTAACATTATTATTAGCCCAGAGGATTTTACTAAATTAGAATTTGTTCAATATTTTTTACAAACTGATAAAATAATAATTTCACCAATATCACTTGCATATACATTTGTAATTATTGTAATAATTTTTTTTATAATTAAGGCAATTTTTCTAATATTTAGCGAAAGCTTCAAATTAAAATTCATAAATAAAGTAGGTATTATTTTTACAAATAAATTGTATAAAAATTATATATATTCAGATATTGAAAAATTTAATAATTTTAAATTTTCTGAAAAAATAAAAAATGTTGGTCAAGTAGGTTTTGTTACTTCATTTTTAAAATCTGCAAATACACTTTTAATAGATAGCTTACTTTGTGTAATCTTATTAATTTTTCTTTTCAATTTTAATTTCAAATTTACACTTTTAATGTTTTCAGTATTCTTAATTTTTTCTCTATTTATTATTTTTTATTCTCAAGGAAAACTTATGAAGCTATCGAAAATCAGAGTTCAAAATACACAAAAAACATATCAAAATTTATTAAATATATTAAACTCATTAAAAGAGGTAATAATTTTAAAAAGAAGGTCTGTATTTGAAAAAAAATTCAATCAAAATATACATGAAAATATTTTAGCAGGTTATAGGCAAGACATTATACAATTTATACCAAAAATAATTATTGAAATTTTAGTTTTGGTAATTGTTTTATCTATAATAGTTTTTTTTTTATATAGACAAGAGTCAATTGTAGATAATCTTGATTTTATCGGAGTGTATATTGTAGCAGTTTTTAAAATGGCACCATCATGCAATAGAATTCTTATAAGCATACAACATCTAAAAACTTCAATATTTCCTGCGCAAGAAATTTTAGAGGAAATTAGTAATTTAAGCATTGGGGACAAAGATTTTGATAAATTAAGGGATGATAGCCATGAACAAAAAATAAGTTTTGATGATAAAATATCTTTTAAAAATGTGTCGTTTTCTTATCCTGGTTCAAAAACCGACGTAATAAAAAATTTTAATTTAGAAATTAAAAAGAATAGCATTATTGGAATTTGCGGCCCAAGTGGAGGAGGAAAAACTACTTTTATAAACATTTTACTTGGCTTTAATAAACCTACTTTTGGCGGAGTTTACGTTGATAATCAAAATATTTATGCCAATCTTAAATCATGGCAAAATTTAATAGGTTATGTACCACAAGATATTTTTCTTTTAAATGAAAGTATTAAAAACAATATTCTTTTTGGCCTTGAGGATTCGAAAGTAGATTCGCAAAAATTTAATAATTTATTAAAGGACTGTAATTTAGAAAATTTTATAATAAATACTGAAAAAGGCCTCAATACTGTAATAGGAGAACGAGCAGCTAAAATATCAGGTGGTCAAGCCCAAAGGATTTGTATTGCAAGAGCCTTAATGAATGATTCAAATATTCTTATTTTAGATGAACCTACAAGCAAACTAGATCAAATTAATGAAAAAGAGATATTAGAAAATTTGATCAAAAATTTCAAATCAAAATTAACTATAATAATCATTTCGCACAGGGTAAGTATGTTAAATAAATTTTGTAACAACGTATATACAATTAAAAATAATCAACTTAAAATTTTAGATTAAAATGAAAAATAAAAAAATTGAAACAATTTGTTTTGATCTTGACGGTGTAATTTGTCTAACAAAAAAAAATAATTACAAATTATCTAAACCAATCAAAAAAAATATTAATTTCATTAATAAACTTTATAAAAAATATAAAATTATAATATTTACTTCAAGATTCATGGGTAGAAATAATGATGTCCAGAAAAAAGCTGTGAAACAAGGATATAGATTTACAAAGAGCCAACTAAAAAAATGGAAGCTTAATTACTCAAAATTAATATTAGGAAAACCAAGCTATGATATTTACATTGATGACAAAAACTTGGGATTTAAGTATAATTGGATTGGGGACCTAAAAAAAAAAATAAAAATATGAAATTTCCAAAAAAAAAATATTCTGAAATAAATCAATTTTTTTATAATTATATTGATAATTTAAACTTATGTCTTCGTAAAACGAATTTGAAAAAATTAAAAAAAATTTCAAAAATGATTGAGGATACTATTAAAAATAAAAATAAAATTTTTATCTGTGGAAATGGTGGGTCGGCCGCTATCGCAAACCATTATGTGGCAGATTACCTGAAACTCTTGAGAACAAATACGAACTTAAAACCAAAAATTATAAGCTTAGTTTCAAACATGGAATTAATAACTGCTATTTCAAATGACTTAAATTATGATGAGATTTTTTCATATCAACTCGAGACTTTAGCAGAAAAACAAGACCTGCTACTTATGGTAAGTGCTTCTGGGAATTCAAAAAATTTATTAAACGCTCTAAAATTCACAAAAAAAATTAAGATGAAATCTATCAGCTTTGTTGGTTTTAATGGAGGTGCACTGTTAAAAAAATCTGATATATGCCTGCATACTAAAATAAGTAATTATGGAATTTCTGAAGACCTAGCACATATTTTTATGCATATAATAATACAATTTTTGAGACAAAAAAATTTAACCAAAAATCTTAAAAGAGTAAAATTTTAATGGTTTACTTACTAAGTAAAAGTAAAAAAAAAACAAAAGGTGTAATAGTCTTTAATGTGGACGAGAAAGATTTTTTTAGAAGAAAAATAATAGAAAAAATTTATAGATCAGAAATTCAAGATTTGAAAAAGAAGTATTTTTTTTTAATGCATTGGAGCTGGGCTTTAAGAAATGAGAGAGATATACCACATATTGATTATCATTTGGCATCAGAAAGTGGACGATTTATAAATAGGAAAAAAAATAAAATTGTTAATTTTTGTAATCGAAATTTTATTGATAAAATTTTTAAAGAAAAAAAATTGACTAAAATTTATGATGTAATATCTGTGATCAGGCCGGTACATTTTAAAAATTTGAAGCATTTATTCAAAGCAGCCAGTCAAATTTATAAAAAAAAAATTTATCCAAATTTTTTAGTAATTTTTACAATTAACTCTGATAAAGAATTTTATAATTCCCCAGAATTCTTCTACACAGATTTGATTAAAGATTATAATCATTTCATCAAAAAAGAGCATAGAAAGCACTTTACTCTTTTACCAATCTCAACATTTAACCATCAATATCAATTACATAAAGAACAAATTTGTAATTTTTTAAATTTAAGTAAATTTTTCATTTTGCCATCTTTTGAAGAGGGAGCGAATAGAGCAACTCACGAGGCTTTAATCTGCGGATGCCCCATAATTTATTATAAACATGTTATTGGAGGAGCCTCTGATTATCTTAATCATTATAATTCAATTTCTTATTCGTCAGAAAATGAAATATCAAAAAAAATACTGTATGCTCTTAAAAAATATAAAAAATTTAAATTAAATAAAAGAAAAATTAGACATCTTCTTTCTGAAGAATATCAAGTTCCTAAATTTAGAAAATTTCTAAACGATATTGCAAAAAAAGATAATGTAAAAATAGATAAAGGGATCGATTTGTCAGAACTTGATAGAAAATTAGATTCTCATAAAATAAATTTGCCAAAAAATCTTAGAGCAAAAAATTCAAATCATATAAAAAATTATTCAAGTTTTTATAAATATATTTATACTCTTTTGGATAAAGAACCTCCAATGTTGAAATTATTACTCATCCATATGTTGGAAAGCGGTTTATATATATTAAAATTTATTAAATATAAAATTTACTTAAAACTTAAATGGAGATGATTAAAAATATCTTTAAACAACCTTTAAAAATAATTAAATATTTATACTTAAATAAAAAAAAAAGAGCTCATCTTAAAAAAAATTTAAACTTAAGTGACTACGAAAAATTTTTAGTTCATGAATTAAAAATAAAAGGGTATGTTGTTATAAAAAATTTTTTTACAAAGGAAAACTGCAAGTTTATTATTGATGAAATAAATAATACAATTAATAAATTTCCTAACAAAATTTGGCGTGATGAAAAAAATTCAGACAATAGAATTCTAGGAGCAGAAAAAACTAGCGTTAAAGTGCTCGAATATTTTAATAATAATTTAATAAAAAAAGTTGGTGAAGCTTATTGTGGTTTTGAGCTTAAAAATGTTATGACTATGGCTAATAAAGTAAAATATTTTGATTACAACGAAGGATCAGGAGGAGGGTGGCATAAAGACTCGTACGCAAAGCAATTTAAATCTATACTTTATTTAAACGATGTTAACAAAGCAAATGGCCCTTTCCAACTAATTAAAAAATCAAATGTCTTAGTAAATGTTATTAAAACCTCAATTAATTTAAATAAATCATATCCAGATACGAGATTTACAAATGAAGAGATAAAAAACAATTTTAAAGAAAATGATGTGGAAACATTAAAAGGAAATGCAGGCACATTAATTATGTTTGATCCATCTTTAATACATAGAGGCGCACCTTTAATCTCATCTCAAAGATATGCTTTAACCAATTATTACGATTCTGTTCACAATTATGAAAATCAAATGGAAACAATTCCATATGAAAATCGATTTTAAAAAAATATATTAATGATAAAAAGACATATTTGTAGAATTTGCAAAAATAAAACTATAACAATTTCAAGTCTGAGGTTTCTCTTTTATAAATGCGAAATTTGTAAGAATATCTACAGGTCATATCTGAACAAATTAAATATCTTTAATTATTTAAAAAAAACACCGTTTGTAAAGTTATCAAATAATTATAAAAATAAAAAAAATCAATTTGAATGGTATCTTAAATTTAAAAGAAAAAGTTACAAAGACGATAAATATTACTTTCTTACTAAATTTTTGAAAAGAAAAAAAATAAAAAAAATTTTAGACATTTCAGGAGCTCCTGGATTAACAGGTATAGAAATTAAAAAAAAATATAAACTTAAGTACGAAATTACTGAATATAATGATAAAATCAGTAAACACATAAAAAAAATTACAGGTTTATCTGCCTATATTCTAGACTTTGATAATTTAAAAAAAAATAAAGTCCCTAATAAAAAGTATGATTTAATTTTAGTTTGGTACAGTATTTATTATTGTAGAAATATCTCTCAGTTAGTTGATTTTATTAAAAAAAGGGTAAAAAAAAATGGATATTTAGTAATAAGTCAAAATATCCCAAATTTTGCTGCTATAACTAAGTTTTCAATAACCGAGAGTTACCCACCTTATGTATTTTATGATCATAAATTTTTAGTTCAAAAATTTGAGAGAAGTAAATTTAATTTAGTTGATTTAAAATTTTTTGAAAAGAAATTTTTTATTAAAAGATATTTTTTTAAATCAAAAAATTTCTACAATTTAATTTACAATATTACATGTATACTAATATCTGCTTATTATATAGCTACAAATTATTTTAAAATAAGTTTCGCAGATTTATTTTTAAAAGATTATCTTGTAATATTTAAAAAAAATTAAATAATTTTATATGAAAATTTTATTTATATTAAAAACATATCATGACTCAGATAAATACTTTGAGAATAAATTAATTACTTTCAAAAATAAAAACTACAAGCAAATAAATAAAACATTTTGTAATTTTTATTGTAATTGGATAAGTGATTTTTATGACAAGTTATCAGAAGATTATGATGTAGAAATTATTTTTGTGAATACTTTGCAGTTAATTAATTCGTTAAGTGATGAAAAAACAAAAAAAAACTACTTCGATTATTTAAACTTTATTTTTAAAGAATTTAATCCAGATATTCTATTTTCAAATACTGTCGAACAAAAAATTCTTTTACAGTTAAACTTAAAAAATTGTTACAATATTCTTTGGAAATCTTCTAAAATAGAAAAGAAAGAAAAATTTCAAATTTTTAATTTTTTTCACCATATTATTTCTGATAATGAAAAAATTTTGAAACAAGCAAATGACAATAGTTTAAAAAAAAGTTTTCTTCTTGCATCAATACCAGAAAATTTATTAATGAACAAAAATTTTTCAACACGTGATAATAAGTTATTATTTTCTGGCAGCATTGGCTATGAGCATGGAGAAAGAAGAGCACTTATTACAAATTTAAAAAAAAAGAAAATAGAATTGGAGATTAGAAGTAGAAATATAAAAAATCACAATAAATATTATGATAAAATTTTGAATATTTTTCCCTTTTTGAGATCAAGGTCAACTTTAGATATTATTTCTAAAGAACCTCTATTTGGAAGGGATCTATTTGATTATATGAGTAACTTCAAATACATTTTAAATAGTCATGCGGATTTTGATATAAATTTTGCTGTTAATTACAGAGTCTTTGAAAGTCTTTCATTAGGATGTTTGCTTTTTACGGACACTAACAAAAAAGTGGAAGAATATTTTAAGGATGAGGAACACTTAGTAACTTATAGCAGTGTTGAAAATTTATTTGAAAAAATAATTTTTTTTAAAAAAAATGAGAAAAAAGCAATTGAAGTTAGTAAAAATGGTTATCAATTAATAAAAAATAAACATACAACTCTGATAAGATTAAAAGAATTTAAAAAAATTTTAAATATTAATTAATATGAAAATATATAATATCGGGTTTTTGGGAGCTGGAAATATTTTTGGCAAACACCAGAAAGCAATTAATAATAAAAAGTATTTATCAATTAAAAGTATTTATGACAAAAAAAAAAATATAAAACAATTTAAAAAAAGTAATAATCAAAAAGATATTTTGTGTGATAAAAATATTGATCTTATAGCCCTGTTAACACCCAGCGGTAATCATTTTAAAGAAATAATAAAATCTCTAAGCCACAATAAACATGTAGTTGTTGAAAAACCATTAGTTTTAAAATTAAATCAAATCGGAAAAATTATATCTTACAAAAATAAGATAAAAAAAAAAGTTTTTGTAGTTTTTCAGCATAGATTGAATCCATGTGTTTTAAAATTAAAAAAAATTTTAAGAAAAAAAATACTTGGAAAAATATTTTTGGTATCCTCAAGACTCTACTGGAGTAGAAATCAAAGTTATTATAAGGAGAGTAGCTGGCGAGGTACATGGAAAAATGATGGTGGCGTTACAACAAATCAAGGTATACACACAATTGATATTTTAGTTGATTTATTTGGTCCAGTAGAATCAGTTTTTGCTAGATCTAAAAAAGTATCCAAATTTATAGAAACAGAGGATGTATCAATTGTGTCAATGAAATTTAAGAGTGGTATTATTTGTAATATGGAGTTTACCACAGCAGTTAGACCTTCAAATTTAGAGAATTCTATTACTGTTTTAGGATCAAAAGGTTACTTCATAATAAACGGCACAAATTTTAATCAATTTTCAAGCTCACTTCAAAAAAGAACAAAAAAAGTTGATGTAAGCAATTTGCATGAAAAATTTTATAGCAGAATTTATGAAAGCTTAAAAAAAAACTATAAAAATATATTTTCTCCAGAAAGTTGTATTACAGCTCAAGAAGTGTTAACCGCTATTTATCAATCTTTTAAGATTAAAAAAGAAATAAAATTTCCTATAAAACATAATATTTATACTAAGTTAGGAAATTAATATGAAAGTTTTTTTGATAAAAATAATAAAAAATTTGCTCAATCAAAATAACATTTCTTTTTATAGAAATATAAATAACGAAAAATTAATTAAATTAATTAGATTATTTCGACCCTACGATCTTGGATATGATCTCATAAGAGTTGGAGATGATAAAGATGGAGGTTATCTTATACCTAATTGTTTAGAAGATATTAAATTTTGTTTCTCAGTTGGTGTTGATAATAAATTTTCTTTTGAGGAAAATCTTTTTAAAAGAGGCATCAAATCATTTTTATCAGATTACTCACAAGATATTTCAAAAATACCAGATATTTTTGAATTTGAAAAAAAAAACATAAAATCTTTTAATGGTGAAAATTGTTTAAATATTAATGATTGGATTGAGACAAAGCGAGCAATAATTAAAAAAGAGAAATTAATATTTCAAATAGATGTTGAAGGAGATGAATATGAAATTTTAAGTAGTATTTCGGAAAAAAATTTGGATCAAATAAAAATACTAATTGTTGAATTTCACGACCTTGAGTATTCAGGAAATAAAACGTTATATCAATTAATTTTTGCAGTTATGGAAAAACTATTAAAAAAATTTGACGTTGCACATATTCACCCAAATAATTGGAAAGCCCCATCGCTTGTAAATAAATATTTTTTTCCATCAAATTTAGAGGTTACTTTTTTAAATAGATCATTTGTTAAGACAAAATCTAGCATTCAAAACCTTCCACATAAATTAGATTTTAAAAATGTATCTGATAAACCTGATATAAAATTAGAAAGTTATTGGTATAATTAAACTATGAATTTACTTGTTACAGGAGCTCTTGGTCATATTGGATCAGGTTTAATAGAAAATGTTACAAAAATAAAAAAGTTAAAAAATATCTATCTTTTAGACTCCGCAAGATCTAATAACCTTAATGTTCTTTTTAATTTAAGATCAAAAAAAATAAAATTTAAGTTTTTATTTGAGGATTTATGTAGTAAAAATTCTTTAAGGGCAATTGATAGAAAAATTGATGTTGTAGTGCATCTAGCCGCTATTACAAATTCTGAACAATCTTTTAAAAATAAAAATCTAATATTTAGAAATAATTTTGGTATTTTTAAAAGAATT
>MDSW01001487.1_pt1 | contig 12645 bp, 8 predicted proteins | sample 811171 | NCBI WGS metagenome assembly MDSW01 (sample SAMN05326641, study PRJNA326480) | marine metagenome | isolation source: seawater | place: Atlantic Ocean: North West | collected 2012 | reverse complement strand
GAAGCCGTAGTACTCATCAAAGCCGCGATCGACCGGAAACACCTGATTTTTTCTGCCTGCCAGATGCCACTTGCCAGACATGCGAGTCTGGTATCCGTTTTTCCGGAGCGCTTCGGGGAGTGTCTGGCAGCGCCTGTGAATTGCTCCATCGACCAGAGAAGTCTTGTGGTACACACCAGTGAGCAGTGACGCTCGAGAGACCCAGCACATGTTCTCGCTGTAGAAACTGGTGAATCGTAATCCTCCTTCTGCGAGGCGATTCAGGTTGGGAGTCTGAATCTCACCGCCGAAGCAGCCGATGTCCGAATATCCCATGTCATCTGCCATGATGATGACCACATTGGGAGGCTCTTCTGCGGTCGAACAGGCCACGGCAGGAAACAGGAGGAGCCAGAGTGCAGTTTGGGGGCGTAACATGCGAGATGCTGATCTACGGGAGAACCGACGTTGAAACGAAACTGAGTCCCGGTTTCTGACGCGACGTAAGTGGAAGACGACGAATTCCGGTTGACTCACCTTAGCCGTTGCCTGCGGTTGTGACCATCAGAATGGCCGGCCTTGTGACTGTATGGCTTTCGGCGATTACTAAATCTGATTCATTCAATTATGCTTGGGCCCGGTGTCGGGATGTCTCAAGTGGAGCGTCATTGTGACCAGCGAAAACAACGTAGTTGCAAGCGTTCAGGAACGTTCAGCTGAGAACAGGAACTCTGCGGACCGGGCCAGCCAGCCTCGTCGGCAGCCGAAATACCACGTCATTCTCTGGAATGATGATGACTACAGCTTCTGGTACGTCATCGCAATAATGAAGGCACTCTTCCATCATGCTGCGGAGAAAGGCTACGAGATTGCAAAACAGGTCCACACGGCCGGCAAGGCAATTGTTCTGACGACCACAGGAGAACATGCCGAACTAAAACGAGATCAGATTCACGCATACGGAAAAGACGCTCTGGTTGCTCGTTGTGCTGGATCGATGTCGTCGTCCATTGAGCCAGAGAGCTGGAGAATCAGTCTTTTATGTCAGTGATTTGCTGGATCAACGGTGACTTCGTTCCACTGGAAGATGCATCAATAGGTGTGAGCGACTTTGCACTGCAACGCGGTTATGCCGTGTTTGATTTCGCGCGAACCTACAACGGACACCTCTTTCGTTTTGGCGATCACCTTGCCCGACTGCGTCAGTCTGCGGATGCGTTGTATTTGCCGATCTCAGTGAGTGACGCAGAACTGACAGGCATTGCCTGCCGGGTGATTCAAGAGAGTTCGATGGAGCGTCCGGCGGTCCGCATATTTGTAACGGGAGGTGACTGCAATGATGCGTTATTTGAGAATTCAAACATCATTGTGACTGGAGAGGAACGGGCTGCGGTTGATCCTGTGCTCTACGAGACCGGCGTCTCCCTGCTGACGCACGAGTTTCAGCGAGAGCTTCCTGCGGTGAAGTCGATCAATTATTTGAATGCAGTCCGTCTGGAGCCACTCAAACGAGAGCACAACGTCTTCGATGTTCTTTATTTCTCGGCGGCCGGTGTGACGGAGTGCCCCAGAAACAACTTCTTTGTTGTGCGCGATGGCGTGTTGATTACGCCCGCTGAGAATGTGCTTCCCGGGATCACCCGGTCGGTGGTTCTGCAGCTTGCAACTGGATCAATGCCAGTGGAAGAACGAATGCTTCATCGGGAAGAGCTTCCGGATGTCGATGAAGCATTCATCACTTCAACGAGCAAACGAATCGTTCCAGTGTCGCAGATTGATCGGCAGCCAGTAGGAGCAGGACGCCCGGGACCGGTGACTCAATCCCTGATGAGGCTCTTTGACGAATACGTCCACGAATGGAAGGGGTAGTGGGCTTCGCCACAAGCCCCAGGAACTCCGGCGACTTCCACTCCGCCTCGCTCACGACCTCATCTGGAATAAACAAGCTAGTTCTTGAAGTCGGAGTGACAAGCCTGGCAACTGGTGCTGATCTTGGAGAGGGAGAGTTCATAGGCCGCAAAATCATCGGCATCAGCGGCGGCCTGAATGGACTTCGCAGCCTCCTCGACGGCTTTCGCGTATCCTTGGAAGTCTTCATCGTCGTAGCCGTACTCTTCCAGCGATATGACATGAGTGAACGTCTGGAGGATTGCGGCTTCGTGCTGAACCAGATCCTTCTTGGACTTGAACGCTGACTCTGTGCCGGCCTCCTGCATGAGACGATTCTGCGCATCCTGCATGCGTTTCATGACGCTCGACATCGCGGCGACGTCCGGGAATCCATCATCCGGGGGGTCTGCAATATCTGAAGGGCGGGACCGGTTGAAGGTGTCCTGCATGTTTTCGAACAATTCCTGCAGTCTTGCCTGGTCCTTCTTGCCACGCTGGAGGGGTTCAACAATCATCTGTTTCGCAAATTCACGGATGTACGCTGCGTCTTCCTTCCATGTGAGTTCTGCCGGGTGTTCGCGCGCGATGTTGGACAGGATTGCAAGTGACGCGACTTTCGGTTCAATCATCGCCAGAGATGAGTTGTAGGAACCTACAGACTGAACCGTAGCGCTCAGGAAGTTACGGACTTCTGTAATCTCGTCGGTGAGAACTTTCTCCGGCAACATCGTGTCCCAGCCACCTGCAGAGGCGGTCGTTTCTGATCCGGCGTCAGAGCCAGTCTCCGAACCCGTTTGCGTGTTGTTGGCTTCGACGATTCCTCCGCCAGGATTTCCGGATGACATGCCGTTTCCCTGCCCTGCGTCCGCCACCTGAGTGACACCACCCCCATTGACTGGAGTGGCATTCAACGCGATCGCGTTGGGATCATCGTAATAGATGTCCATCGGAACCTGTCCGATGTACTTGCGGCCGTCACTGTCAGTCCAGATTTCGTTCTGACGTCTGCCCTTGCCGATATCAGCACTTGCCCTTTTCTGAGGTGGCGATGAGTCACCGTCGTCCGTATTGTCCGGGGTGTCCGTAGACGCCTGTTGGGCGTTTCGTTTGCTCTCAGCCGGAGCTGGATCAGACTTTCCGCAGCCTGGCAGAGTAATGAGAAGGAGGCAGCTAAGCAGAACTGTCAACTTCTGAAATAACCGGGTCATAGGACAAACTCAGTTGAGGCGTCGAAATACAGAGGTCTGGGATATTCCAGTTTATCATAGCACAATCTGACGTTCCATATTTTGAAACGTCTAAGCGCAACGTGAACGATGTTCCGTGCTGCCCCCAAGCCGACATCGGGGATTTGGATATTTGCAGGTGAGACACTGGGGGCCAAGGGTTGTTCCGGGTATTCGGGTTCCATAAAATGCCGCGTTTTTCCATGTTCGGGGAATTCTGCCAGTCATACTCGATGCTGTACAGCACGCTAAGATGGGATCATCGGGGATGATCCAGTCCTGACCGGTCGGGAAGAGTTTCCGGCACATTCCGGGACGGACACGGATTCTGAGTCGACGGCTGCAAAACCGGGGCCGATGGACGAAAAGTGTGATTCTATTAACCAGGTGTGATTGACGGCCCTGAGCGGATTTCAAATCGCCACCATTTTGTGGCAAGAGGCTGATCCCACCAACAAATCTGCTGCAATGGCCAGGGGACTGGATTTAAAAGCGAACCTCCATCACCTGATCGAAACAGACGTCCGTTGAGAAGGACCATGAGTTGCGAGCTCTAATTAGTGACATTCACGGAAACTTCGAAGCCCTCACTGCTGTGCTGGAGGACATTCAGTCTAAAGGCATTAATGAAATCTATTGCCTCGGTGACATTGTCGGGTATGGGCCGAATCCCTGTGAATGCATCGATGCTGTGATGGACCTGGACATGTGTCTGCTGGGGAATCACGACCAGGCTGCTCTGTTTGATCCGGAAGGCTTCAACGCGGGTGCAGAACGAGCGATTTTCTGGACGCGCTCTGTGCTTGAGAAAGCCAAAGGGCCGGGTGCCGAAAAGCGATGGGAATTCCTCGGAGAGCTCCCACGGCGTCATCTGAGCGCCGACGAAAAAACCATGTACGTTCATGGCTCAGCTCGTAATCCACTGAATGAATATGTCTTTCCGGATGACATCCACAATCTCGGGAAGATGGAAAAGATCTTCGCACTCATTTCTCAGTATTGTTTTCAGGGACACACACATATTCCCGGTGTATTTACCGAGCAAATGGAATTTCTTGATCCTCAGGATATTGGATATCAGTATCAGCTGAACGACACCAAGGTAATGATTAACGTTGGATCTGTCGGTCAGCCACGCAACAACGACCCTCGTTCCTCATACGTCACGATTGACGACGATCAGGTTCAGTTTCATCGAGTCGACTATGACTTCGATCAGACTGCCGGCAAGATCTACAACATTCCGGATCTGGACAACTTTCTTGGCGATCGCCTCCGCGAAGGTCGCTGACGCCATCCGACGCTGTACAGCAAAAAAGAAGTGTCTGCAAAGTCCGCACATTCGAGCCAATGCCGGACGTCCGCTCACGAACAGGAGAAGAGTGACTGACAGTTGGTCACTCTCTTACATCGAAACAAACAAACTGGTGGAAGCCGAACACCAGGAGCTCCCATGGAAATACGAAAAGTTCTTCTGTTCCTGACGCTGTTTATCGGCTTCACGTACGTCCACACAAAATTCATCATGCCGCAGTTCATGCCTCCACCACAGCCGGTGGCGGAAAATGACGGCGACGAAGATGAAGATACAGACGGTGAAGATCCAGATGGTGAAGGTGAAGCCGATGCTGATGCTGGGCAGGGTGGTGAAGCTGAGGGTCAGGATGATGGCAAGGACAATCCACCGGAGACAGTGATCCCTGGTCATGACGAACTCACAGCAACACTCGGGTCATTGAAGCCCGAAGATGGATTCCTGTTGAGTGCCGAACTCTCAACACAGGGGGCCTCAATTTCGGCCGTGCATCTGGCTGATCCACGATTTAAGGAACTCAATGATCTGGAACAACAGGTCAAAGTCCTCGGGAACAATGTCACGACTGATCGGACGTTTACAACTGCATTTAAAGCAATTGATGAGCAGCTGAAAGACGCAGATCTTTCCCTGGAAACGATCAACTGGAAGATTGAATCCAGTAGTCCGACTGAGGTTGTGTTTTCCATTCTTGCTCCGGACAAGTCGCTCAAACTCACAAAGACTTATCGCCTGAAACCCATCGAGACCGGAGAAATCTCTGAAGCGACTCGTGCAGATCAGTCTGCTTATGTCATCGAAATGGATTTCACGGTCAACAATCTGTCAGCTGACACGCAGGTGGTGTCCTATGAACTTCAGGGGCCAGTTGGCGTCCTGCTCGAGAATCGTGAGCACACTCGAAAGTACCGGGATATCAAGCTGGAGTTCAATTCAGACAGCGACGGAATCACACTGACCCCCGGTGACCTTGAAGATCTTCAGGATGAGCACCGAGATGCCGCTCTGGAAAACGGACAGAAACTCACCGAACGCCAGGTGGTTGATCTGGTTCGCCAGAAGGACGGCTGGACGGAAGACATTCGTTACGCCGGCATCGACGTCCAGTTCTTTGCGGCTCTGGTTTCTCCCGTGAGAGCGGCAGGCGAAGAAGACTGGGGCGATCGTGCTTACCCCGTGATGATCATGCAGAACGACAGCGACTTGCGACTCAGTGATGTCAGTGTCCGCATGGTCACCCAGAAGGCCGAACTACGCGCCAAAGGGAAAAAGAACGACAGTGTAACTCATACATGGCAGCTGTTTGTCGGGCCGAAGTACGCCACGCTCCTTGACCCACCACCTCTGGAAGCGCAGCAGGTGCTTGATATCGGGACTGGCTTTTTCAGCTTCTTTGGTCTGACTGGCCTGATTGCTCGAGGAATGCACTTCCTGCTGGGCACGTTTCATGGCTGGGGGATTCCGTACGGTTTGTGCATCATCATGCTGACCGTTCTCGTACGAAGCTGTCTGCTGCCGATCTCTCGCAAACAGGCCATCAGTGCTGCCAAAATGAAGGCTCTGCAGCCGAAGCTGAATGATCTGAAAGCCAAGTATGGGGATGACAAGCAGAAGATGGCACAGGCTCAATTTGAGCTCTGGAGAAAATACGACATCAAGCCGCTTGCCGGCTGCCTGCCGGTGCTGCTTCAGATGCCGATTTTTATTGGTCTGTACCAGTGTCTGAACTCGGCCGTGGACCTTCGTCTGGCTCAGTTCCTGTGGATTGAAAATCTGGCCGCACCGGATGCCGTTTTTGATTTTCCAATCCCGATGCCTGCGATTGTTGGGCCTCACGTCAACATCCTGCCTCTCGTTACTGTCGTGCTCTTCCTGACACAACAAAAGCTGTTCATGCCGCCTCCGGCAGATGAACAGGCTGAGATGACGCAGAAGATGATGAACATGATGACGCTCATGTTTGGTGCGCTCTTCTGGCATCAGCCCGCCGGACTCTGTGTGTACTTCATCTGCTCCAGCCTCTGGGGGATCGCTGAACGCAAACTGCTTGCCGGGACTGACGTCAAGCTTGAAGAAGTCACGGTTGCTCCCGCGAAAGGTGGCTCAGGCGGTGGTGCCTCGTCTTCAAAAGAGGATGGCAATGGGGAACCACCGAAAAAAGGATTCTTTGCCCGCATGGCGGAAATGGCAGAAGAGGCACAGAAGCAGGCTGCCAGGGCTGAGAAAGAACGCAAGAAGAAGAACAAGCGGAAGTAGGTCTGCTGCAGGTGAATCGCGATTTCTGCGATTGCCCGGAACGAGACGAGGGCACGCGCTCACACAGCCCGGTGACGGACGTCGCAGGTCCGGGTCTCCCATGCCGTGGTTGTCCTCGCGAACTCCATTCGTCGCCCATGCTCTTCGGTGACGCAGCGAAACGTATTGCCGAGCGACTAAATGGAATCCGTCCAGGTGTCTGCTCACTCGGTCGATTTTGATATGGCTGTAGTGTTTACGCGTGCTGAATAAGCGATGGGGCTATCCGTCAACAGAATGCGTTTTACACTTCTTTCAGCTTTCCGGTACTGTCAGCAAACCGATCTGTCTGAACGCCCAGTCGCTGCAGCATCGTGACGAACAGGTTCGAGAGCGGTACGTCTTCATGCGAGACTTCCCGCTGCCATGGCTCGCGGCCGCCGACCCATGCGCCTCCCTGAGGGCTGTCGCCTGCATAATTCAGATACTGCCCGTGCTTAAAGCCAAGGTTCTTACCACCAGCAAGGATCAATGGGTAGTTTCGCGACAGGTGGAATGCACTGGAGGCTGAGCCAAACAGAACAATTGTGTTATCCAGCATATTGCCTTGGCCACCCGGCTCTTCGGTGGACTGAAGTCGACCTGCAAATCGGCTGAGTTCTTCGCTGATGAATCGACAGTAAGTCCCGAAGTTCTTCCAGCCTCCCGGCTCTTTGGTGTCGTGCGACAATTGATGGGTGAGCTTGAAGCCAACGGCTCGTGCGAGGTAGTCGCTCATGCCGATGCCGTTTTCGCGTCCAAGCTGATAAGTGGCGACGCGAGTCGAGTCAGTGCGAAATGCGAGATAGATCAGCTCAAACATCGTCTGCAGGTAGGTGCGCGGATCTTCGGGCGTGATATCCAGATTGAGATGATCGACATCGACCGTTGGCAGTGGGATGTTCATCCAGCGACGCGCTTTTTCAACGCGCTGCTCAGCGTCTCGAACTGATTGCAGATACTCGTCAAGAGTCTTCTGGTCACGCCCGGACAGGCGGCGTTTCAGTGCTCGAGCATCCTCAAGCAGGTCATCAAGCGCACTTTGGCTGATCGCCAGTTGACGTTCCGCGTTGGAGTCGCTCTTGACGAACAGCATGTCGAAGATGCGCTTGGGGCGATGTTCGGCTGGGATGGCTCGGCCACTGCGGTCAAACGACAGCGTGTGAGCTCCTCGAGGTGTCCCGGTTCCACCGTCAGTGGAAAGGACGAGCGATGAGAATCGCGTCTGGTCGCCGACATGGGCTGCATACACCTGGTCCAGCGAAATGGAATTCTGGTAGTCGCCGCGTGCGCCTGTGTTGGCGGCGGTCAGAAACTGGTCGGCGTTAGAGTGTCCATGGATGCTGCGAACCGCCGGGTGTGAAAATCCCGACAGGACTGTGACATCGCTCCGAAGCGGTTCCAGTGGGTCGAGGCATTTGGTGAACGTAAAGTCCGTGCCATTGCCGTGCGGGAACCATGCCCAGTCTTTGTGTGCCGGGTCTTTTGCCAGAGGCATTGGAACGCCGTCGGGCAGATAGAAACACGCCAAACGCTTTCTGGACACGGGGTGCGGCTTCTCGTCTGCCTGCAGTGAAGTGAGGCAGGGCAGTGCGAGCGCGACGCCGGTACCACGAAGAAATCGACGACGATCGAGAGAATTCAGTTTCACAGTCATGTGCGCGTGTCCGTTGAGCCCGATTGGACAAATCAATCAGTTCGATTCTAACTGCAGAACGAGCTGATCACCAACACCCACTTAAAAGAGGGTTTGCCGATCGTATTCAGAAATACCAGCAGGCGTCGTTTCCGCACGGCGGTAAACGGTGAACCCTGAGAGGTGCAGAAGCTGGAAAGCGCGAACCAATTGGCCCCTGTCGCATCCTATTCTTCAGCCAACACATGTCCCTGGGGTGTGCCGGACTCGCACGCAACCCTGCGAAGGTTGAAGACCAGGTTCAATTCCTGGCAGGGGCACTCAGGAAAATCTCAAGGCGCTGGAGCCAGACGGTTAGGCGGCTGCCTGCAAAGCAGCATGAAGTGGGTTCGACTCCCACCGGCGTCTCTGCTTTCCATTTCGCAATTGTCGAGCTTCTCGGAATTCCGCTAACCTTCCAATGGCGGAAGTTCCTCCAAATCTCCTGAGCATGCAACTGCTCAATTGACGAAACAGGATCTATCAGGGTCCTCGTCAAACTGCGAAAAGGAAGTCATGGCCACCTCAATTCACCAGCAGCTTAAGTCTCTCTACGTGGAGGATGAGTCGCAGCATGAAGTTGATCTGGACAGTTACCGAATTGATGCGATTGACGAAGATGGGCGACTAATTGAAATCCAGTGTGCTTCCCTGCTGGCCATTCGTGACAAGATCCGGAAACTCTGCCGGAAGCATGATGTCATCGTGGTGAAGCCGCTGGCCGCTCGCAAGAAACTGCTTAAGAAAGAACGACGCAACGGGAAGGTTGTCAGCCAGAGATACAGTCCGGCGAAGCAGACGTTCGCATGGATCTTTCAGGAACTTGTGCACTTCACGAAAGCCTTCCCTGACCCGCGGTTACAGATTGATGTCCTGCTCACGGAACAGGAAGAAGTGCGTGTTCCAGCGAAACGAAAGACGTGGCGGCGCAAGCACTCCGTTCAGGATCGCCGGTTGGTTGAGGTCGTTGAAACGATTTCTCTAAGGACTCCCGCTGATCTGTGGCAACAGATTCCCGGTGAAGTTCCGGAGGTCTTTACCACGGCTGATCTGGCGAAAGCCGGAAAGATGCCCCGCTGGCTGGCGCAAAAGGCCGCCTATTGTTTCCGGGAGTTTGGTTACATTGAAATGTGTGGCAAGCAAGGCAACTCAATTGAGTACCGCCTGGCACCTGAAAAGAAGAAGCGGGGCAGGCGTCGAAGCCGATCGCGGGCTGCATAGCGTTTTTCAGCCCGAAGAAAATTCGTGGCAGGCCAAAGCGAGGCCCCTGCGCTGCGTCCTCGTTTAACTGGCGGCCCCGCAGACGCGCGTACGGACAAACGCGTCACCCGGTGAGGAGTAGCCAGACTCTCGCACTTCACTCCCAGCGCTGCCATGCACGTTCCGCCAGACCGAACGACATCGTCATTCCGGCACCGCCAGGACCCGCAAACAGATGTACTCCGTCCTCCACTTTGTGTTGAAAAATCGGCAGCTCTGAGTGTTTTGTATAAACGCCACTCCAGCGCTCTTCCAGATCCCACGTAGGTAAGCGAAACACCTTTTGCAGCTCCCGTAACATGACTTCGTCAATGACTTCACTGCTGAAGGGACTGATGTCTGCTCCGTAGACGTGTGAGTCGCCAAGAATGACCCGCCCGTCCGGAAACGATGATGTCATGACGTGGATGCCGTATTGGTCAAGTTCCGGTGTCTGCTCTGCAATTCTTTTCTTCAGCGTAGTCAACGTGGGGCAGACGCGAAAAGACTCGTAGTGCCTAAGCGTCAGCCCGCTCGCGAGGTGTGGCAGACCCGCCTGGATATCAGATCGCGCAGTTGATCGCATCATCTGCAGCTGGCATGGCCGGAGTCCTGACTCTGCAAATACATCTGGAAACAGCGTCTTCAGGTCGCTTCCGCTGCAGATAACAATTCTGCCTGCGGTCCATGTCCGGCCATCAGAGGACTCCAGCCGGCGGTCAGCAACTGAAATGATCTGCGTTTCAAACTGAAATTCGACGCCGTGCTGTTCAGCGAGCCATGCGGCAATACGCTGAGAAGCAACGCGCGGGTTGACCCTTAATTCGGCATCACTTGCCATTCCTCCCTGAAGCCCTTCTGGATTTGCCAGCGGATGGTGGTGTGTGACCTGTTGTGGTTTGACCATCCGTACGTCGAATTCTGCGAGCCCGCAGAACTCTTCGAGAACCGCCAATTCATCCTCATGATGCGCGAGGTGAATGGAACCACATTGTTCAACGTCCAGCACCTTTTTCTGTCCCAGCTCCAGCCATAAGTCCCGTGATCGAAACGCGGTTTCTGCACGCTCGCCCACCGGCTGCCCAATCGGCCAGATCATGCCAAAGTTTCGAACTGAGGCACTGATGGCTGCGTGATCACGTTCGAATACGACGACTGATTTTCCACGTCTGGCAGCCATCCATGCGTGGGCCAGGCCCACAATTCCCGCGCCAACGATGGCAACATCTGATTGAGGCATAGAAAGGAATCCCTGTCCCGACGTGTTTTGGTGAACTGGAAGCAACGGGCCGCAGAATATCGATCGCACTGCACGTCGGCCAGCAGCATCACGCGGGTCTTGATGACTGGCTGGCCACGTGGTACTTTAGAGGCTGCTCACACTGCGAAAACACTGCGTTCCTGCAACTCACTCCTTTTTCGCACTTCCCACCACAAACCCATTCCATGATGCGTATCGCCGCCATTCTGATTGCGTGCAGTGCAATAGCACTGGCTGATGACAGTGCGACTCTTCCAGAGTTGCTGCCAGCGGACTTAAGCATTGCGGATGCGATCGATCGTTACATTTCGCAGACACACTCTCGAGATGGAATTGTTCCGGCGGAACGCGCTGCAGATACCACGATTCATCGTCGTATGACGCTGGACCTTGTTGGCCGAATTCCAACCGTTTCTGAGCAGCAGTGGTTGCAGACAATCGATCCTGAAACGCGAGTCTCAGCACTGGCCGAGCGATTGATGGAGCAGCCTGGGTTCAGCCTGCATCTGCGAAACGAAATGGATACGCTACTGCTCCCACGACAGCCCAATGACGGTAAGTTTCGTGAGTACCTGTTGTGGGCCATTCAGGAAAATCGGTCGTGGGAAACAATGTTCCGCGACATGTTGTTACCTCAGCCGTCGGAGGGCCCTCAGAGCGGGGCAATCCGATTTATTGAAACACGCATTGGTCAGGTCGACGATCTGACCAACGATACGGCCGTGTTGTTCTTCGGCGTGAACATCAGTTGCGCCAAGTGCCACGATCACCCGCTGGTGGAAGACTGGAGGCAGGACCATTACTACGGCATGCAGTCCTTCTTTACTCGCACCTATAAGACGAAGAAGAACACGCTGGCGGAGAAATTCTACGATCAGGTGAAATTCAAGACGACGGCGGGTGAAGATAAGACGGCCGCGTTCATGTTTCTTACGGGGCGTGTTCTTGAAGACCGGACACCGAAATTCAATGAAGACGAACGTAAGTCAGCTGACGAAAAGATCCGCAACGCTCAGAAAGATGACAAAGCGGAAATACCAGTCCCGGATTTCAGTCCCCGGCGTGAACTTGTTGAGGCGGCTCTGACAGACGAGGAACAACTGTTTTTCGCCCGCAATATTGTTAACCGCGTCTGGGCCCGGCTGATCGGAACAGGCATTGTGGACCCGCCGGATCAAATGCACAGCGCGAACCCTCCGAGTCATCCGGAACTCCTGCTGTGGCTGGCTCGTGATCTGAAAACCAATAATTACGACCTGAAACGTCTGATCAATGGAATCGTTCAGAGTGCTGCGTACCTTCGTTCGAGTACCTGGACGCAGGAAGGAGACGCACCGCATGCGCAGGCTTTCGCGCTTGGCAGAATACAGCCTCTGTCGCCTCGTCAGCTCGCCGCGTCACTGTTGGTGGCTGGCCGATCGCCGGACTACTGGGTGGCTGTGGGCGATCCCGAGGAGTGGGCCAGACAGAGGGAGCAGCTGGAGAAGAACGCGGAAGGGTGGAGTCGTGAATTTGAAGTTCCCGGTGACAGCTTTCAGATCGCGGTTGATGAGGCTTTGTTCTTCAGTAACAGCTCCCGGGTTGAAGATGATATTCTTCGCACTGGCAACGATCGGCTGATCGGTCACCTCACAAAGACTGAAGACATTGAGCAGCTCACGACGACGTTAACAAAGGTGGTGTTCTGCCGCGAACCGACTCAGCAGGAGCGGGAAGTGTTTCGGTCATGGCTGTCCCGGGAAAATGGTCGAGTCGAAGTGTTGCAGCAGTTGACATGGGCAATGCT
>MDSW01172020.1_pt1 | contig 12646 bp, 9 predicted proteins | sample 811171 | NCBI WGS metagenome assembly MDSW01 (sample SAMN05326641, study PRJNA326480) | marine metagenome | isolation source: seawater | place: Atlantic Ocean: North West | collected 2012 | reverse complement strand
TTGGAACAGATGGGCACAGGTTAGCAACCTCAACATCAAAAACAACTCAATTTGAAAGTGAAGTCCCAGGAGTTATTATTCCAAAAAAAACTATCAACGAGCTATCTAAGCTTTTATCTGAAAATGATGGAGAGTTAGAAATTGATATTTCTAGTAATAAGATAATTTTCTATATTGATAACTTAATATTAATTTCAAAATTAATTGATGGTAATTTTCCTGATTACTCAAGAGTTATACCTAGTAATAATAATAATATTCTTAAAATAAATAGATTAAATTTATTGTCTGCAGTGGATAGAGTTAGTACTATAGCAAATGAAAAGTCACCATCTATAAAATTTAAAGTTTTAAATAATTTAATTAATTTAAGCACCATTAATAATGAAAATAGCACTGCAACCGAAGATATTGAGGCAGAATATAATGGAGATGAGATAGAAATTGGTTTTAATTCAAAATATATTATGGATATATTAAATAACCTTGAAGGAGATGAAATAATTATTTCATTCAATGATAATTCAACCCCAATTATAGCTAAAGAAAAAGCTAATGAAGACACTATTTACGTTTTAATGCCAATGCGAGTATAATATTTGGGTTGTATAAAAAAAATAAGTGCAATTTCATATAGAAATTTTGATAAATTTACATTTAGTTTTTCAAAAAATTGCAATGTATTTTATGGTCGTAATGGGTCAGGTAAAACTAATATACTTGAAGCGATATCACTTCTTTCAAAAGGAAAAGGAATAAGAAAAGATAAGCTATCTAACATAATAAAAAGAAATCATAAGAAATTTATTATTAACGCTGATTTTTACCATAATGAAATAGTTTACAAAATCACAACAGAAACCTACCTTTCTAATGAAAAAATTTTGAAAAAAATTTTGATTAATAATGAAAAGTCAAAAGAAATGATTGAAAATATTTCAAATTTATCTCCATATTTATATTTTATGCCAGATACAGAAAGGTTATTTTTATCATCACCATCTTCAAGAAGAAATTTTATAGATTTATTTATTTATTCCCATAACTTTACTTATAATAAAACTGTTAACCAATATAACAAAAATATTTTAGAAAGATCAAAATTACTAAATAATATTGGCTATGATGAAAACTGGTTAAGAAAAATAGAAGAAAATATTTCCCATTCAGCATTAGAAATATATTCTTTGAGAGAAAAACAAGTAGGAATTTTAATTGAAAATCTGAATTTTTTTTTAAGTTATTATAATCTACCCTTTTCAATTACTGCTAAGCTTAATGATAATTTTTTTAATAAAAAACTCTCTCATGATGATTATATTAATACATTAAGACAAAATAGAAAATTTGATCAAATAATAGGTGGTTCCAAAATTGGTCCTCACAAATCTGATTATTTATTTCATGTGAACGATGAATATTTAGCATCTCAATTATCTACTGGTCAACAAAAGACATTGATACTTTTAATTTTTTTGTCACAGTGTAAATATTTAAAAGAAATGCTAAATAAAAAGCCAATATTATTACTTGATGAAATATGCTCCCATTTGGATGATCTAAACAGAAAAATTTTATTAGCATTAGTAGAGTCATTTGACATGCAGATTTTTATGACTGGCACTACAAGAAATTTATTTTCTTTTTTATCAACAAATACTAACTTTTGTAATATAACAGATTAATGAATACCGACACATATTCTTCAGAATCAATAAAAGTTTTAAAAGGTCTTGAGGCAGTAAGAAAAAGACCAGGTATGTATATTGGTGATACAGATGATGGGTCAGGTTTACATCAAATGATTTATGAAGTTGTTGATAATTCAATAGATGAAGCTCTAGCCGGATACTGCGATCTAATTGAAGTTGATTTGAATTCAGATGGAACAATTACTGTGTCAGATAATGGCAGAGGTATTCCTGTTGATATACATAAAGCTGAAGGAGTTTCTGCAGCACAACTTATTATGACTGAACTACATGCAGGGGGAAAATTTGATCAAAACAGCTATAAAGTATCTGGAGGCTTACATGGCGTTGGAGTTTCTGTAGTTAATGCTTTGTCTGAGAATTTAAATCTCACAATAAACAGAGATGGAAAAATATTTAATATTTATTTTGAAAATGGAATTGTAAAAAAAAATCTTAAAAGCACTGGTGATTCAGAAAAAATAAATAACAATTTTTTTACTGGAACAAGTATTTCTTTTTTGCCTTCAAATAAAATATTTAAAAATATTGATTTTAATTTTAACACAATTGAAAAAAGATTAAGAGAACTAGCTTTTCTTAATACTGGTATTAATATTATTTTAAAAGATAAAAGGTCAAAAGATATTAAAGAAGTAAAATTTAAATATGATGGTGGTATAAAAGAATATGTAAATTATTTAAATAAGGGAAAAAGTAACATTAATAGTGCACCAATTTTTTTTACATCAAAAAAAAACCAGGTTAGTGTAGAATGTGCTTTACAGTGGACAGAAAGTTATCACGAGAATACTCTTTGTTTTACAAACAATATAACTCAAAGAGATGGAGGAACACATCTTGCAGGTTTTAGAGGGGCCTTAACTAGAAGTGTAGTAAATTACATAAATAAAAATTCAAAAAGTAATTATAATATAACCGGAGATGATGCAAGAGAAGGTCTTACATGTATTATTTCAGTAAAGTTACCTGATCCTAAGTTTTCAAGTCAAACTAAAGATAAATTAGTTTCATCAGAAGTTCGTCCTGTAGTTGAGTCTGTTAGTTTAGAAAAGTTAGAACAGTGGATGGAAGAAAATCCATCTGAGATTAAAAAAGTAGTAGATAAAATAGTTGAAGCATCAAACGCAAGAGAAGCAGCACGAAAAGCAAGGGAATTAACAAGAAGAAAAACTGGATTAGAAAACTCATCTTTGCCAGGGAAGTTGGCTGATTGTCAGGAAAAAAATCCAGAATTTGCTGAGTTATTTATAGTTGAAGGTGACTCTGCAGGAGGATCTGCAAAACAAGGTAGAGATAGAAAAAATCAAGCAATTTTACCTTTAAGGGGGAAAATATTAAATGTTGAAAGAGCTAATCAAAAACAAATTCTTACTAGTAATGAAATAGGTGTTTTAATAACTGCTATTGGTGCTGGTGTTGGAAATCCATCAGGAAATAAAGAAGATGATAAAACTAATGGTAAATTTGATATTGAAAAAATGAGATATCATAAAGTTATAATAATGACAGATGCTGATGTTGATGGAAGTCACATAAGAACTTTATTATTAACATTTTTTTATAGGCACATGCGCCCATTAATTGAAAGTGGAAGACTTTATATTGCCCAGCCTCCTTTATTTAGATCGAAAAAGGGCAATTCTATACAGTATATTAAAGATGAAAGTGAAATGGAGGAACACCTTATTAGCGAGGGATCAAAAAAACTAATATATGAAGTTCCTAAAAATAAAAAAGAAACTATTCAAATAAATAATATAGAATTGATCAAACTTTTGAAACTTTCAAAATCTGTTCAAAAATTAATAGATCGATTAACAAGAAGAATTGAAAGTAGAATAGTTATAGAGCAAGCATCTGTTATTACAGCTCTAAAAAAAGACTCATACAATAATTCCGATATAGGTAAAGAGATAGCAAAATATTTAGAAATTAGATTAAATACAATTGAACCAAATATTTGGAGAGTAATATTTGAAAATTCATCACTGAAAATTTCTTCACTACATAGGGGGGTAAAAAAGAATTATGTAATAGATAATGACTTTCTTGTTACGCCAGAAGCAAAATCATTAAATGATCTTAGAAAACCATTGATGGAAAATTTTGGTATTTTAAAAAATGGTTCTGCTGGGATTTTAAGATCAGGAGATGTAGAATATAAAATAAATGGACCATTAAATTTAATAGAAAAAGTTATAGAACTTGGTAAGAATGGACTACAAATAAATAGGTATAAAGGATTAGGTGAAATGAATCCTGATCAATTGTGGGAAACAACATTAGATAAGAATTACAGATCATTATTGTTAGTAAAGCTTGATGAGGTTGATCAAGCTAATGAAATATTTGAAACTTTGATGGGTGACGTTACAGAGGGAAGAAAATTGTTTATTCAAGAAAACTCGCTTAAAGTTGCAAATTTAGATATATAAAATATCTTAAGTGAATACAGTTTTATCAATAAATCTAATTAAAATTAGATGGTTAGCGATTATAGGTCAATTATCGACGTTATTAGTAGTATTTTTTATATTTGAATTCTCAATACCATTTAAAGAATGTGTAATTGTAGTTTTTTTATCAATTTTAATAAATATATTTTCCTCTTATATTTTAAGAGGCGTACCTACATTAAGTTATAATAAAACTTTTATTTTTTTGATATTTGATATTACTCAATTAATAGCACTTTTGTATCTTACAGGAGGAGTTTTTAATCCATTTATAATATTGATATTAGCTCCGGTTATAATTTCTGCTTCATATTTACCAGCTTTTTGGACAATTTTGCTATCGATTTATTCTATACTTCTAATTTTATTTATAAATTTCAATTATATTCCCATAAAATGGGAAGATAAATTTGTAACACCAGATATTTATAAAACAGGTATTCTTATTGCTTTAATTATTACAATTATTTTTATTGCAATATACGCTTATCTATTTGCAAGCTCTTCTAGAAAAATATCAACTGCATTATCAGAAACTGAATTGAAATTGTCAAATCAAAAAAAAACAACAGAAGTTGCTTATTTAAGTGCTGCGGCAGTTCATGAATTAAGCACACCTCTTAACACTATATTTTTAGTTTTGAATGATCTTATAAAAGAAAAAATATTTTTAAAAAATTTAACGTTAATGAAAGATATAAAATTACTTAAATCTCAGGCAGAAAGATGTAAAGAAATTCTTTTAAGACTTTCAAAAAGTCCACAAAACTTAAAAGATAATTTTTTTGAAAAAATTAAATTAGTTGATCTAATAAAATTAAATTTTGAAAAATTCAATAATTATAAAAAATTGAAAATACATTTTAATAATTTCAATGAGGATGCTAAAATTTTATTTAAAGATGAGATCAATTACGCCCTAGGTAATATTATACAGAATGCAATTATTTATTCAAAATCAAAAATAGATATAACTTTTAAAACAATAAATAATTCATTTATAATTGAAGTTAAGGATGATGGAAATGGATTTTCAAAAGATATATTAGATAGATTAGGAGAGCCCTATATTTCTAAAAATAAGGATGGTATGGGTTTGGGAATATTTATTGCAAAAAATTTAATTGAAAACTTGAAAGGTAGTATAATTTTTTATAATTCTTCAAAAAATAATGCTGTTGTTGAAATTAAATTTGATAAAACTATTTTAATATAATGATAAAAAAATTAGTTATTGTTGATGATGACACACCATTTAGAGAAAGGTTAGCTAGATCTATGGAGAAAAAAGGATTTTCAGTTGAAACTTTCTCAAATTTTAAAGATTGTTTGAATAGATGTTATAATGAAATATTTGATTTTGCCATAATTGATATGAGACTAGAAGATGGTTCGGGATTAGAATTGATAAAAAAATTAAAAGAAATTTCACCAACTACTAAAAGTCTTCTATTGACAGGTTATGGAAATATTGCAACTGCAGTAGCAGCAATTAAAACAGGAGCTATTGATTACTTACCTAAACCAGCAGAAATTGATCAAATTTATGATGCACTTACAAATTCTGAAGAAATCCTTCCACCACCACCAGAAAATCCTATGACTGCAGACAGAATTAGGTGGGAACATATCCAAAGAGTGTTTATACTTTGTAAAAGAAATGTCTCAGAGACTGCAAGAAGATTAAGAATGCACAGAAGGACTTTGCAAAGAATTTTAAATAAACATGCTCCCAAAGAATAAAATAAAATTATCAATCGTTATTCCTGTTTTTGACGAGGAGAGATATTTAGAGAGACTGTTTTTAGATATAAAAAAATATTTTAATGATGAAACTGTTGAGATAATTTTTGTTGACGATGGTTCAAATGATAATTCAAATAAAATATTACAAAATCTTAAAGAACAAAAAAACTATTTTTTTAATTTTATAATTATAAATTTTGAAAAAAATACAGGTAAAGGTAATGCTGTAAAAAAAGGCATGAATGTTTCAAATGGTGAGTATATTTTATTACAGGATGCTGATCTTGAATTAGATATAAGCGATTCAAAGGAACTATACGACACAATTAATAAAGATAAAAATATTAAATGTATTTTTGGAAGTAGATATTTATCGGGTAAATTAAAAAAACATAACTATTTTATTAATCAGTTTATTGGAAAACTAAACACATTAATATTTAATCTTTTTTTTGGTCAATCTTTAACAGATATCCATTGTGGATTAAAAATACTTAGGAGGGAAGTATATAATAAAATTAATCTTTCTATAAATGATTTTGGATTAGAAATTGATATTGCCTCTCAAGTAATTAAAAATAATTTTTTTATATATGAAATGGGAGTTTCATATTTTTCAAGAACAAAAAAGGAGGGAAAAAAAATCACATGGTTTGATGGTATAAAATCCTATTATTATTTATTTAAAGTAAGATTTTTAGATAATTCAACATCGACTAAATTTTCAATTGTTACATCATGCTTATATATGGGTTATGTTGGTTCATATTTTGGCATGGGCCTAGGAAATACCTTATTTATAATAACCTTTTTTCTAATAGGTTTAATTATAGGTTTAAAGACAAAAGTTTTATCATCATTATCAATTTTTTTATTTATTTATATAGGTTCTTTTTTTGGAAAAGGTCAAGGGCAGGTTTTATCTGTATTAGTATTTTTTATATTAGGTCTTTTTTTAACTAACAAATTAAGAAAAAAAATAAACAATAGATTTAAAACAATCAAAATTTTATTTTAACTCTATTCAAGCTAATGCAAATACTAATAATATAGAAAGTTAAAACACCATTCCAGTTTTTTACCAAGCTTCCAGTAGACATAATTGGCCAGAACATTATTAATAAACAAGCTAAAGAAATATATTTTATACTTTTTGAGTTATTTCCATTTAAGATAAGATATATAATTGTGAATAAAAGAAAAATAAAAGCAGTAAAAGATATTAATCCTCCTTCTGTTAACCATTGAATATAGATGTTGTGAGGATGTGAAGCACAATTATAGTTAATCATATGATTATTATACTTATCAAAATTATTACAAACTTTTTGATAGTTACTAATTCCCACTCCTGTTAATGGATGATCCTTAAACATTAGAATGCCTACTTTATAAATCTCACCATATGCAGATGTGTTAAAATTTTTAATAATTTCAATAAATTCAGGTTGTAATTTGATAATTTTATTACATATTTCCGCTTCGTTTTCTTTGCATTTAAATTCTTTATTTATTGTTAATCCTTGATGATAATGATCTGAACTAATTATTTTAAAATCATTATAAAAAGGATGAAATTTCATTGATAAAAATATTATCAATAATGAGGATAGAATTGATATTAAAATTATTATTCTTTTTTTATTTAAAAAAATTAATAGAAAAAATAATGCTAAAAAAAAAGTCGCAAATGCCATTCTTTCACCAGAACTGAAACAAACTAGTGATAACAGACTTAAATATAATACTTCAAAAAAAGATTTAAATTTCTGCTCTTTAATAAAAAAGAAAAAAATATAACCTAGTAATCCAAATTTTGAAACATATGCTCCAGGGATTAATTCATCACCAAAAGGTCCTGTTAAACGACCATACCACTCAGATTTGAAACCTAATAAATCTTCCCCAAATCCAGTTTCGGTATCATAATTCATAAATTGAAATAACGTATCTATCGATACAAAACATATACAAACAAATATTATTTTAATAACATTTATAATTTTATTTTGATCATTAAAAAAAAAGTAATAAGCTATTGTTGGTATCAACAATAATCTAATAAAAATAAATGAATCTTGAAATGACTTTGTTTTGTCATATGCATAAAAAGAGATAAATAAAATACTTATCCAAAAAACTATAGAAATAAAAAAAAATCTATCTTTTAAAAAAAAATAATTTTTTTTTATAAAAATAAAACTAAATAAAAAATATATTGCACTTAAAGTAATTATTAAATCTGGAAGTGCAGGTCCTGTAATTAAAAATACTGGAACAAGTGAAAATAAAAAAATTATAGTTTTATCTGAATTTATCATGAACTTTTAACTAATTTTAAAAAGATATCCTCAAGATCACTTTCATATGTATTTATTTCATAAAAAGATATTTGGTTATTATTTAAAATGTCTATTATTTTTTTTAACGATGTAATTTTTTTATCATAAGTAATTATTAATTTACCTTCTTCAATTATGGGATTAAATTTTTTTAATTCCTTTGGCAGTTTTTTTTCAGAATTAATTTGAAAAATAACAGTTTTTTTTGATATTAATTTAAGTAAATTATTTTTTGTATCCTCTTTAATTACTTTACCATTATTTAATATTGTAATTTTATTACAAAGCTCTTCTGCTTCTTCTAGATAATGAGTTGTTAAGCAAATTGTAGTTCCTGATTTATTAATTTCTCTTATATAATTCCAAAGTGATTTTCTCAAATCGACATCTACACCGGCTGTAGGTTCATCTAATATTAACATTTCAGGTGTGTGCACAAGTGCTTTAGCTACAAGCAACCTTCTTCGCATACCTCCAGATAATGTTCTTGCATATGAATGTTTTTGTTCAATTAGGCCAACATCTTTAAGTATTTTGTCGGTTTTTCTATTTTGTTTTTTTATGCCATATAGACCTGCTTGTAGCTCAAGTAATTCATAGGGAGTAAAAAAGGGATCTATATTTAATTCTTGAGGAACAATTCCTATTTTAAATTTACTTTTCTTATTTTCTTTATCAATATCTAGACCACAAATTTTTATATTTCCATAATCTTTTTTTACAAGACCTCCTAAGATATTTATAAAAGTAGATTTTCCTGCACCATTTGGTCCCAACAAACCATGAATTGAACCTTTCTCTATTTGAATTTCAAAATTGTCTAGAGCTTTTGTTTCTTTTAACTTTTTTTTGAAAGTCTTATTAACTTTTTTTGCATCAATTGAGTAAATATAATCTGACATTTTATTTTAATTATCTATATATTTAATTTCTATATGAATAAACAAAATAGATTAATCTTAATTGATGGCTCTGCATATATTTTTAGAGCCTATTATGGATTACCAACTATGAATAGACCTGACGGAACTCCCATTAATGCAGTTTTTGGTTTTACTAATATGTTGGTTAAATTAATTGAAGATTATAGAGATGATAAAATGATTGTTGTTTTTGATGCAGCTAGAGAAAATTTTAGAAATAAAATTTATAAAGAATATAAAGCCAATAGAGGGGAAACGCCGGAAGATTTAATTCCACAATTTGATATTATAAGAGAGTGTGTGAATGCATTTAATATTCCCCAAATTGAAATTGAGGGATTTGAAGCAGATGATATTATTGCAACATATTGTAATTTAGCAGAAAAGCAAAAAACTAAATCAATAATTGTCTCATCAGATAAAGATTTAATGCAATTAGTTAATAATGATACAACAATGCTAGATCCTATGAAGAATAAAATTATAGGTATTGAACAGGTAATTGAAAAATTTGGTTTACCACCTGAAAAAGTGATTCAAATACAAGCCCTTACAGGTGATAAAGTTGATAATATTCCTGGTGCGCCAGGTATTGGCCCTAAAACAGCATTACAACTTATTGCAGATTATGGTGATGTTCATAATTTAATTAAAAATGCTAGTAAAATAACTCAAGAGAAAAGAAGAAATGCTATAATTGATAATAAGGATGATATTTTAATAAGTCTTCAATTAGTTAAATTAAAAAATGATATTGATCTAACACTAAATATTGCTGATATTCATACTTATTCATCGACAGATAATAATAATAAACTTTCAGATTTTTTATCAAATCAGGGATTTAAAAGTATTGCAGAGAGGCTAAAAAATAATTCATTTATTAATAAAAATAAGTCAGAAAAAATTAAAGAAAAAAAAACAGAAAATAAATATGTATTAATTAACAAAATAGAAGAATTAGATAAATTAATAAATCTCATTAAAAAAACCGGATTCTTTGCAATCGATACAGAAACTAATTCACTAAATATTGAAGAGGCAAGTCTGGTAGGTATATCTATAGCCACAAATGAGAATACAGCATATTACATTCCTATTAATCATAAAAATTTAGAAGATAATAAAAGAATTAAAGATCAAATTAATGAAACGAAATTAATTAAATCAATGCATGATATTTGCATCGATTCATCTATTTTGAAAATAGGACATAACATAAAATATGATCTCAGAATTTTAGATAAATATGGTCTTAAATTAATATCTATAGCCGACACTATGTTATTATCATATGCAATTGATAATGGGCTTACAAAACATAATATGGATGATCTAGCATTTTTACATTTTAATCATACAAATATTAAATTTAAAGAATTAGTTGGATCAGGAAAAAAAGAAATAACATTTGACTATGTTGATCTTAATAAAGCATTAGATTATGCAGCAGAAGATGCCTTGATAACTTTAAAATTATTTAATTTTTTAAATAATAGAATTAAAACTGAAAAAAGTAACTTTGTGTATAATGAAATTGATCTACCGCTAGTTAATGTTTTAAATATAATAGAAAAAAATGGAATTAAAGTTGATATAAATTACCTTAACAAACTTAGTAATGAATTTGAAAAAGAAAGTCTAATATTACAAAAGAAAATATATAAATTAGCTGGTAGAGACTTTAATATTGGATCACCAAAACAATTAGGAGAAATTTTATTTATTGATTTAAAAATTCATGGAGGAAAAAAAACAAAAACAGGCACCTATTCTACAGATTCCTCTACTCTATCTAATTTATCAGACCAAGGATATGAAATAGCAAGTCTAATTTTATATTGGAGAGAATTAACAAAATTAAAATCTACTTATACTGACGCGTTACAGAATCAAGCAACAAAAATTTACTCAAGAGTACATACATCATACGGTATAGCTAATACTCTTACAGGTCGATTAAGTTCTAATGATCCAAATCTTCAAAATATTCCTATACGAACAGTTAATGGCAGGAAGATAAGAAAAGCATTTGTCAGTGAACCAAAAAAAATGCTTGTGAGCTTTGATTATTCACAAATAGAACTAAGACTTGCAGCTGAAATTTCTGGCGATGATAACTTCATAAAGGCATTTAAGAATAACGAAGATATTCATAGTTCTACAGCTAGCCAAATTTTTGGAGTTAGCTCAAAAAAACTTGATCAAGAGATGCGTAGAAAAGCAAAGGCAATAAATTTTGGTATTTTGTATGGAATAAGCCCTTATGGATTAGCTAAACAGCTGGGCGTAAGTAATTCTGAAGCAAAAATATATATTGAAAATTATTTTAAAAAACATCCAAAAATCAAAAAATTTATGGATGAACAAATTGAATTTGCAAAAACAAATTTGTATGTCGAAACTATATTTGGGAGAAGGTGTAATATAAGAAATATAAATGATAAAAATTTTGCTGTTAGAGGATTTGCTGAAAGGCAAGCAATAAATGCACCTATTCAAGGTACTGCTGCCGATATAATTAAATTAGCAATGATTGAATTAAATAAAATGATAACTAATAATATGCTAGAAGTTAAAATGCTTCTTCAAGTTCATGATGAACTAATTTTTGAAATTGAAAAAACACAAAAAGATGTTTCTGTAAATATAATCAAAAATATAATGGAGAGTGCTCATTTACCATTTAAAAATTTTAGTGTTCCTCTATTAGTTGATTATGGTTTTGGAAATAACTGGGGAGATGCTCATTAAAAATCTTCTTCAAAAGAATTCATTTCTAACCATTTCTCAAGTTCGTGATAACCCCCAATACTCTCTCCGTTAATTATAATTTGAGGAAAAGTTCTTGCATTGGGAAATTTTTTAAAAAAATCTTCTCTAGTATAATCTGTATCTAGCATATGTATTTTTGGATTTTCTTTTGACAAACGCATTTTAGCTTTATCACAATATACGCAATTAGATTTAGAATAAATTTCGACGTCCATTTAAAATGCATCATCAAAGCTAAGAGCTCTATCTGTCGGTCTTTGATATTCAGATACTCTTTTTTCGAAAAAATTAGTAACATTTTGAACATCCAGTGCTCTCATAAAGTCAAATGGATTTTCTGTATTAAATACTCTTTCAAAATCAAATAAATCTGCAATTCTGTCAGCTACTGCTTCAATATATTGACACATCAAATCTTGGTTCATTCCAATTAAATCAACTGGAAGAGCATCTTTAACAAATTCTTTTTCAAATGACACAGCTTCTCTTACGATTTCTTCAAATTGTGATTGAGGTACATCATTGGGTATTAATGATAAATCAGATATATCGCTATTAGTTAACGTATTGTTATTAAATTTATCTCTAAGTGTTTTAAACATAAGTGCCGAAAAGCTAAAATGCATTCCTTCATCTCTTGCTATCCAATCATTGGATAATGCTAAACCTGGTAGAAGACCTCTTTTTCT
>MDSW01017282.1_pt1 | contig 12646 bp, 12 predicted proteins | sample 811171 | NCBI WGS metagenome assembly MDSW01 (sample SAMN05326641, study PRJNA326480) | marine metagenome | isolation source: seawater | place: Atlantic Ocean: North West | collected 2012 | reverse complement strand
TATCTATTAAAATTATTTTTTTTCCTGCATTTTTAATAATTACATTTTTTATATTTTCATTTCTAGCAGCTAAATATAATAATAAGTCAGTAACTTTATCAAAGTTTGATTTATTATTTAATATTAACTTTCTAATCATTTCAGAGTTTTGATTGCCGCCAGGTTCTCTAATTTTGATAAATTTCTTACCTTTTTTTTTAAGATAAGATGCAACACTATTTATATGTAGTGATTTTCCTGATCCCTCGATACCCTCAAAAACAATTATTGGTCTTTTATACATCGCCCCAGATTAAATAATTAATTGACTTAATTAATCTGGAAAAAATATTTATTTTATTAATGTTTTCATAGGCTAACAAGTCATATTCATCAATAATTTCATTTTTATATGAAATTTTTAATTTACCAACAACATCATCTTTATTTATTGGTGCTAAAATTGGACCATTGTATTCAATTATACCTTTCACATATTTTTTTTGTGCTTTTTTTACAGTTTTATATATATCAACTTTACTATAAACTTTTATTGTATTTTTTGTTCCCAGCCATACATCTAAATTATTAAAAGATTCATTTTTTCTTGCTATTTCAATCGTATCAAAATTTGTAATACCCCATGTTAAAAGTTTTATCGATTCTTTAGATCTTGAATTTTTTGTTGAAAAGCCACTACCTACAGATATTAATCTTCTTTCATTTCTTTTCATTGAGGCTGCTAAGGAATATTTTTCGTAACCTAGAAAGCCAGTTTTAATTCCATCAACACCTAAATTTTTATACAGTAATGGATTTCTATTTCCCTGTTTAATCGGGTCTCCCCCGGTTCTATCCCAAGTATATTCAGTTTCTTTAAAATATTTATAATAATTTGGATAATTTTTTATTAAATAATTTGACATTATTAAAATATCTTTAACTGTGGAATAATTGTATGCTGAATTAATTCCTGATGAATTAGAAAAATTTGTATTATTCATCCCTATCTCTTTCGCTTTAAGAGTCATCATAACCGCAAATTCTTCTTCTGAACCAGCAATACCTTCAGCTAAAGCTATACAAGCATCATTTCCGGAAGCCACGATAATTCCTCTTAATAAATCTTCTACTCTAATTTGATCTCCTACCATTATAAACATCGAAGAATATCCCGATTGGGAAAGTCTCCAAGCTTTTTCTGAAACAAAAAATTTATCATCAAGAGATAGGTCTCCACTTTTAAGTAAGTCAAAAGCAATAATTGAAGTCATAATTTTTGTCATAGATGCGGGAAAGATTGCAAGGTCAGCATTTTTTTCATACAAAATTTTACCTGACATGTAATCTTGTAGTATAGCTGTTTTAGCCTTAATATTAAATTCAGCTTTAGTTGAAGTTATAATGAGAATTGTCAACACCAAACCTAATAAAATTTCTATTTTTTTAAACATTTTATTTTTTAATAATTTCTATACTATCAAATTCTAAAACATTTATAGCATTAAAAGTTTTTTTTAAAGAATTTATATTATCAAAAGGACCTAAAAAAACTCTAAATTTTGTACTTGATATTTTATCAATATTGACATCCTGAATAGATGTTTCTTCAGTAATTATAGATTCCATTTTTTTTGCAGTTTCAACAAAATAAAAATCAGCTATTTTGATAATATAATTAAATTTTGATTTTTTTATTTTTTTTTTATTATTACCAGAATTACTACCAAGATCTTTTATTTCAATTTCTTCAACAGGAGCTTTATCAGCAACATTCTTTTCTTCTTCGTAAGTTTTGGCTTTCTTAGCTACAAATGATTCACCAGGTATAATTTCTTTTATTTCAACATATGGTTCAAGTTGGTTTAAATTTAATTCTTCGCTGATACGTTTTGATAATACAGAGTTATAAAAAAAAGGATAATCAACTTTTTTTCCTACTTTAGCTATAATATAGTTTGAGTTTAATAAATTTGTTACTTTTACCGAAGTATCTTTTTTTAGGTTTTTTTGGAATATAATTAAACTTCTTTCTTCAATTTTACTATTAATTATTTTTTTTTCATAAAGATCATCATTGTATACAAGAGCAAAACCTTTATTTAAAAAAAAACTTTTTTGTTTTGAAGAAATATCTTCCTTATCAAGAGGTTTGCTTACACAGGAAACAAGAAAAATGAATATAAAAATTTTAATTATTTTATAAGGCATCTTCAAATTTATTTTTTAAAGTACAAACAGCAAGAGCAAAACGTAGTGATCTATTCCATTTCAATATTAATTCATAATTTTCAAAAACTAAATATGCAGGTGATAAATTTTCTGCATCTGGTATAATGTCTTTGTCAGGCGTGATAATTGCTGTTTTAAGGTTGTGATTAATTTTAATTTCATCAAAATTACTAATATATTGTTTAAAATATAATAAATCTTTTTTATTAACAATTTTTTTTGCCGAAGTATTTAGAAATTTTTTTGGGATATTAGGATTTAAATTTATTTTGTAAAAACAAGGTTGTTTCATTTTCCATCCAATTTTATTTAAATAGTTAGCTGCAGAAGCAAAGGAATCTTCTATGTTTTTTAATTCAATAACTGAATCATTATTATAATCAATGGCATAATTTTTAATTGTTCTTGGCATAAATTGAAAATTACCAAACGCACCTGCCCACGATCCAAATAATGTTGTAGGATCTATAATATTATCATCCACTAATTTTAAAAGTATTAAAAGTTCTTTTGTAAAAAATTCACTTCTCCTTTTGTCAAAGCTTAATGTTGCTAATGATGAAACAATGTCCATTTTTCCTAAGTATTTACCATAGTTTGTTTCTATACCCATTAAAGCAAGCAAAAGTTCTTTTTCCACAGAAAATTCTTTTTCGACCTTATTAATTAGTAAATTATTATTAAAGTATAAATCTCTGCCCTTTTTAAATTTGGCTTGATTAGCTCTCTTGCTTATATAGGTTTTTGTATCTTCATAAAATTCAGGTTGATATCTATCGTATTCTATTACTTTTGGTAAAAAAATAGCTTTGTCCATGATTAGATTAACCGTTTGTTCGTTTATACCCTCGTTAATTGCTTTAACTTTGAATTCAACTATCCAATTACTAAAATTTGAAGATCTAGTTGATGAGGTTAAAAATATAAATATGTATGTAAATAACAAAAAAAATTTAATTATTTTCATAAAGATCTTTTAAATAAATAGATACAGCAATCCAAATAATTATGAAACTTATAAACTTATGCGAAGAAAAATCCTCATTATAGTAAAAAAAACCTAATAAAAACTGACTTGTTGGAGTAATAAAAAAAATCATGCCGGAGGGACCAAGACCAGACAATTCTACACCTTTAACATATAGAAATAAAGGAATCACTGTCATTGGGCCAGCTAAAATAATTAAAGCTGATAAAGATATATTGTTTAATGAAAAATCATTTTGATTATTTTGAAATATAAAATAGAAGACTAATAATGCAATTGGCAATATAAACAAACTTTCAATTAATAAACCAGTATCAGTTTCAACGTTTATTTTTTTTCTAATTAAATTATAAATACTCCACAAAAAAGCCACCGCAAATCCCACCCATGGTAAAGATGTAAAATTAAAAAATAAATATAATGAAGATAAAATCACTAAACAAACAGAAAGAATTCTTCTTTTATTTAATTTTTCATTTAAAAATAAATAACCAAAAAAAACACTAATAATTGGAAAAATAAAATAACCAAAGCTTGCATCAATAATTCTATTTGTTGAAACTGCATAAATCCACACAGTCCAATTTCCAAATATCAACACACTTGTTATAATTAATAAAAAAAGTTTTTTTTTATCGAATATTATTTTTTTAAGTAAGTGCCATTTTTTAAATACTGTAGTTGTTATTAGAAGAATTGCGCAAGTCCAAATAGATCTATGCACAACAACTTCTATAGTTCCAATAAATGATATATATTGAAAATAATAAGTGCCAAAAACACCCCACCAAAAAGATCCTAAAGAAGATGAAATTATACCTTTGTTGAAATTTGTAATTTTCATGTAGTGAATTAATAAATAATTCTTTATATTGTATTAATATGCAATATCAAAGTTGCATTTTAAAACGACCATCTAAAAGGATTTAAATTTATTTAAAAAGGTCTTTTTTTGTTGAATTTTAATATTATACTTATAAAAAATAGCGAACGGAAGGATGGCTGAGCGGTTGAAAGCACCGGTCTTGAAAACCGGCAAAGGGGCAACTCTTTCCTGGGTTCGAATCCCAGTCCTTCCGCCATTTATTTTTTATAATAAAAATTTTTGAAAAGTTCAGTAATTGTATTTTTAGGTACATCAATATTAGTTTTTAACCCATGCTTAAATTTAAGTAAATTAACATCGTCTAAATTAATTAAATTTAGTAAATTTAATAATTCATTTTTATCAAGATTATCAATATTTTTTTTTACAAAAGAAAATAATATATTATCCATTTCTTTTGTACCTCTATATGATGACCTATAAATAATTTTTTTTTTTAGTTCTTCTATATCTAAAGACATATTAATTAATATAATATATTAAAATAAGTATAATGAATAATTATCAATTTTTGTTAAGTGATTTAACCCATATTAAAGGCATTGGCGAAAAAACGGCAAATATACTTAAAAAAAAAAGTATAAACAAAATATTTGATCTACTATTTAGCCTTCCGTACTCATATACTGATAGAACTCAAAAATTTAAAATCAAAGATTTGCAAGTAGGTAAAGTTTGTACAGTCGATGTTTTCATTAAAAAATATTCATTTCCAAGAGTAAAAAATTTACCTAACAAAGTCATTTGTGAAGATGAAACTGGAATATTAGATTGCGTTTTCTTTAATAGTTATGAAGGATACATTAGAAAAATATTACCAATCAATAACGAAGTTACTATAAGTGGTAAAATTAACTATTATAAAAACAGATATCAAATAACAAATCCCACATATGTTTCAAAAGAAAGTCATTTAATTACAAAAGTGCAAAATAAATATAATTTGACAGAAGGTATAACAGAAAAAACATATGAAAAAATTATTGCACAGGTATTAAATAAACTTCCAAATTTAGACGAATGGCTTAGTCAAAAAGTTTTAAAAAAGTTCAACAATTTATCTTGGAAACAATCAATTTTAAGACTTCATAATCCTAAAAACATTAATAATTATGATAATGATTTTTTTAATAGGCTGGCATTTGATGAAATACTAGCTTCTTTACTAGTTTTTTCAGAAATAAGAAAATCAATTAAAAAAAATAAAAAAAAAATTAAAAAATTTAATCGTGAATATTATGATTTTGTTAAAAAAAAAATCAAATTCGAATTAACATATGATCAAAAAAAAGTACTAAATGAAATTAATAAAGATTTAAATTCTTCCCAAAAAATGTTTCGAATAATTCAAGGTGATGTTGGTACTGGCAAAACTATAGTTGCATTAATTTCATCTCTAAATGTTATTAATTCTGGTTATCAAGTAGCATTTATGGCTCCAACTGAAATATTGGCAAAACAACACTATTCGTTAGCAAAAAAAATATTTCCAGACAATATAAAAATTGATTTAATAAGTGGAAAAACTGATTCAAAATTAAAAAAAGTAATAAAAAAAAAAAATAGAAAATCATTCTACAGATATAATATTTGGAACACATTCACTTTTTCAAAAGAAAATAAAATATTCAAAACTTGGTTACATAGTAATTGATGAACAACATAAATTTGGAGTTAAACAAAGAAAATATTTATCTGATAAAGGGGGTACAGATTGCGATGTTTTATTAATGTCCGCAACACCAATACCACGAACTTTAACTATGACCATTTACGGTGACATGGATTTATCAGTTATAAAAGAAAAACCTGACAAAAGAAAAGATATCAAAACATATAGCAAAATAGAAAATAAAATAGATGATGTAATAAACTTTATTAAAAAAGAAATTGATGCTGAAAATCAAATTTTTTGGGTTTGTCCACTAATAGAAGAGTCAAAAAAAATAGATCACCAGTCATCAGTTAAAAGATATGAAAAATTAAAAGAAATCTTTGGTGATAGTGTAGCCCTATTGCATGGAAATGTAAAACAAGAAGAGAAAGAACTAATTTTAAAAAAATTTCTTAAAAAAAAATATAAAATATTAGTATCTACAACAATTATTGAAGTAGGAATAGATTTTCCTAACGCAAATGTAATAGTAATAGAAAATGCAAATAAATTTGGCCTTTCACAATTGCACCAATTAAGAGGAAGAGTTGGAAGAGGAGAAAAACAAGCCACTTGTATTTTAATGTTTAAATCAAATTTAAGTGAAAATGCAAAAAAAAGAATAAAAATACTTAAAAAATCTAATGATGGTTTTTATATAGCTGAAGAAGATATGAAATTAAGAGGTTTTGGTGACCTGTTAGGTTTTAAACAAAGTGGAATAAAAAACTTTAAATTAGCTGATCCAGTTAAAAATCAATCATTATTTTCTCTAGCTGAAAAAGAAGTAAAAAGAATTGAAAGTGAAGAAAAAAATTTATCAAAATATAAAATATTAATGAAACTTTATGACCATGCAGAAATAATAAATGATTTAGTCTAATTTTTTGGATTTGAAGTTCCTGCAGATACAATAAATTTAGAGGCCTCTTCAAAGCTCATATCTAAATAAACAACTTCATCCTTAGGAAACATTAGCAAGAATCCGCTAGTTGGGTTTGGGGTAGTGGGAACAAAAACATTGACTAAGTTTTTATTAGTTTTTTTTGAAATTTCACCTTTGTTATCCTTTGTAGCAAAACCTACAGCCCAACTTCCTTTTCTTGGATACTCAACCAAAACTACAGTTTTTTTGTTCTTTGGAGACGGAGCAAGTGTTTCAGCCATTTGACCTATTGCCGAATAAATAGTTCGTAAAATAGGAATTTTTTTTAACAAATCATTAAATAACTGCAAAATCTTTTTACCTATAAAAGATAAAGAAAGACCTCCAATTAATGTTATGAAAATTACCGATAAAATTATTTCTAATCCTGGAATGGAATAAGGTAAATAATTATTAGGGTTAATATTGGATGGTATTAAATTGGATGATATCGAAATTAAAAATACAGTTAAGTATAATGTAATTCCTATAGGGACTAATACAATTATGCCAGTTATGAAATAATTTCTTAATCTGCCAATGAATGAAATAGGTTTTTTTTTTAATCTAGCCATATTGAATCAACTGATCTATATTATAATAAATTAAACAATGAATCGAAGAGATTTTTTGCATTTATTTGGGTGCGGATGCTTGAGTGTTGGATTTCACTCATGCACAACAGCCCCTATTACTGAGAGAAAGCAACTTAAACTAATACCTGAGGCTAAATTAAATGCTCAAGCAGCAGCTATATATGAAAAAGTTAAAGAAAAAGAAAAAATGAGTGATGATAAATCTTCATTAAATAATATTAAATATATTGGAAAAAAAATGGAAAATTCAATAAGTGAATATTTTTATTTATCAAATTTGCCTGATCCAACAGCAAATTTTGATTGGGAATATATATTAATAGAAAATAAGAAAGTCAAAAATGCTTGGTGTATGCCTGGTGGTAAAATTGCAGTTTATACAGGTATGCTTGATATAACAAAAAATACTAATGGTTTAGCTGCTGTAATGGGACATGAAATAGCTCACGCTGTTGCTAAGCATTCTGTAGAAAGAGCAAGTCGTAATGTGGCCGTTAATACAGTTATACAAGTAACTGATATTTTATCCGGCGGAAAACTTTCTAAAGTTAATAGAACTACTGGTATGAATACAGTAAATTTACTAACTAGAATGGGTATAATGAATCCTTTTAATAGAAAACAAGAAAGTGAAGCTGATTATTTAGGATTAATTTTTGCATCATTATCAGGTTACGATATTAGAGAAACAACAAAAATTTGGGAGCGTATGAAAGAAGCTAATAAAGGAAAAATTCCACCTGAGTTTATGAGCACACATCCTTCACCAGATAATAGAAAAAAAAAAATTGAAAACTGGATACCAGAAGTAACTTTAAAATATCCACCTTTAGTAGGTTAGTATTTTTTGGTGAGCCGTATTGGATTCGAACCAATGACCCATTCCTTAAAAGGGAATTGCTCTACCAACTGAGCTAACGGCCCAAAGAGATTTCTTATAATGTTTTTATTAAAATAATCAACGCAAAATAAACTATAATTTATTAAAATACTTATCATGAAACTGATCATAAGTGCCTTTTATTATGTTTTCCCTTATTGAGCTCATAAGTTCCTGATAAAAATTAATATTGTGTAGTGTTAAAATCATAGAAGCAAGAATTTCATTACAATTAAATAAATGATTGATATAATTTTTTGAGTACTTGTTTAAATCAAATTTCTTATTATTTATATCTAGAGGTGTATTATCTTTTTGATACTTAGCGTTCCTTAAGTTAATTCTTCCATTCCATGTAAATGCAAGGCCTGTTCTTCCAGACCTTGTGGGCATAACACAATCGAACATATCAACACCTCTTTTTACAGCTCCTATTATGTCAGAAGGTGTTCCTACACCCATTAAGTATCTGGGTTTATCTTTAGGCATGTAATTTTTTAAATGGTCCAATATTTGAAACATTTCATTTTGAGTTTCTCCAACAGCTAAGCCGCCTATAGCATAACCATCAAAATTTATTTTGGTAAGTGCATTTAAAGATTTCAATCTTAAATCACTGAATAATCCACCCTGAACTATACCGAATATTGCTTTATGTGGATTTGAACCAAAGGCTTTTTTTGATCTTTCTGCCCAATAAGTTGAAAGTTCCATAGATTTATTAATCAATTTATAATCGTCAGTTTTCTTTGGGCATTCGTCCATAACCATAACAATATCTGAATTAAGAGCTTTTTGAATTCTTATACTTTCTTCAGGACTTAATATTATTTTTTTTCCATCAATATGAGATTTAAAAATTGCGCCTTTTTCTATGTCGATTTTATTTAAATTTGCAAGAGACATTACTTGAAAACCACCAGAGTCTGTAAGTATAGGTAATGAACAATTCATAAATTCATGAAGTCCTCCTGCGGAAATAATTCTTTTTACTCCTGGTCTGATCATTAAGTGATATGTGTTGCCTAATATAATTTGCGATCCTGTTTTTTTTACATCTTCTATAAAAGTAGCTTTAACTGTACCTTGTGTACCAACCGGCATAAATGCAGGTGTATCAATATTACCTCTATGAGTTTTGATTACACCTAGCCTTGCATAATTATCTTTTTTTTTGACATTAAAACTAAATTTTTTTAATGCCATAAATAAAAAAATTTACTCAGATTTAAAACTTATAATTTTATCTGGATTATCAACAGAACCACTTTGGGGGTCACCTTTTTTTATTTTATCAACAAACTCCATGCCTTCAATAACTTTACCAAACACCGTATATTGTCGATCAAGAAAAGATGCATTAGCAAAACATATAAAGAATTGACTGTTTGCACTGTCAGGAGGTGACGATCTTGCCATTGAAACAGTTCCTCTTTCATGTGGTAAATTATTAAATTCTTGCTTTAAATCAGGTAGATCTGAACCTCCTGTACCCACTCTATTTAAATCAAAATCATTTGTTGAGGAATTACCAAATTTAACATCTCCAGTTTGAGCCATAAAACCATCTATAACTCTGTGAAAAACTACATTGTTGTAACTTCCTTTGTTTGCAAGTTCTTTTATTCTTTCAACGTGATTAGGTGCAACATCGGGATATAATTCTATTTTTACGTCTCCATCTTTTAATTTTAAAATCATTATGTTCTCCTCTGCTATTGTTTGTTTGGTTAATGTTATAAATATTAATAAATAAATTAATTTTTTCATATTAACTTATTTTTTAATGCTTTAATTGTACTTTTGGTTGTAAATTTTTTTATATCACCATTTAAAGCCGCAATTTCTTTAACAAATTTTGATGAAATAATTTGATTTTCAACATCAGACATAACAAAAATAGTTTCTATATTTTTATTTAACTTTCTATTCATGCCAGCTAATTGAAACTCATACTCAAAATCAGAAACAGCTCTTAAACCTCTCAAAATTATATTTGATTTATATTTTCTGCACAAAGATGTTGTTAGTGATTTAAATGAAATAACATTAAGTTTATTTTTATTTAATTTAGCATCTTTAAACAAAGCATTTTTAACAATTCCAATCCTTTCATCAATATCAAAAAGATGATTTTTATTATTACCATCAGATACAGCAACGACTAAGTAATCAACAATTTTTAAAGCTTTTTTTATTACGTCTATATGACCATATGTAATAGGATCAAAAGTTCCTGGATAAATTGCTTTTTTTTTCATTGAATTAAATTATCATCAATTTTTATTGCTGAAACTACTTTTTCTTCACCTGATAATTTAATAATTCTAACTCCCTGAGTATCTCTGCCGGCAACTCTAATTTCTTTCACAGCACATCTTATTACTTTACCTTTATTTGTTGAAATGAGAATTGCATCACCTTCGTTAACAGGAAATGATGAAGAAACGTTACCATTTCTCGCTGAATTTTTAATACCAATTATTCCTTTGCCGCCACGTCCTGTAACTCTAAATTCATAATGGGATGTTCTTTTTCCAAAACCATTCTCGGTTATAGATAAAATAAACTTTTCTTTAGCTTTGTTTTCAATTTTATCATCTTTTGATATTTTGCCGTTTTTTTTCTTTTTTTCATCATGATTAATAATAGATAAAGAAACTATAGAGTCATTATCGCCTAAATTAATACCTTTAATTCCTTTTGAGGATCTTCCTTTAAATATTCTTAATTTTTTTGACTCAAACCTAATACATTTACCGAGTTTGGTGCTTAATATTATATCCTCATCTTCCTTACAAATTTTGACTCCTATAATTTTATCATTTGTATCTAGCTTCATTGCAATTTTACCAGAAACATTTATTGATGAGAAATCTTCTAAATTATTTTTTCTTATTTTTCCTTTAGCAGTAGCAAAAACTATCTGTAACTTATTCCACTCAGATTTATCTTCTGGAAAAGGCATAATTGAACTTATATTGCTATGACTTTTTAAAGGGAGTATATGATGCAAAGATTTACCTTTAGAAGATGCGCTGCCTTCAGGAATTTTCCACGCCTTAATCTTGTATACCAAACCTTCAGATGAAAAAAACAATACAGAAGTGTGAGTATTTACTGATAAAGTTTGGACAACAGAATCTTCATCTCTTGTTTTAATTCCAGCTTTACCCTTTCCTCCTCTTTTTTGAATTTTGACATTACTTAATGCGCCCCTTTTAATATAGTTTTTTGCTGTAACAGTTAATATAACAGCTTCTTTTTGAATTGTTTCTTCAATATCATAATTTAATATTGCATCTATAATTTTAGTTCTTCTGGGTACTGAATATTTATCCTTTATATTTTTTAATTCATTACTTATAACTTTTAACAGTTCTTTTTTGGAATTAATGATTTTTTTATAATTAATAATTAGCTCAGCAAGTTTTTTTATTTCTAACTCGATCTCATTGATACCAATTGCAGTAAGTTTTTGAAGTCTTAATTCAAGAATAGATTGTACTTGATTATTAGTTAATGAATAAGAGTTGCTAATTTTTTTATTTTCAATAAGTTTTACTAGTTTTTGTACTTTAGAGATTTTCCATTTTTGTTTTAATAAAGCATTTTTAGCATCATCTGGATTTTTTGAATTTCTAATTATTTTTATAACTTTATCAATATTTTCAACAGAAACAGAAAGTCCTATTAGTATATGTGCTCGGTCTTCAGCTTTTTCCAAATCAAATTTAGTTCTTTTAGTTACTATATCCTCTCTAAATTTTAAGAAATTTTCTAAAAATTCCTTTAGAGAAATATTTGATTTAGGTTTGCCATCAACAATAGCTAAACTATTAAAACCGAAAGAACTTTCAAGTGAGGTATATTTAAATAATTGTCTTTTGATAGTTTCGGGTTCAACATTAGATCTCAAATCTATAGCTACTCTAATTCCTTCTCTATTTGATTCATCTCTAATATCTCTTATACCTTCAATTTTTTTTTCTCTAACTAGTTCAGCTATTCTTTCATTTAGTGCTGATTTATTAATTTGGTAAGGTATTGATGTTATAACTAGACGTTCTCTGTTATTTTTTGTTTGTTCAATATTTATTTCACCTCTAATCTTAAAGGAGCCTCTTCCTGTTTTATACCCTTCTTTTATGATATCCTTTCCTATGATGATGCCACCAGTTGGAAAGTCAGGCCCTGGAATATGTTTCATTAGTTCATTTAATTTAATTTCTTTATTTTCTATTAAAGCAAGAGTTCCATTAATTATTTCATTTAAATTATGTGGTGGAATACTTGTTGCCATACCTACAGCAATACCTCCTGCACCATTAACTAATAGATTTGGATATTGTGCTGGTAAAACAGAAGGTTCTTTTTCAGTTTCATCATAATTACTTTTAAAATTTACTGTTTTTTTGTCTAAATCATCTATTAAAAATTGCGAAATTTTAGATAATTTAGTTTCAGTATATCTCATTGCTGCTGGTGGATCGCCATCAACAGAAC
>MDSW01204765.1_pt1 | contig 12647 bp, 9 predicted proteins | sample 811171 | NCBI WGS metagenome assembly MDSW01 (sample SAMN05326641, study PRJNA326480) | marine metagenome | isolation source: seawater | place: Atlantic Ocean: North West | collected 2012 | reverse complement strand
TGAAGAGAACTTAAATATTCCTAACAGATGGTACTCGCATGACAATAATAGCTATCCCTTAAAGAATCATAAGTATTTTAAATTTTACAAAGATCACTTAATAAAAACTATAGAAAAAAATGAAGTTAAAACAATTATAATCGTTGGAAAAATTAAGTTCGATAATTTTAATGTTTATTTAAAAAATTATTGCTTTGAAAAAATAAAAGTTAATAAAATTACAACAAGATATAATTTAAAAAATTGTACTTAATCAATTTTTTCTAACAATAAAGAATATCTTAAAACTTTTAAATCATGTAAATTTTTAAAGTAATTTATTTTAAATTTATTTTCATAAATTTTAAAATCTTCTTTTTTATAAGTAAAATATTTTATTTTTTTATAATCATTAGAAAAAAACAAACTAAGTGAAAAAATAAATCGTTTAATATTAAAAAAAGGCATAAGTAAAAATTCTAAATATCTTGGTAAAAATGGAATATCTATTATTAAAACTAGAATTTTTTTTTTATTATGTGTTAGATTCCCTATTAATAATCTGAGCTCATTCGGGTCTAAATATTGTATTACTGATGAAAAAATTATTACATTATAATCTTTTTTTAATATTTCTTCTAAATCAGAACTTATCTCAAATTTATTAAATTTATATTTTTCTTTTAAATAATTTAAAAGAATTTTATTTTTATCGTAAAGGAGAATTTTTTTTACTTTACTTTCATTTTTAACTTGATTTACAGACCAGATTCCTTTGCCACAACCAAAATCTAAAATTTTAATATCATCAAATTTGATCAATCTAGTAAAATTTTCTAATTTACATTTATACTCATAATTGAAAATCATACTTTTTCTAAAACTATCTGTCTTCCAGTTGCAAAAATGCTTGGAAGAGTTTTTACTAAAATTTTATCAATATTATTTATTAAATTTAAAAAAAATTTATTCATTGGTATAAAGAAAGTTTTAGAAGTAACGCCGCCGGAATTTAAAAAAACAAAACACTCAACTAGTTTTTCGTGCTTTATATTAAAATAATTGCCTAAATTTTTATAAAACTCTTTTTTGTCATCAAATAGTAAATTTGGTACCGCCATATTACCTGCCCAAAGATCATGCTCATCACTTTTAGGTTTTTTTTCGTCCCAAACATTTATAGTAAAATCAAAACCCTCATGCTTCATCAATATTGTTGCGAATTGAAGTATGACTGAGCAGTAAGGTTCAAAAATAATTAGTTTACCTTTTTTTTTTAAAATTCTATTTATCTCTTTAAAAAATTTTATCGGATAAGGTATGTGATGAACCATATTAGATGCTATTACAAAATTAAAACTTTCATTTTTAAATTTTGTATCTTGTGCATCAATATTTTTATAATCCAAATGATCGTAATCGCTTAAATCTGATATTTTAAAATTCTTATTATTTATGAAGTGTTTTGCAAATCCAGCTCCCGAACCGAGTTCTACTCCATGATCGCCTTCATTTATAAAATTATTCATCCAATCGAACCTTTCTTTCAACAAGAATCTTAAATTTAAAGATTTATTTTCTTCAAATATTTTTATTGCTGATTTTACATCACCAATGGTTCGCATTTTATTTGCTTTTTTTGAAAATTGAACTTTATTTGAAATTCTTAACATAAAAAGTTATATATTAATTAGTACATGAACATCCACGAACATCAAGCAAAAGAAATATTAAAAGAATTTGGAGCTCCCGTATCTACTGGAGTGGTTGTTTTTAAACCAGAAGAGTTAAAGGAAAAAATTAAAAATATTAAATCTAACAAAATAGTTTTGAAAGCCCAAATCCATGCTGGAGGAAGAGGGAAGGCAGGTGGGGTAAAATTAATAAATAAATCTGATTGTGAGATAGAGGCAAAAAAAATGTTCGGAAAGATTCTCGTAACTCACCAAACTGGACCAGAAGGAAAAAAAGTTAAAAGAATATATATCCAGGAGGCATATGAAATTGAAAAAGAATTTTACCTTTCCTGTTTAGTTGATAGACAAAGTTCAAAAATTGCTTTCATAAGCAGTACTGAAGGAGGTGTAGACATCGAGTCAGTTGCCAAAAATAATCCAGAAAAAATTACAACAAATAAAATTGATCTTAAAAAAAACCTTAATGAATCAGATATCCAAAATATAATTAAAATTTTTAATTTAAACAAAGATCAAAAAAAAGAGGGACAAAAGCTAGTAAATGCTCTTTACGATATTCTAATTAAAAAAGATGCCTCTCTTATTGAGATAAACCCTTTAGTTATAACAAAGCAAAAAAAACTTATTTGTTTAGATGCAAAGATGAATTTTGATGATAATGCTTTGTTCAGAAGACCTGAAATCTTAGGTCTAAGAGATTTAAACGAAGAAGAGCCCGCAGAAATTGAAGCAAGCAAATATAATTTGGCTTATATAAAGCTCAACGGATCAATAGGATGTATGGTTAACGGTGCTGGATTAGCAATGGCAACAATGGATATAATTAAATTATATGGAGAAGAACCAGCTAATTTTTTAGACGTTGGAGGTGGCGCTTCAAAGGAACAGGTAGTGGCAGCTTTTAAATTAATTTTATCTGATAAAAAAGTTAAAGGAATTTTAATAAATATTTTTGGAGGCATAATGCGTTGCGATGTGCTTGCCCAAGGAGTTGTGGAAGCAGCAAAAGAAAACAAAATAAAGGTGCCTTTGGTAGTTAGACTTGCAGGTACAAATTTTGAAAAAGGTAAAGAAATTTTAGATAAATCAGGATTAAAAATTCTGTCAGCATCTAATCTAAACGATGCGGCTAAAAAAATTGTGGATGCAATAAAATAAATGTCAATTTTGGTAAATAAGAGTACAAAAGTCATATGCCAAGGATTTACAGGCACTCATGGAACCTTTCATTCTGAACAAGCAATTAAATATGGAACGCAATTGGTAGGTGGAGTTACACCAAAAAAAGGAGGACAAAACCACCTTGGTCTTCCTGTTTTTAACACAGTTGTTGAAGCAAAGGAAAAAACAGGAGCAAATGCTTCAATGATTTATGTTCCTCCAAAATTTGCTGCCGCAGCAATATTAGAAGCAATTAATTCAAATTTAGATTTAATAGTCTGCATAACAGAGGGAATACCAGTTTTTGATATGATTAAGGTTAAAAAAGCTTTACTAAAAAGTAAAAGCAGACTAATCGGTCCCAATTGCCCAGGAATAATAACACCCGAAGAGTGCAAAATTGGAATAATGCCTGGAAGTATTCACAAAAAAGGTTCGGTAGGAATTGTATCAAGATCAGGCACACTTACCTATGAGGCGGTTGCTCAAACATCACAAAATGGTCTAGGTCAATCCACGTGCATTGGTATTGGAGGTGATCCAATCAATGGAACAAACTTTATTGATTGCCTCGAACTCTTTCTTAAAGATGACGATACCCACTCTATAGTCATGATAGGTGAAATTGGTGGTTCAGCAGAAGAAGAAGCTGCAGAATTTTTAAAAAAATCAAAAGTAAAAAAACCTACAGTAGGTTTTGTCGCTGGTTTAACTGCTCCTCCAGGCAGAAGAATGGGACATGCTGGCGCAATCATTTCAGGTGGAAAAGGTGGTGCAGAAGACAAAATTGATGTTATGAAGTCTGCAGGTATTACTATATCGAAATCTCCAGCTGATATCGGTAAAACGCTTTATGCAAAACTTAAAAGTTGAATATTCAATTTTTATGATAATATGGTAAAAAAAAATAATGTCTGCCAGTAAAAATAATAATATTTTTGAAAAGACCTCTTTCTTGGGAAACAATAGCTCTGAATTTGTTGAAACATTATATGCTGACTATTTAACCAATCCAAAAAATCTACCTGAACAATGGAGAAATTTTTTTGAGGGACTAAATGATGGAAAAGAAAAAGTTCTAAAAAATGCAAACGGACCCAGTTGGTCTCCTAAAAAAAAGATCAAAAGCAATTTAGTATATGAGAAGCAAGATTTGAGAGGGGAAAATTATCGTTTAGAAGACTCTGTTGGTAGCAAAAATGTTTTAAATGCTGCAAAAGATTCCGTAAGAGCTAATATGCTTGTCAGGGCTTACAGAATTAGAGGGCATTTAATTTCAAATTTAGACCCATTGGAGCTACATAGGCGCGAAGAACATTCTGAATTAAAACCAGAAACTTATGGATTTTTAGAAAGAGATCTAAATAAAAAAATATTTTTGGATGGGACTCTAGGTATTAAAACAGGCTCTTTGAAAGAAATCTTGACTGTTGCAAAAAAAACGTATTGTCAAAATATTGGCTTTGAATTCATGCACATGTCAGATCCCGAAGAAAGACAATGGATCAGAAGCAGAATTGAAGGAAAAGAAAAAGAAATTAAATTTACAGAAAACGGCAAGAGAGCAATACTTAATAAACTAGTTGAAGCAGAAGGATTTGAAAAGTTTTTACATGTAAAATTTGTAGGTACAAAAAGATTTGGTTTAGATGGCGGAGAGTCCCTAATACCAGCTTTGGAACAGATAATTAAAAGAGGAGGCCATTTAGGAGTCAAAGAAGTAAAAATTGGCATGCCCCATAGAGGAAGATTAAATGTATTAGCAAACATGATGCAAAAACCATTTAAAGCAATTTTTAAAGAATTTTTTGGGCAGAGTATAAGTTCAAAAAAAGATTTTGAAGGAGATGTAAAATACCATTTAGGTGCTTCGGCAAATAGAGAGTTTGATGGAAATTTAGTTCACATCAGTTTAACAGACAACCCTTCACATTTAGAGGCTGTGAACCCAGTTGTGCTAGGACAAGTTAGAGCAAAACAATTTTTTCATAAAGACAGAGAAAGAAAAAAAGTTGTTCCAGTTTTAATTCATGGGGATGCAGCATTTGCTGGGCAAGGTGTAGTAGCAGAATGCTTTGCTATGTCAGGATTACCAGGTCATAATACAGGAGGAACAATTCACATTATTGTTAACAATCAAATAGGTTTCACAACCGCACCAAGATTCGCAAGATCTTCGCCTTACCCATCTGATTTAGCTAAAATGGTTCAGGCTCCAATTTTTCATGTGAATGGAGATGATCCCGAAGCAGTTGTTCATTGTGCTAAAATTGCTACTGAGTTTAGACAAAAATTTAATAGAGATGTCGTAATAGATATGGTTTGTTATCGTAGATTTGGTCACAACGAAGGGGATGAGCCGTCTTTTACTCAGCCCTTGATGTACAAAAAGATTAAAAATCACCCGACAACATTACAAATATACGGACAAAAATTAATAGACGAAGGTTTAATTTCTTCTACAGAAATTGAAAGTAGAAAAAAAGAGTTTAAAGATTTTTTGAACAAAGAATTTTTTGGAGCCAAGGACTACAAGGTAAAAATGAAATGGTTTGATGGTGTATGGTCAAGATTTAAGCCAGAGATTGGTCAAGACAGGAGAGGCGTTACTGGGGTGGATAAAAAAGAGCTAGTATCAATCGGAAAAAAAATTACCGAAATACCAAATAACTTCAATATACACAAAACTCTACTCAAATTGTTCGAAGTAAAGAGAAAAATGTTTGCAGGAAATCAACCGATTGATTGGGCAACAGCAGAGACACTTGCTTTTGCTACTCTTTTAAATGAAGGATTTTCAGTTAGGCTTTCTGGTCAGGACTCTGGTAGGGGAACTTTTAGCCAGAGACATTCAGTTTTAAGAAACCAAGATAATCACGATAGATATGTTCCACTAAATCATATATCAAAAAAACAAAAAAGGTTTGAGGTCATAGACAGTCTTTTGTCAGAACTGGGCGTTTTAGGTTTTGAGTTTGGATATTCTTTGTCAGAACCTGAAACATTAGTTTTGTGGGAAGCTCAATTTGGTGATTTTTCAAATGGAGCTCAAGTTGTTATTGATCAGTTTATTGCATCGGGAGAATCAAAATGGTCTAGAGCAAGCGGCTTAGTGATGTTGCTTCCTCATGGATACGAAGGTCAAGGACCAGAACATTCATCAGCAAGACTTGAAAGATTTTTACAATTATGCGCTCAAGAAAATTTACAAGTTGTAAATTGTACAACTCCAGCAAATTATTTCCATGTTTTAAGGAGGCAAATGCATAGAGATTTTAGAAAACCTTTAATAGTCATGACACCCAAATCTCTTCTTAGAAACAAAAGGTGCGTGTCAAATCTTGAAGATTTTACAAAAAAAAATAGCTTCCATAGAATTCTTGGAGATCACGCTTATTTGGATAGAAGTAAATTAATTAGGTTAAAAAAAGATAAAGAAATTAAAAAAGCAGTTATATGTTCTGGAAAAATTTATTTTGATTTAGTTGATGCAAGAGAAAAAGCCAAGGATGACAAAACAGTCTTTATAAGGATAGAGCAATTATATCCGTTTCCAGTAAAACATTTAGGCAAGGAGTTAAAAAGATATAGAAACGCAAAGTTTTTTTGGTGTCAAGAAGAACCAATGAACATGGGAGGGTGGAACACAGCCAGGTACTACATTGACAGAACTTTGGAAATCATTCGAGTAAAAGGCGAAAAAGTTAAATATATAGGAAGAAATGCTGCGTCATCACCAGCAACTGGAAATCTAAACAAACACCTTGCAGAACAAAAAGAAATATTAGAAAAGGTATTTGGTAAAAAAAAATAAATGTCTGAGAAAATTGTAGTTCCTACCCTAGGTGAGTCGGTAACAGAAGCCACGGTGTCTAAATGGTTAAAATCTGTAGGGGAAAGCGTTAGTTCAGACGAACCTCTTGTAGAATTAGAAACCGACAAAGTAAATGTTGAAGTTCCATCACCCTTAAGTGGAGTTTTGGAAAAAATTAATGTTGAAGAAGGACAGACAGTAGAAGTAGGAGCACTATTGGGAAGTGTAGGTTCTGCTTCTACAGAGACATCTGTAAAAACAAAAGAGAAAACAAAAATTTATACACCTCCACCAAAAGCAGACGAAGTGGTTTTATTTGATGAAAAAAAAGAGAAAAAAAACAAAGACAAGGAATTAAAAACCTCAACTAATGGCTCCAAACCATTAATATTAAATGATGTTCAAGAGGAAAAACCTTTGATTTTAGAAGAAGAAAGCTTAGAGAGCACTTTAAAAGAATCTAAAACAAAAAAACAAGCATCACCATCTGCTAGAAAATTGGCAGAAGAACAAAAAATTAATCTTGCTAATATAAAAGGAACAGGCAGACGTGGAACAATTTTAAAAGAAGATTTAGTTAATCTTATGGGATCAAAGCCTTCCCCCAACAAGAGAAGAGAAAAATATGGCGAAGAAGAAAGAGTTAAGATGACGAGATTAAGATTGACTATCGCAAAGAGGCTTAAGGAAGCTCAAAATAATGCAGCGATGCTCAGCACATTCAATGAAGTCGATATGTTTGAAATAATTCAGATGAGAAAAAATCACCAAACAGAGTTTCAAAAAAAATATGGAATAAAACTTGGTTTTATGTCTTTTTTTGTTAAATCGTGTATAGCTGCACTAAAGAATTATCCAGCAGTAAACGCGGAAATACAAAATGAAGAGATAGTTTACAAAAATTATTACAATATTAGTTTTGCAGTAGGAACAGACAGAGGTCTAGTGGTTCCAGTTCTAAGAAATTCTGACCAAATGTCTTTTTCAGATATCGAAAAAAATATATCTTTACTAGGTGATAAAGCTCGTAATGGAAAAATAACTATAGAGGACCTACAAGGAGGTACCTTTACTATTACTAATGGAGGAATTTATGGATCAATGTTGTCTACTCCAATATTAAACCCACCGCAGTCTGGTGTATTAGGTATGCACAATATAATCGAAAGAGCTGTAGTTAAAGATGGAGATATCGTTGTTCGACCCATGATGTACCTAGCGCTGTCTTACGATCATAGAATTATTGATGGCAAAGAAGCAGTATCATTTCTTAAAAATGTAAAAGATTTTTTAGAGGATCCAAAAAGGCTTTTTTTAAACGTTTAAAATGGAAGAAAATTTTGATCTCTTAGTTATAGGTGGAGGCCCAGGAGGGTATGTGTGCGCAATACGAGCTGCACAACTTGGTTTAAAAACAGCTTGTGTCGAATCAAGAGGGACTTTGGGAGGAACCTGTTTAAACGTAGGATGCATTCCTTCAAAAAGTTTGCTTAATTCATCAGAGCTTTATCATAAGGCCAAAAACAATTTCAAAAATATAGGTATAGAGACCGGAAGTATAAAACTAAACATAGAAAAACTTATGATGAATAAGAACAAATCAGTTCAGACTTTAACTAAAGGTGTAGAGTTTTTGTTTAAAAAAAACAAGATAACCTATATTAAAGGAAAAGCTGTTTTGCTTTCAAACAATAGCGTTGTTGTTTACGAAAGTGGGAAAAAGACCTCTTATAGGTCAAAAAATATTGTTATAGCAACAGGATCATCATCAACCTCTTTGCCAGGCATAAATATTGATGAAAAAAACACTATTTCTTCAACCGGCGCTCTTTCACTAAAAAAAGTTCCAAATAAACTTGTTGTTATTGGCGGAGGATATATTGGACTTGAGATGGGCTCTGTATGGTCAAGATTAGGATCAGAAGTTACAGTTATCGAATTTTTAGATCATATTATACCTGGAATGGATAAGGAACTATCTAGAGAGTTTCAAAAAATTTTGAGTAAGCAAGGTATTAAATTTAAATTAGAAAGCAAAGTTGTTTCTGTAAAAAAATCAAATACAGGTGTTCAAGTAGATTATGTTAACAACAAAACGGGCCTAAAAGAGAAAATAGATTGCGAAAAAGTTTTAGTTTCAGTTGGAAGAAAACCTTATACTGAGGGACTTAACTTATCAAAAATTGGTATCAAAAAAGACACGACAGGAGGAATTGAAGTTAACAAAAAATTTCAAACTTCAGTACCAAATATCTATGCAATTGGCGATGTAATTAAGGGTCCGATGCTGGCACATAAAGCTGAGGAAGAAGGAATTGCTGTTGCAGAAATAGTCGCTGGTCAGGCAGGACACGTAAATTATGATGTTATTCCTGGTGTTATTTATACTTCTCCAGAGGTAGCATCTGTTGGAAAAACTGAAGAACAACTAAAAGAGAAAAAAATTTCATACAAGGTTGGAAAATTTCCATTCTTAGCTAACTCAAGGGCAAAAGTTAATAATGAATCAGACGGATTTGTAAAAATACTAGCAGAATCAAAAACAGATAAAATTTTAGGAGTACATATTATTGGTCCGCACTGTGGTGACATGATTGCAGAAATGGCTTTAGCTATGGAGTTTGGAGCTAGCTCAGAGGATATAGCTAGAACATGTCATGCACATCCCACTCATACCGAAGCAATAAAAGAAGCTGCTTTAGCGGTTGATAAAAGACCAATTCATTTTTAAAAAAAATTTAAATATTGTTTAATGAAAGTACCAGTTCTTATCCCGAGAATCTTTGACCATCCTCATACTTATTTGTCTGGTAGAATTGATAAATTAAAACCCGGTTCTATAGTTTCCGTTCCTTTTGGGAGAAAGAAAGAAATAGGAGTAGTTTGGGACAAACAAGAGGAAAGCAACAGGAAGTTTAAACTAAAAACCATTTTAGAAAAAAACCAGATCTCTTTTAATAAAAATCTAATAGAATTTATAAATTGGTTTTCCCTTTATAATTTAGTTCCTAAAGGAATGGTTTTAAAAATGTTTTTAGGAGATAAATCTTTTCTTAAAAAAAGTTCAGAGAAACTTCCTAAAATTCAAGTTAAAAGCAGGCTTAAATTTAATTTAAACAAAGAGCAAAAAAAATCTTTGGAGAAAATAAATAGTTTTGGAAAAAAATTTAACGTTACTCTCCTTCAGGGAATTACTGGTTCAGGAAAAACAATAGTTTATTTTGAAAAAATAAAAGAAAATATTGAAAAAAATAAACAGGTTTTAGTTTTACTTCCAGAAATTTTTTTGACAAACCAGTTTAACCAAAGGTTTGAAGAATATTTTGGTTTTAAGCCTGCCGTTTGGCACTCAAAAATAACAAAAAAAAATAGAAGAATAATTTGGCACAATATTATTAATGGTAAAATAAAATTGGTGTTAGGAGCCAGGTCCTCTTTGTTTTTGCCATTTAAAAATCTTGGTTTAATTGTTGTTGATGAAGAACATGACTCTTCATACAAGCAAGACGAGGGAATAAGGTATAATGCGAGAGACATGGCAATTTCTCGAGCATCTATAGAAAAATTTCCAGTGCTACTCTCTACATCTATTCCTTCTTTAGAAACTTACAATAATGTTAAAAATGGAAAATATAATTTTACAAAACTAGAAAAAAGATACAAAAATTTCTCTCTGCCCAATGCTGAGATTGTTAACTTAAATCTCGATAAAAAAAATAAAAATATTTGGATTGATATTAAAACTTTAAGTTTGGTTAAAAAATACTTAGAGAGAAATGATCAGGTGCTTTTCTTTTTAAACAGGCGCGGATACGCTCCATTCATGATTTGTAGAAGTTGTGGTTTAAAATTAGAATGTAAAAATTGTTCCGTTTTCCTAACCTTTCATAAGCACTTAAACAAAGCTATGTGTCACCATTGTGGTTATAAAACCGATATAAAACGAAAATGCAAAAAGACAGATTTTAAATGCGAATTTCAAATGTACGGACCCGGAGTTGAAAAAATTTTCTCTGAATTGAAAAAAATTTTTCCTGAAAAAAATATAAAAATTTTATCGAGTGATTTTCTTTCCAAGAAAAAAGAAACCAAAAGCTTACTAGAAGATATAGAAAATAATAAAATTAATATTCTAGTAGGGACACAGTTAATATCTAAAGGTTTTAATTTTCCAAATTTAAATTGTATTGTAGTTGTAGATGCCGATTTTTCTGGAATGGGTTTTGATTTAAGGTCAACAGAAAAAAATATTCAACTTTATAATCAACTAAGTGGTAGAGCCGGAAGATTTAGCAAAGACTCTCTTATCGTATACCAAACATTTGATCCATCAGGCAGAACTTTAAAAAATATACTTGAAAACAATCAAGAAAAATTTTTAGAGGACGAAATACATCTAAGAAAAGAAAAAAACCTTCCTCCTTTTACAAGACTAATTGCTATTATAATTTCATCCAAAATTGAGAAAGATGGTTTTTTAGAAGCTCAAAAAATTAAAAAAAACTTATCACAGATAAAAAATATTGATATTATGGGTCCAGTAAGTTCTCCAATATTTAAAGTTAAAAACAGATATAGAACTAGATTGTTGCTTAGATTTAATAGTAATCTTTTTGTTCAGAAGCTAGTTAGCAAAATGCTTAAAAAAATAAATATTTCTAAAAAAATAAAACTTACGGTTGATGTTGACCCATTAAATTTTAGTTAATCTGCGTTCCAATCACACTTGAACAGAACATTTTCCTATGATACGAAATCTCGTAAATTCTTTAATCAAATCGACACAGGGAATACACATTGAGTAAAAATACAACTTTTTCATCACAAATATCGCAGAGATATGCGTTGGCACTTTACGAACTATCAAAGGAGAATAAACAAACCGAAGAGTTTACAACAAACATGATTACTTTTATAAAAATTTTTAATTCCAACAAGGAATTAAAAAATTTTGTTAAAAATCCAACATACTCAGCTGAGAAGCAAAAAATAGTTTTTGAAAAAATATTAACTATTATGAATTTTAATAAAATAGTAAAAAACTTCTTCTATATATTGATAACAAAAAAAAGGATATTTTTTCTAGACACAATTATAGAGGAATTTTTAAAGCTAGTTTCTTATAAACGTGGAGAAATATCTGGAAGTTTAATTTCCTCAAAAAAAATTGATGAAAAAATCATCTCGGATATTGAAAGAGAGATTTCAACAAATATCAAACGTTCAATAAAATTAAAATCTAAAGTAGACGAAAGTTTAATTGGAGGAATCATTATTCAAATAGGAAGTCTAATGATAGATACTTCTATAAAAAATAAATTACAAAAATATAAAAAATTAATGACCGAGGCTTAGCATGGATATAAATCCTTCTGAAATAACAAAAATTTTAAAAGAACAGATTAAAAATTTAGGAGACAAGACAGAGGTTTCTGAAATCGGAAAAGTTCTTTCAGTTGGTGACGGTATTGCCAGAGTATATGGTCTTGACAATGTTCAAGCTGGAGAAATGGTTGAATTTAAAGATGGCTCAAAAGGAATGGCTCTAAATTTAGAGAGTGACAATGTTGGAATTGTAATTTTTGGTGACGATAAAGCAATTAAAGAAGGAGATACAGTTAAAAGAACAGGAGCAATAGTTGATGTTCCGGTAGGAAAAGAATTACTTGGAAGAGTGGTTGATGCATTAGGAAATCCAATTGATGGAAAAGAAGCTTTAAAAAAAGGAACTAAAAGGAAAAGAGTCGAAGTAAAGGCTCCAGGAATAATTCCAAGAAAATCAGTTAGCGAACCAATGCAGACAGGATTAAAAGCTATTGACAGCTTAATTCCAATTGGAAGAGGTCAACGTGAATTAATTATTGGTGACAGACAAACAGGAAAAACGGCTGTAGCTATTGATACGATAATTAATCAAAAAAAAATTAACGAATCTAATGATGAGAAAAAGAAACTTTATTGTATTTATGTTGCTATAGGACAAAAAAGATCAACAG
>MDSW01011502.1_pt1 | contig 12647 bp, 9 predicted proteins | sample 811171 | NCBI WGS metagenome assembly MDSW01 (sample SAMN05326641, study PRJNA326480) | marine metagenome | isolation source: seawater | place: Atlantic Ocean: North West | collected 2012 | reverse complement strand
TTTCCATAAATGTTTTGTTTAACATATTTTAATAAATCATAATAATTATTAATTTGAATTAATTCTACAGATGAATTTTTTATTATTTTTTTTGCAAAAAATTTGTAAGTAAAATTTAAATTAATATTTTCTCCTGCTTTAAATATTGGACATAAAATCACAGTATCTGCTTTTTTAAATGAATATGAGAATTCCTTATAGAGATTTTTTAATCTTGAAATTCTATGAGGCTGAAATATACACACTATCTTCTTATCTCTATATACATCTCTTACTCCATCTAAAACATTTCTTATTTCTGTAGGATGGTGAGCATAGTCATCAAAAAAATTAACATTTTGATAAGAAAAAACTTTTGTAAATCTCCTTTGAACCCCTGAAAATTTTTCAAGACCTTTTTTGATAAGTCTAATAGGTATACCAACTGAATAAGCTACCGCAACTGCAGCGGTTGAATTTCTAATATTATGTAAGCCTATTAATGGTATTTTGATATTTTTAATTAAATTAACTTTAGTCCCGTGTAGTTTAATTTTTAAATCAAATTTTGAAAAATTATCTTTTTGGACAATATTAATAATTCTAAAATTTGATGAAATATTTGTTCCGTAAGTATAATAATTTAGAATATCTATTTTTTTAATTATTTTTGCATTTACCTTATCGTCTAAACATATAAATGTTTTACCAAAAGAAGGTGTTTTTTTAATAAAGTCTATGAAATTTTCTTTTAATTTTTCAAATGATTTATAGTAATCTAAATGTTCTTTGTCGATATTTGTTATTATAGAATAGGTAAAAGGAATTTTGATAAAGCTACCATCCGATTCATCAGATTCTAATATACACCAATCGCCTTTACCTAGTTTTGCAGAACCTTTAAATGAATTTATTCCCCCGCCATTGATAACGGTGGGATCAATTTTTGCACATGTAAAAATATTTGAGATTAAAGAAGTTGTTGTAGTTTTGCCATGCGAGCCAGCTACCACAACATTTTTCATTAATGAAACTATATTAGCTAACATATCTCCTCTTTTGTAAATTGGTATTTTATTTTTTTTGGCGGCAATCAACTCAGGATTATTTTTTTTTATTGCTGATGAAATAACAGCAATTGATGACTTGTTTATATTTCTGTGATTATGACCAATATAAACTTTAATATTTTTTTTCTTTATTCGTTCAATATTTTTATTATTTGATATATCGCTACCCTGAACTTTAAACCCAATCTCTTTCATTATAAGAGCTAAACCACTCATTCCAATTCCTCCAATTCCAATAAAGTGTATTAACTCTGATTTTGCTATTTTAATTTTCACTAATAAATTCCAATATGTTTTGATTTAATTTTTTCCAAGTTGATAATTGATTAGATTTAACCATATTATTTCTTTTTTCAAAATAATTTTTAGGATTTTTAATAATGTCTAAAACAAAATCTTTTAACTTATGTTCTTCGTATTCTGATTGTCTTAAAATCCAGCATAAATTATTATTATAGTACTCTTTTGCATTATAATATTGATGATTATCTTTTGATGATGGTAAGGGAATAGCAATAAATGGTATTGAAAAATGAACTAATTCTGAAATTGTTGAGGCTCCAGATCTTGTGATTGCTAAGTCAACTTCATTATATTTTTTATATAAATCTAAATCAAAACTATACAATTTGTTTTCAATTTTAGCATCCTCATAAATTTTTTTAATATAATTTTTTTTGTTTTGGTTTGCAATTTGCTGAATAATTGAAATTTTTTTTTCTTGATTCAATTGCACTAGTGATTTGGAAATCTGGTCATCAAAGAATTCAGCACCCTGGCTCCCACCAATTATAAGTATTTTAAACGGATCGTTAAACTTGTTTTTCGCATTAATTTTAGAATTTAATAGCTCTCTTCTTAATAAAGGTTTGGTTATAAATTTTTTTTTTTCATATATATTTGGAAAATTTATTAAATTGTTTGAATAGCATAAAATTTTTTTTGAATATTTGATTACTAGTTTATTTGATCTTCCTAAAACCATATTAGGTTCAAATAAAAAAATTTTTTTATTTAATAGTATTGCGGTTATACAATTTGGCAAGGTCATATACCCGCCGGTACTTATTAGAATATCAATTTTATTTTTTCTAAATAAATTAATTGATTTAATTATGGAAATTAAAAAAATAATAAAATAATAAGGGAAATAAATTATATTTTTTGTTATTTGTGGGACATCTATTAATTTATAATTATCAATACTATTTTTAATAAATTTTTCTCCACGCTTATCTGTGGTTATAATTAATTCAAAATTTTCTTGTAGATGTTCATAGAAGCAAATTGCTGGAAGAACATGTCCTCCAGAGCCACCAGTTGAAATTAAAATTTTTTTACCCATTAATATATTCTTCTTCTAGTTAAATTAAGTATGATTCCTGAAAGTATAGATGTACTTATAATTGAAGATCCTCCATAGCTAAGAAAAGGCAAAGTCATTCCTGTTGTTGGAAATAATCTTATATTTACACCTATATGAATAAATGTTTGAATCAGAAGAATAGAAACCACACCAACTAAAATTAGCTTAGTTTTGTTGTCATTTTCATAATCTATTTTTTTTAAAACATTAAAGGAAAAAATTAAAAAAATAATCATTATTATCAATAAAATTAGAACTCCAAATTCTTCAGATATAACTGAGATAATATAATCCGTATGAGCTTCAGGAATTTTTGAATTTAAGGTTCCTTCTCCTATTCCTTTTCCAAAGAATCCACCATTTGAAATCGCTTCGGATGCTTTCTCGGATTGATAGTTGTTTCCTGAGCTAGTATTAAAAAATGATAATAATCTTTTTTTTATATAAATAAATTTTTCAACATAAATAATTAAGTACAAAAGTATAGAAAAAATAATTGAGAAAAAGGAAAAGAAAAAAAATAAATTTATCCCAGACACAAAAATAAGAGCGAACCAAGTAGAAACTATTAGCATGGTTTGTCCAACATCTGGTTGCGAAATTAATAATAAAATAATAGGAAAAATTAACATAAAGCTTAAAAAGTACCTTGAAAAATTATTTTTTTGTTTTTCTGTTGTAAAAATTAAAGATAAAACAACAATTAAAAAAGGTTTTAATATTTCAACTGGTTGAAACCTGGGTATAAATGGCAAATCTATCCAACGTATAGAGCCTTTGACCTCAACGCCAATAAATGGGACTAGAACTAAAAAAATAAAAGATACTAAGAAAAAAAATTTACAAATAAAAAATAATTTTTTTTTATCTAAGGCTGAAAATATTGTTAAAACAATTATACCAATTATAATAAACACTAGATGCTTGAAAAAAAAATAGTATGTATTTGTGCTTAACTTATCAGATGCAATAATAGAAGTTGAAACAAGCGAAAAAAATAAACCCAAAGAAAAAAGAAATAGTATTAAAAAAAAGATAAGTTTATCAATATTTTTCCACCATACATAATAAAAATTTATCAGTTTATTTAAATCAAGCATATATTCTTTTAATAAAATTTTTTGTTTTAATTAAACTGTTAAAATAACGACCTCTATCTTCAAAATTTTTAAAATTATCAAATGAAGCTGCTGCGGGACTAAACAATACACAAGAGCTACTTTTTTTCGATTTTTTTATTTTTTTTATAATATTTTCTAACAAAATTTTTAAGTTTTTAAATCTATAAGATTTAATTTTATTTCTTAAAATTTTATAAAATATTTTTTGATCTTTTCCAAAAATGTAACCTTGGATATTATTAAAATATTTTGGATGTAAATTAAACTTGTCGCCTTTTTTTGATAAACCTCCAACTATCCAATAAATATTCTTGTAGGACTTTAATAAATTTAAACTTGATGAAAAGCTAGTAGATTTGGAATCGTTAATAATTAATATATTTTTATCCTGATAAATAATTTGTTGTCTATAATTAAGTCCTTTAAATGAATTAATAGTTTTAATCAATTTATATTGATTTAATTTATAAATTTTCGAAAATTCAAAAATGAATGACAAATTTTTAAGGTTATTAATATTTTTAAAATAATTATTTGTTATAAGTTTTTTTTTATCTTTAAAATGATCATTTATTTTAATTATTTTTGATTTTAAATTAAATTTTTTTATTTCCTTATTTAAATATTTATTGTCTTCTATTATTGATTTATATTTTTTATTTTGATTTATAACCAATTTAAATTTTGCATGTGTGTATTTTTGTATTGATCCATGCCTATCAAGATGATCAGGGCTAATATTTAGTATAAAAGAAAAATCTGTTCTAAAAAACTGGCTGTAATCGATTTGATATGATGAGGCCTCTATGACAAATATAGTATTCTGTTTTATATTTTTAATAGATAATACTGGTATCCCAATATTTCCAGACAAAACTACATCTCTTTTTTGATCTTTTAATATTTCAAATAATAATTTGGCAGTAGTAGATTTTCCATTGGTTCCTGTTACGGTAATTTTTAAATTCTTTGGGTATTTTATATATAGTAAATCAAGATCTGTGATTATTTTTTTTTTTATATAATTTTAGAAAATTTTTAAGTTTACATTTCTTTATATCAATACCAGGACTTAAGACTATAAAATCAAAATTTATTAATTTTAATTTTTTTATTGAAATAAAATTTTTATTGTCATCAAATATAAAAACTTTATTATTTTTTTTTAAATATTTGTATGTTGCGGATCCTGTTTTTCCATAACCATAAACTAGATAAGTTTTATTTTTGAATTGATCATTGCTTTTTAACATTATCTTAATTTTAATGTAGCTAGTCCAATCAGAGCCAGAATAAGAGATATTATCCAAAATCTAATAACAACTGTGGACTCTGCCCATCCTTTTTTCTCAAAGTGATGATGGATGGGTGCCATTTTAAAAATTCTTTTTCCGGTGATTTTAAATGAAATTACTTGAACAATAACTGAAATGGCCTCTAAAACAAAAAGTCCGCCTGTTATCGCTAAAACTATTTCATGCTTAGTAACTACACCTATTGCTCCTAAAGAACCACCTAGTGCAAGGGAGCCCGTATCACCCATAAATATTTTGGCAGGTGGGGCATTAAACCAAAGAAAACCAATTGATGCTCCTATAATAGCTCCACAAAATACCGTTACTTCTCCAACTCCTTCTATGTATGGAATTAATAAATATTCAGAAAAAATTATGTTTCCAGAAACATAACTAATAAAAGCAAAACATCCTGCAACTAAAATCACAGGAACGGTTGCCAAACCATCAAGACCATCAGTTAAATTTACTGCATTTGATGAACCAACAATCACGAATAAGTAGAAAGGAATAAAAAACCAACCCAAGTTAATAACTAAGTTCTTAAAAAAAGGAAAATAAAGATTTGATGTCTGCCCATTATCTATAAATTTATAAAGTATAATTAAAGAGATTAAACTTAAAATAATCTGTATAATAAATTTTAATCTAGAAGAAATACCTCTTGAGTTATTATTTTTAATTTTTTTATAATCATCAAAAGCTCCTAAAATACCAAAAGAGAATGTGATAAATATTAATAACCAATTAAAAGGACTGTAAAGATCAGCCCATAAAAAAACTCCTAGAAATAAACCAATTAAAATTAGTACACCTCCCATTGTTGGTGTTCCTATTTTCTTGATCAAATGATCTTCTGGTCCATCAGATCTAATTGGATTTGTAATATTGTTAATAGAAAAATAATTTATGAATTTTTCTCCTATAAGAAAAACTATTACCATGGAAGTAATCATTGCCAATCCAGTTCGAACAGTCAAAAAATTAAAGAAATTTAAAAATGAATAAGTATCTGAATAACTTGTGAGTAAATTATAAAGCATTATATTTTTTATAAATTTTGAATTATTTTATTTAAACCAGTTGAGTTAGATCCTTTTATCATCAAATAACTATTATTTGGTAAATCTTTATTTATTAAATTTGCAACTTCCATATCGGTTTTTAACATTTTACCTCTAATTTGTGGTTTTAATTTGTTGAATGTATATTTTGTGAGCTTTCCATAAGTATAGACCCTGTTTACTTTTGATTTATTTATGTGTTTTGCTATTTGAATATGAAGTTTTTTAGAATATTTTCCAAGCTCAAGCATGTCACCAATTAAGAGATATTTATTATTTTTTTCTTTGTAAATATTATCAAATTTTTCTAATGCAAATTTTAATGAAAGGGGATTTGAGTTATAACTTTCATCAATAATATTCAATTTCTTTGAAGCTTTTTTATGCATTATAATGGAGCCCCTGCTTTTTGGAATAGTAAATTTTAAAAATAAATTTTTATTTAATTTTTCTACATCAAAATAATTGGAAATAATGCTTAAGGTTGCCAATATGTTTTGTTTAAAACTTATTAAATCTCTCGATATATAAAAAGATCTATTTTTATTATTAATTTTTAGATTTATGAGATATTTATTATTAATTTTTTTTTCACTTATAAAAAATATATTTGCCTGTTTGTTTTTCAGACTATAAGAAATGACATTTAATTTTTGTTTTTTCGCTTTATTATTAAAATAATTATAATATTTATCATCTTTATTAATTACCAGAGTGCCACCAGGAATAATATTATTTATTATTTCGCCTTTTGCTCTAGCAATATGATTCATATTTTTAAAATTTTCTATATGAGCGTAAGATATATTTGTTATTAATCCTAAATCAGGATTAATTATTTTAGTTAAATTGTCAATTTCCCCTTTTTTATCCATCCCAACTTCAAGAACTACATAATTTATTTTTTCAGGAGTATTAAATATACTTAAAGGAACACCAAACTTATTGTTGAATGATTTCTTGGAGATAAAAGTTTTTGAAAGTTTACTTAAACAAAAACCTGTGAGCTCCTTAACTGAGGTTTTGCCCGCTGATCCAGTGATTGCTATATTATTTGCATCTAGTGATTTTCTATATATTGAACTTAAAATACTAAATAAGCGCAACGGATGCTTATTAAATAATATCTTTGAATTTTTAAATTTTTTATTTGAAATAGATAAAATTGCTCCATTTTTATAAGCTTCATTTGCAAATAAATTTCCATTAAATTTTCTTCCTTTTGCTCCAATAAATATTGAATTTTTTTTTATTTTTTTTGAATTTAGCGATGCAGAGTTTATTAAAATATTTTTTTTTAGAATTTTATTTTTTAAAGTTTCATTCAATATGTTCGTTTTTATGGAATTAGATAAAATTTCATTTTTTTTATTTATGGCCTTTAATATTTCATATTTATCTGAAAAAGATTTTCTACTTACATATTCTTGGTAAGTCTCATGTCCTTTTCCTGATACAATCAAAATATTTCCAGAATTTAATTCTTTTATTGCTATAAAAATAGCTTTTGCCCTAGATGGAATTTCTTTAAGTTTTTTTTTATCTATTTTTTTTTTAGTTTGTTTCCTTATTGATTCTGGATTTTCAAGTCTAGGGTTATCATCAGTAAGATAAATTTTATCACAGTATCGACTTGCAATCATGCCCATAGCTGATCTCTTTTCCTTGTCTCTGTTGCCTCCACAACCAAACACTAAAGATATTTTGCTTAAAGGATATTCATTTTTAATATTCAATATAACAGTTTTCAGAGCATCTGGGGTATGGGCATAATCAAGAATTACTTTAGAATTGTTTTTTATTTTTCCAATTTTTTCTAGTCTGCCTGGAACAGGTTTAACTTTATTAATTGTTTTAAGGATACTTTTAATTTTAATTTTTGATAAATATGCTGCTAAAATAGCAAATAATAAATTTTTGATTTGAACCTCTCCAATTAACTCTGTTTCAAATGAATATTTTTTTTTATTAAATAAAAATTCCACTTGTTTTTTATTATTTGTTTTTTTTATATTTTGAAAAGAAATAAAAGAATTATTGTAACCAAAACAATATTTTTTTAATTTTTTATTTTTTGAAACTTTATTTAACTGTTTAGCTTGTTCAATTTTATCATCAAAAATTATATTTCCTTTATTCTTAAGAAGTTTTTTGAAAAGAATTAATTTTGAATTAAAATAATCTTTAAATGTCTTGTGATAATCAAGATGATCCCTCGATAAATTCGTAAATATACATGTTTTAAAAGTTATGCCACTTAATCTATTTTGTTTTAATCCATGACTAGATGCTTCTAAAATAACATTATTTACATTTTGTTCGTTAAGTTTTTGTAAAATTTTATGAATTTTTATTTGATCTATTGTTGTATTACTAGTTTTAATATTAAGATTTTTTGATGAAATACCTAAAGTGCCTATTGATGCAACTTTTTTTTTATTTAAAGTTAATATCTGATAATAAAAATTTGAGATAGATGTTTTGCCATTAGTACCAGTAACAGCAATAATATTTTTAGGTTTTTTAAAATAAAGGTTATTTGCAACTTCAGCTAATTTTTTTCTTGGATCTTTACTGTGGATAAATAATATATTGTCTTTGTTAAATCCTTCAAAATTTAAATTTGAAATGATGATTTTTGCTCCATTTTTTATAGCTTCATTAATATAATTTTTTCCATTTACATTGTTTCCACTAATGGCAAAAAAAATATCATTAAATTTACATTCTTTACTATTAAACCTGATATCCTTAAATTTAATTAGTTTGTATTTTGGATTGATATTTTTAAATACTTTGCTCAGTAACATTTGTTATAAATTCTTAGTATTTTGTGGCTAAAATAGGTCCAATATTTTCAATTATATTTCCTGCAATTAATACGGTGGTCCAGCCAGCTGTATTTCTCCAGTTTCCTTTGTAGGGAAGCCTTCCATCTCTATATTCATAAATATAATCTTTTGAAGGCTTTGGTTCATCTAACAAAACTAAAAGCAAATATTTAGGATCTGAAATGGGAAAAACTGATACAAAAGTATTTATTTTATCTTTGGTGTATTTTCCATTCTTTACCTTATCTGCTGTTCCAGTTTTTCCACCCACCTCATATCCTTTAACATCTGCAAAATGTGCGGTACCTTCTTTTGTAGAAACAACTTTCCTTAAAATAGGATTTATTTTTTTACTAACATCATTATTTAAAATTTTTTTATTAATAGGTTTATAATCTGTATTTACTAACCTTGGGCTTATTAAATAGCCGCCATTACTAATTATCGAATAAGCTTTAGCTAGTTGAATTGGGGTAGTTGCAATCCCGTGACCGAAAGATGCTGTGGCTAATTTACATTTTCCCCATCTAAAATCTAGCGGTTCTCCAACTTCATCAATGTCAAATGAAATCTTTTCTAATATTCCTATTTTTTTTAAAAAGGATGAATATTCATCTATGCCAACCTGCTGAGCTATTCTTACAGAACCAATATTTGAGGATCTAACCAGTATTTGTTCTGCTGTTAAATTAGAAGGTAATTTATCATCATATTCTGCTATAGAGAATTTTCCACAATATATTTTTTTTTCTAATTTTTCAAAATTCGTATCTGGTTCTACTATATTATTTTGAAATGCTGCAGCTAAAGTTAAAGTTTTAAATACTGAGCCCAATTCATAAATACCTTTGGTAATTTTATTTGTGAAATTTAAATCTTTAATGTCTTCTCTTTTATTAATATTAAAATCTGGCAAAGATACAAGAGAAAGTACATCTCCAGAATTTATATTCATCAATAAAGCAGCACTTCCAATATTTTTAAAAATTTCAACTGATTTTCTTAATTCTTCTCTGATCAAATATTGAATATGAGTATCTACCGTAAGTTTTATAGAATTCGCATTTGTCTTCAATTCTTTGTCAAAAGATTTTTCTATTCCTGATATACCAATATTATCATTATCAATTTGACCTATTATGTGGCTAAACAAATTTTCATGTGGGTATACACGGGAAATTTTTTGCTCAGTAATAATTGATTTATCACCAAGAAGAACTAATTTATCTAATTGCTCTTGGTTAATTTTTTTCTTAATATAAAAAAACTTTTTTTTATTTAATTTGTTCTTTATTTTTTGAAAATCGCTTTCTTTTTTTTCTGGAAATATGAGTCTTAAATTTAATAGTAGTTTTTCTTTATTAATTACTAGATTTGGATTTACTCCAGCATTATTAATAAAAACAGACTTTGCTAATATATTTCCATTACGATCAACTATACTGGACCTAAATACATTATTAACAATTTTTTTTGATAAATCATTATTTATAGATCCAAGATAAATTGCTTTAATAGAAAAAATTATGGATAAAATTAAAAAAACAAAAAAAATAAAAGCAACTCTATTAAATAAAATTTTTAAGTTTGATTTTTTTTTATAATTAAAACCACTTTCATGCTCTTCAATAGATAAATAGGATTGAAGATTTTTGTTTGATTTATTATTCATTGGTTTCTATTAAATCTTTAATTAGTAAACTATCTTTTTTAAATTCTATTTCCTTGATATTATTAATTTTTAAAGGAATTAAATATTTCTCAAAATATCTAATTTGATACTCATTTAATTTTTTTGGAGAACTTAAAAAATTATGGTCCAAAAGAACTAATTCATATTTTTCCTCTAACAACCTAATATCTTCATTTAAATTAAAAATTAAATTATCAAGATTTTTTGTCGAATTTTTAATAAATGAAGTGGCAAAAGCTAATATTAAAATCATAAAAGAAAAAATAACTTTTTTCATAATTTTTTTCCAAATTTTTCAATTTCTAATAAATAGTTAAACTTTTTTAAAAATTCTGAAAAATCAGATTCATTACCAATTTTAAATGCATATCTAAGTTTCGCAGATCTAGATTGTGGGTTTACTTTAATTTCTTTTTTAGATGGAATAATTGGTTTATTTTCAATCAGTTTAAATAATTTCTTATTAATTGTATTAACTGGCAAATATCTTGATACATTTTTTATACCTGAATAGTTTTTAAAAAAAAATTTAACTATTTTATCTTCTAATGAATGGAATGTTACTATTAATATCATTCCTCCAATAGGCAAAATTTTAAAGCTATTAATTAATCCAAAAACTAGTTCACTTATTTCTTTATTTACAAAAATTCTTAAAGCTTGAAATGATTTTGTTGCATTATGTATTTTTGAAAATTTTTTTCTTTTAGTAGAATTAATTATATGCACTAAATCTTCTGTTTTTATAATTTTATTTTTTCTATTAAATATAATTTTTTTTGATATTAAATTAGCTTTTTTTTCATCTCCAAAAAACTTTAATATTTTTTCAATTTCTATTTGGCTAAGTTTATTGATCGCTTCACTTGCAGAAAAACTATTTAATCCCATTTTCATATTTAGTTTACCTTTGCTATTAAAAGACAAACCTTTTTTGGGATCTTTAATCTGTGTATTTGAATAACCAAGATCAAAAATTATAGCTTTTAAATCTTTTGTTTCTCCAATTTTTGAAATTTCACTAAATTTAATATTTTCAAATATAAATCTATTTTTATATTTTTTTTTAAATTTTGAAGCTATTAGTGCTGAACTAATATCTCTATCTATTGAAATTATCTTATTATTTTTACTTTCTAAAATTTTTTTGCTGTATCCACCTTGACCAAATGTACAGTCAATAAATGTGCCACCATAAAGAGGGGAAATAATACTTAATATCTCATTAAGCAAAACTGGAAAATGTTTTTCATTCTCCAGTTTTATGGTGGCATTCATTTATTTCTTTGAAGACCATTAATGTTTTTGTCTTCTCAAAAATGCCGGAATTTCTAGATCATCTTCTTTTAAATTGTCTTCTTCTGTAGATTCAGAAATTTCATCTGGTACACTCGATTCATCATCAGAAGAGTTAAAAAGCTCTGGTGTTTCTTCTTCAAGACTAAAATTTTCTAGACCATTTGATTCATTATTTTCAATTTCATTGAATGCTTTATCTTCTTTTAAATTTTCATCTAAAACTTCAGTATTTTCAACTATAGTCTCATTAACTTCCTGTGCTTGATGTTGTACATTTAATGCTTCTACTTGAACTTCATCTTCCAATTTCAATGCATTGGCTCCCTCGGTAATTGGTGACGGAGTAGAAGAAGAAAAGTTAAATGATTGATGGTTTTCATTATTTAAGTTATCAGAATATCCAGGGTTTCTATTTTGTATTCTGTGCACCATATTGATTACTGATTTTGTTTCTGGCTGTTGTCCATCAAGAGATGTTGCAACAATTGAGACTCTCATTTTTCCATCTAGGGCAGGATCTGTTATTGCCCCAATTATTAATTCAGCCTCTGAATCTACTTCTGCTCTCACTTTATTTACAGCTTCATCAACTTCAAATAACTTAAGATCTTTTCCTCCTGTAATATTCACTAATAACCCTTTGGCTCCTTTTAAAGTGTAATCATCAATTAGAGGATTATTTATTGCAGCTTCAGCAGCTTTGGTAGCTCTGCCTTCGCCTTCAGCTTCACCGGTACCCATCATGGCTTTTCCCATAGAGCTCATAACAGTTTCAACATCAGCAAAATCAAGATTTATTAATCCAGGTCTTACCATTAAATCTGTAATGCTTTTAACTCCATGTAGCAAAACATCATTTGATAATTCAAATGACTCTTCAAAAGTAGTTTGTTCACTCGCAATTTTAAATAAATTTTGATTTGGTACAA
>MDSW01202582.1_pt1 | contig 12648 bp, 5 predicted proteins | sample 811171 | NCBI WGS metagenome assembly MDSW01 (sample SAMN05326641, study PRJNA326480) | marine metagenome | isolation source: seawater | place: Atlantic Ocean: North West | collected 2012 | reverse complement strand
TCGCCCCCTCACTCTCGCCCATCCACCAACGTGCACGTCGGGAGGAAATACGACTCCCCCCACCAGTACCGCCTCTTCACCCCCCGCCAGATGTCGTCGCTCTTGGCGTCCACCGGCGTCACCTCGAACGTCGTCTCGAACCCGAGCCGCTTCAGCTCCAACGCCGCGACGCGACAGTACACGGCGTGGAAGAAGATGTTATCCGGCGCGAGCCCGTTGAAGTACGAGTACGTCCCCCCGGGCCGCACGATCCTGGGTAAGAGCTCGTGGAATGCCCGCATGTCCTCGTACGCCTCCCCGTACGTGTCGAAGAACACCCCGTCGAACGCGATCGCGCGCGGGTCCGCGGCGCCCCCCGGGAGGCGATCGTTCGCCTCCGCGATGGGTCGCAGAACGTCCTGCCAACGGCCGAAACGAACCGTCACGTTCGGGCTCCGCTTCGGGTCCGTCCACCCCTGTCTGCGCATGTGCGCGTACACGTCCGGGTGCGCCTCGACGATGGTGTGCGAACGGACGGCGGGGCGCCGGTCGCGGACGTACCCGTCGAAGATGCCCATGCCGAACCCGACGTTCAAAACGTCTCCGCCGGACGCGCACACGACGTCCGCGTGGCGGCGCATGAGCGGCGCCTCCCAGTCCATCATCACCGCGTCGTTCTCGGTGTCCAGCAGCTTATCCTCGCCGTCGTAGCGCACGGGCTGGGATAAGTAGTTCGCGTCGGCGGCGAGTTCCGATTCGGAATCGGAATCGGCGTCGGCGCGCGTCTTCTTCCTCGCGGCGAGGCCGAGCACGAGCTCCGCCTGCGCGGCGTGCTCGATGAGGGCCTCGGCGAGGTCCGCGTGGCCGCTCGCGGACGCCCACTCGCCCGCGCAGTGGCCCTCGTTATCCAGCTCGTTCCTGGAGGGGAGGAAGGGGGCGGCGAGGTCGTCGCGTGAGATTGCGCGAAGAGTACGGTAGGCCTTCTTCTTCGACGAAGGGGTCGTTCGTCGGGCGAAGGCCGGGTCGTCGCGTCGTCGCGTCGGCGGCGGGTGCGAGGGAGGTCCGAACGGCGGGCGGGGGCGGGGGCGCGAGCGCACCAGGGGGCGCCGTGGGCGAGGAGGGTGCGGACGATGTCGACGTCGCCGCGCTCGCACGCCAGCATGAGCGGGGTGACGCCTTTTCTGTCCTGCGGTGGACGAACGGGGGAGGCGCGGGGAGGGCGACGCGGTCAGGCGTCGTCGCGCCCGGGGGCGCACGGCGGGGATGGCTCGCGGGGGATCCGGGGGCCGGCGCGCGAGGGACGCGCGACGGGCGGGGCGGAGGGGACGGCGACGCCGCGCGAGGGTCGCGGCGGAGACCGACCTGGAACCCCGGGTCGGCGCCGTCGCGAAGCGCCGCGTCGACCGCGTCCGCGTCCCCGGCGCTCGCCGCGCGGAGCAACCGCCGCGAGCTCATCGCCGCCGACGGCGCGGCGGGGCGAGGGGCGAAGTGCGACGCGTCGATCCGAGCCCCTTCGATCCGAGTCGTCGACGGGAACGCCCGCCTCGTTCGGCGCGTCTCGGTTTCGACCGGGGGGCGTTCACCGATCGTCGCCTCGCGCTCGTCTCGGTCGAGCGTCGTTTTTTGAAAGCGTCGTCCGTCCGACGTCGCGTCGATTCCTCGGACCCGACACGTGGGCCTTTTTAACTCGTCCTTCTCGAGTCGTCCCCCTCGACGATCGTCAGCGCCTCGTTTTCGTCGCCTCAATCCTCCGGCGCACGCGCGCCCGCAGCGCCCGGAGAGCGGCTCGGCGCCGTCGCCCCGGCCCAGAACGCGCGCGCTCACCGTCGCACACGCGCTCCACGCGAGGCGCCGAACGCGGGCGATCGTCCCCCGGGGATCGCGCGGGAGCGGTCGAGAGCGCGCGAGCGACGTTCCCGGGGCGCGGGCTCGGGCTCGGGCGTCGCCGCGGGGGTGAGCGCGCGGACCATCGTCGGGTGAGGCGCGGGGCTCGCCTCGAGGCGCGCTACGATGGATTACGATGCGTACCGGCCGGAATCGGCGTCGAGGTGGAAGTCCGGGTACGCGTACCGCGTCCTGGGCCACGACGCCGCGACGTACTACCAGTACGCCATCTACGTGCGTGCCCGTCCGCTTCCCTCTCGCCCGGACCCGCCCCGCGTCGCGCGCGCGACGAGGACGCGACGGGGGGTGAAGAAATTTGACTGTTGGCTCGCCCGGAGGCGCCATCGGGCGCGGCGCTCCGTCCGCACCGTCGTCGCCCCGGGCGGGCCCCCTCCCCCGGGTCCGCGGCGCGCGCGCGCGGCCCGCGCCTCGTTCCCCCTCCCGCCGCGCCGCGCCGGAACGCGCGCGCTCGACCGAGACCGGCGCGCCGTCCTGCCCGTCGCGGGCGCGCGCGACGACCGAGCCCGCCGTCGGTTCGTCGGCGTGGCGCGCGGTCGAACACGTCGATTGGGCGATCATTCGAACGCGCGAGCGCGAGACGTTTCGTCGCGAGACCCGTCGTTCGAACGGCGACCGCTCTTCGTCGTCGTCGACGCTCGCGACCGGTCCCCTCCGACCTCGCGTCGCGTTCAGGTACACCTCGCGGGGTCACCTCGCGAGGCGTCCCTCTCGTCGCGCGCTTCCTGACGCGTCCCTTCCCTCGCGCCCCGCCGCCGCCGCCGCGTCGTTCCCTCTCTCTCCTTCTTTTCCTCAACATCGTCGCAGGTGGCGGAGGGCTTGGCGAAGAATTCGTACAACTCGCTCCGCGGGATCAAGGATTGGCGCACGGACGACCAGAACGGCGAACGCAACGACCTCCCCGCCTTATCCAAGGGGAAGCTGAAGGATTTCTTCTACATCCGCAACTTGTACGGGAACATCGAGGACGTCTTCAACCGCCCCGTGTATTCCTCCCCCGAGGATTGGATCGACGTCGCGATTCGCGAGCCCGAGTCCGATCGGGGCTTCTTCTCCAAGCTCGTGACCACGCCTCAGTCGCGGCGGTGCCTGAACCTCGGGAGCTACAACTACCTCGGGTTCGGCGGTTTGAACACGCACTGCACGCCCCTGGTCGTGAAGGCGATCATGGACCACCCGATCACGAGCGGGAGCCCGAGCGCGGAGCTCGGATACAGCGGCCCCGTGGCGGAGGTTGAGCGCGTGACGGCGAAGTTCGTGGGCAAGGACGCCGCCGTCGTCGTCGGCATGGGCTTCGCCACGAACAGCACGGTCATCCCCGCCATCTGCGGCGCGGGCGACCTGATCGTCTCGGACGCTCTGAACCACAACTCCATCGTCGAGGGCGCGCGGTTATCCGGGGCGAAGATCAAGGCGTTCAAGCACAACTGCGCGGGGGACCTGGAGCTGATTTTGCAGGACGCCGTCGCCGGCGAGGGGTCTCACTCGCCGCGGTACAACAAAATCGTCGTCATCGTCGAGGGCATCTACAGCATGGAGGGCGAGCTCTGCGCGCTCAAGCCGATCGTGGAGGTGTGTAAGCTGTACGGGGCGTACGTGTGGCTGGACGAGGCGCACTCGATCGGCGCGGTTGGGCCGACGGGTCGCGGCGTGTGCGAGGAGCTCGGCGTGGATCCCGCCGACGTCGACGTGATGATGGGCACCTTCACCAAATCCTTCGGCGCCGCCGGCGGGTACGTCGCGGGGTCGCACGAGCTCGTCGCCCGGGTGAGGCAGTACTCCAGCGGGTGCACGGACGCGGTCTCCATGCCCCCGGCGGTTTGCGCGCAGATCCTCGCCTCCCTGCGCGTCATCGCGGGCGAGGACGGAACGACCATCGGCGAGGAGAAGCTGCGCGCGCTCCGCGAAAACGCCCTCTTCTTCCGCCGGGGCCTCGAGGACCTCGGCCTGGAGGTCCTCGGCGAGCACCCGAGCCCGGTGATGCCGGTGATGCTGTACCAGCCGTACAAGATCGGCGACTTCAGCCGGCTAGCGTTCAACCGTAAGCTCGCGGTGGTGGTCGTTGGCGCGCCCGCGACGCCCGTGACGTACCCCCGCGTGCGCTTCTGCGTCTCCGCCGCGCACTCGAAATCGGACCTCGCCGACGCGCTGCGCGCCATCGACGAAATCGCCGAGGAGATGCAGATCAAGTTCAAGATCAACCCGCCCGCGAGGAACGCGCTGTTCGGGAACCGCACGGGGTCGCTGGCGGACCAGGAGGCGAAGGAGCACGAGGCGAGGAGTCGCCGAGTCTCGGAGGCGAGGGGGCGTCGGGACGCCGCGCTCGCCTCCGCGCGCGCGCTGTCGGGCGGGACGAACCTCGAGCGGTTCGCGCCCCTGCACTCCGCGCGGGGCAAGGCGCTCGGGGACGACCTCGGGGGAAACGGCGGGCTGCACACGAGCTCGCACGGGCCGATCGATTCGTACTTCGCCACGGGGATCACCGCGCCTGCGGGGGCGACGTTCGCGACGGCGACGGTGTCTTCTCAGGACGTGTTGGCGCTGACGTCGGACCCGACGATGCGGGAGGCGTGCGCGAACACGGTGGAGACGCTCGGGCTGGGTTCGTGCTCCCCCCGCGGGTTCTACGGCACGTTCCCCCCGCACCTGGACCTCGAGCGTTCCATCGCGGAGTTTTTGGGGGCGCAGGAGGCTGTTTTGTATTCCTTCGGCGCGTGCGTCGTCTCGAGCGTGATTCCCGCTTTGGCGCACCGCAGCGACGTCGCCGTCGTCGACCGCGGCGTCGGTGCGGGGATCCTGGCGGGTCTGCGGCTCGCGAAGATGGACGTGCGGTGGTACGACCACTGCGACGCCTCGGACGCGGCGCGGGTGTTCGCGAACCTCGAGCGCGAGGACGGCGTGACGTCGGCGCGTCTGGCTCGGCCCGGGCGGCGCCGGTGGCTCATCTCGGAGGGGTGCTTCGGCGGCACGGGCCGCGTCGCGCCCCTCCCGAAGCTCCTCGCGCTCAAGGAGACGCACCACGCCAGGGTCATTTTGGACGAGTCCTGGAGCTTCGGGTGCATGGGCGCGACGGGGCGGGGTCTGTCGGAACACTTCGGTGTAGACCCGGGTCGCGTGGACGTGATTGCCGCGAGCCTCGAAAACGCCGGCGCGAGCGTCGGGGGTTTCTGCGCGGGGGACACGGGGGTTGTGGCGTACCAGAGGCTGATGGGAAGCGGGTACGTCTTCTCCGCCTCGCTCCCGCCCTACCTCGCCACCGCCGCCGCGCACGCCGTGCGGCGGATCTCCGCGGAGCCGAGGCTCGTTCGGAGCGCGCAGGCGGACGCCGAGGTGCTGAGGGCCGCCGCGCTCGCCGGCGACGTCCCGGGGCTCACGACGGACGCGGACGAAGGCTCGCCCGTCGTGCCCCTGCGCCTCGCCGTCGGCGCGGCGGCGGGGGACGAGAACGCCCTCCTCGCGGACGTCGCGCGCCGAGCGAGGGCCGAAGGCGTCGGCGTGTGCGTCGCGAGGGTCAACCCCCTCGTCGCCGCGAAGCACAGACCCGCGCCGAGCCTACGCGTCGTCGCCAGCGCCGCGAGAACCGCCGAGAAGACCAAAGAGGCGCTCGCGATCATCGCCAAGGCGGCCAAAGACGCCCTCCCGGCGCACGCGCTCGAGGCGAGGCGCGAGTCACGCGGCGATCGGTCATTCACCGAGGCGACGATCGAACCGGGGCGGTCGGTGTTGGGCCCCACGAAGAAGCGGCGCGAATCATCGGACGTCGCCCCCGCGTCGCCGGCGAAGGCGCCGGGGGTGAGCGTGACGCTCGACGGCACCATCGCGCTCAACGCCGAGCTGTATCCCGCGGGTCCTACTACGGGTCCCCCTCATCGGAATACGACGACCCCTCCGAAAACCCCGCCTCGGTCGCCCGCTCGCGCGGGTCCCGCGGCGGCGGCGGCCCATCGGGGGAGCCCCATGTCGCGGAGCCAGTCGTGGTCCGCTGTTTCGGAGGCGGCGACGAGCGAGGTCGAACCTTCTCCTCGTCGGCGGGAGGACTTCGGCGTCTCCGGTCACGGCGCCTCCTCCTCCGGCTCGGGCGCGCGTCGTCGCCTGTGGAGTGACCGCGACAGCCCCCGGAGCCTCTCCGTGCCTCTGCTGGTGATCACGCTGTACCTTCACAATCTGTTCCGGCGGTACATCCTGACCCAGATCGACGTCACGTCGCGGCTCGTCCCGTCGTGGCTCCGCCGCGTGGGGTTACACCCCGAGGCGCACGGTCGGCGGGGCGCGGCGCGATTGTTTTACTGCGTCGCGACGTACCTGGGCTCGCGCTCGTTCCACGCGACGGCGCTTCCCGCGTTGGTTTGGACCCTGGATTGCGCGTTCACGCGGCTTGTGACGGTGTTTTACTGCGTCACCACCGGCGTCGGGTGTCTGTTCAAGGGCGCTCTGGCCACGGGCGCGAGCAGCGAGAAGCCGGCGAGCTCGAGCCTCGGTTCGCTGATGCCGCACCGCGTGCACGCGTGGCCGAGCGTCGCGGGGATCAACGCGTCGGCGCTTCCGTTTCTCATCCTTCGGTGGCGGTACGGCTCGACGTGGATCTGGGACATGGCGACGCCCTGGGTCGTCGCGGGGGACTACGCGCTGGCGTTCCTGTACATGTCCGCCATCTCGCTCGCCAGGATGGGCAACGGCGACTCCCCGGCGAACGTGCAGGGCGGGGTGGTGGTCGGCGCGCTGATGCTCCGCCTCGTGCTCCTGCCCAACATCGACTGGGCCGTCGCCGGGCTCGAGGCGGGAACGGTGCGAACCGCGCAGGGGGGCGCGCTCGTCGCGGGCGTGCTCGCGTGCATCCTGCTCTTCCCCATGCCCCTCGACGGGAAGGGCGAAATCGTCCACGCCGCGGCGACGTGCTACCGACGGATGTGGAGGACGCTCTTCTACATGCTCTTCTTCGCCGCGGGGAGCGTGTGGCGAAGGGCGCCCGAGGAGGGCGTCGGCGGGTTCGAGAGGTATAAGCCCGAGGGGCTCGGCGCGCGAGCGGTCCTCTTCGCGACCAAGGTCGGGCTCGGGCACGCCGTCGCGGGGTTCTCCGTGTGGGCCATCTCGTACGTCGCGCAGCTCTTCGTGGAGTGCTGCCTGAGGCTGTACGTCAAGTACGTGAAGCCGTCGCTCGTCGGGGGGCGGCGGCGGAGGCGGCGGAGGCGCGGCGCGGGAAACGGAGACGGCGACGAGACGGAGGATAAAAACGCCGACGACGACGCCGAGGGGGAGGAGGAGGCGGCCGAGGCGTACGGGACGGTGCACATGCGCCTCGCGGCCATCACGGTGGTGGAGCTCGCGCAGGATATCACCGGGGCGCTCGTCACCGCGCACGGCGTGCCGAGGGTGTTCGACGCCCTCCGCTTGTGAGGAAGGAACGTTTTTTTCCGCCTTTTTAGGAGGAACTTCCGCGTCGGTCGAGAGCGTCCGGGGCGTCGTCAGTCGCGCTTTCGAAAGCGTCGTACGTATTAAAAAAACTTCCTCTCGCACTTTTTTTCCAAACGAACCGCGCCGAACCGCGCGTTCGTCGCCACCCTCCGTCCTCACCTCGGCCCCTGGTTCTTCTTGTTCGGCGGCCCACCTCCCGCGGTCCCTCCCCCGGTGGAGTAATCCCCCGGCTGGTACGGTTTCTTCATCCTCTCCGCGAGTTCCTGCCACGAGAGCTTCGTGAGGTCCTCCCGCGATTTCTTCACCCACGTCGAGTACGGCACCCCCGCCGCCTTGCTCGCGGCGAGGTCCTTGCGGTACTGAATCGCCGCGGGCGAGTTCGGGTCCGCGGGGGGCTTACCCACGACCGAACCCGTCGACGAGGGCTTCGAGGCGCCCTTCGAGGGCTGGAACTTGGAGTACCCGGGGGTCGAAGGCGGCGTCGAAGGTTTCGAGGTCGGCTTCGACGACGCAACCGGCGGCGGCGGCGGCGTCTCCGCGGGCGGCGAGGGCGGCGCGGGCGTCTCGAGCGTCGACCCGAACGCCATGAACGCGTCGTCCATCGCCTTCGGCTCGAGCGCCGGCGCCTTCGGCTTCGCCGTCTTCTCCGCGACGGACTCGGTCTCCTTCCCGCCGCCGAAGAATCCCGTCCAGAACCCGCCCTTGTCCGCCTTCTCCGGAGCCTTCTCCTTCTTCTCCGCCTCGGAAGCCGAAGCCGACGCCGGCGCCGACGCCGACGCAATCTTCGACTCAATCTTCTCCGGAGAAGGCTTCTCCGGAGGCTTCGCCTTCTCCTTCGAAGCCTTCTCCTTCTTTTCCTTTCTCAGGGTTTCCTCGGCGATCCCGAGCGGGTCGAAGACGACGAGCGCGTCCTTGGCCACCTCGCTCGCGAACGAGTCCTTCCCGAGCCACTGTCCCGAGATGAGGAACTTCTCGAAGGCTTCCCTGCTCTCGAGGCTCTCCATGAGCCGCTCGCGGTCCTTCTTGAACACGGCGTTGTTCGCGAACAGAAACGCGAACGCGGTGGTCATCATCGCCTCGCCGCCCACCTGCGCGATGGACGTCGCGAGGTCCGCCTCCGCGGCGAGCCCCGCGACGCCGAGGCCCGCCGCGACACCCAAGCCCGCCGTCTTGGCGGTTTTTTCGTCGAGTTCAAACTTGTCCCACTCGGGGAGTTCAAACTCCGGAAACTCAAACGCCGCCGCCTTCGCCGCCATCTCCGAAGCCTTCTCGTTCTTCGCCCGGGCCACCTCCGCGAGCTTCTCCTCCTTCGCCCGAAGGTCGGCGACGGTGACGTCGTCCACCTTCCCGGAGGGAAGCTCGGCGAGCTTCTCGGCGCGCTCGCTCGCCCGCCGCGCCTCCTCGAGCGCCGCCTCCGCGTCGCGCTTCGCCAACGCCGCCGCCTCCGCCGCCGTGCTCGTCACCTCCTCCTTCGCCTCGCGCGCCGCCGCAACCGCGGCCATCGCCTCGGACGACGCAGACTCCAGAGCCGCGCGCGCGGAGTCGATGGACGCCGAAGAAGACGAAGACGAAACGTCGCCGGACGCGTCGGAACCGACGGGCGCGCCCGCGCCGTCTTTTTTCGTCGCCTCTCTGTACGCCTCGGACGCCTCTCGCGCCTTCTCCGACTTGCGCCTCGCCTCGTCCGCCAGAGCGTCGAAGCGTTCGCGCGCCGCCTTCATCCGCGCGATCACGGCGAGTTCCTCCTCGGACGCCGCGGTCGCCTCCAGAGCCTCCGCCGTTCGAAGGACGCTCGTGTCCACCGTCGTCGCGTCGGCGAACTCCTCCGCGGGGACGTCCTCGAACGTGTACGTCACCGAGGGCAAAATCTCAATCGCGCCGGACGTCGGGTCGGAGGAAGGAGAGCCCTCGGCGGTCTCGTCGGCGTCGGCGGTCACGTCGGAGTCGTCGGCCGTCTCGTCGAACGCCGCGACGACCGCGGACGCGTCGACGACGACGGTGGTCTCCACGGAGTCGGCCGACCCGTCCTCCGCGGGCGCGGGTTCGGCCGCCCCGTCTTGAAGTTCTTCGACGTTCGGCTCCACCACCTCGACCGCCGCCGCCGCCGTCTCCTTCGCCGCGTCGACGAAGTCCACGCGCGCGGACTGCACGAACGCCCGCCCCCCGTCCATGACGACGAACCCGTCCGCGAGGGCGTCGAGGGCGTCGGCGACGTAGTTCTCCCCGTCGGCCCACGTGAACGCGCCGTTGGGTTCCTTGACGACGAATTTGAACTCCGTCGCGCCGGACGCGTCGAGCGCCGCCGGCGCCGAGGTCCGCCAGACGTCCCCCTCGGACCACGCCATCGCCGCGCCCTTCTCCGCGTCCCACGCGCCGAGCGATTCCGCGCCGCCGACGACGAACAGCGTCTGCCCGACGCTCAGGCGAGCGACCGCGGTGAACGAGGCGCGCTTGGAGGCGAACGCGTCTCGAAGCTTCGCCTCCTTCGCGGCGCCGTCCGACGCGAGGTGCGCGCTCTCGGGATCGTACGCCGCCTCCGCGATGGCGCCGTCGCCGCCGTTGGAGGGGGGGGACCACGCGCTGTACGGCGCGCCGACCGACGAGCCGGGGAGGGATTTCGAGGGGGCCGGCTTCGAGGGCGCCACCGCGGAGGGCGACGGCTTCTCGCTGTACGAGAAGGACACGCCGAACCCGGAGGAGGAATCCGAGGAGGAATCCGACGAGGACGAAGACGCTGCCGCCGAAGACGCCAAAGTCTCCGAAGGCGACAAAGTCTCCGAAGACGCGTTCGCGCCCGAGGACGCCTTCGCGCCCGAGGACGCCTTCGCGCCCGAAGACGCCTCGTCGCCCGAAGGCTCACCCTCGTCGCCCGAAGGCTCACCCTCGCCGGCGCCCGCACCCCAGCCGAACAGGCTGAACCCGCCCTTCTTCTTCTCCGCCTTCTTCGGCGCCGCCTTCTTAATCGTCGTGCCCCCGGCGAACGCCGCCTCGGGGTCGAACGTCGTCGCCTTCTTCTTCTTCGCCTTCGCCATCGCCTCCGCCTCCGCCTCCTCGGCGACGTTCGACGATCTGGTCCACACGTCGCACGTCCTCAGCGCCCTCGCGAGCGCGGCCTTGCGCTCGACCCGGGTCGCGAAGTCCTCCTCGAGGGTCACCTCGGGAAGCGCCATCGCCTCGCTCGCCGCCGCCTTCATCGCCGCCGCCTCGGCCAGCGCGTCGTCCGCCGCCGATAACAGAGACGCTGCCGAAGCGCTCGGGGTCGGGGTCGGGGTCGGGGTCGGGGTCGGGGGCGCGGGCGCGAGCGGCGCGACGCTCGCGACCCCCGGCGTCACCGACTCCTCCGACGCCTTTTCCGCAGCCTCGGGCTCGAGGTCGCTCGCGGCGACGACGACGGGTTCGGGCGCGGAGGCCGCGGCGTCCTTCGGCGCCGCCTCCGCCGCGAACGTCTCGACGGTCGCCTCGACCGCCTCGAGGAGGCTCGACCGCGCGGGCTCGGACTCGCGCTCGGGAAGCTCAGGAGTGGTCGGCTCAGGAGTGGTCGGCTCAGGAGTCGTCGGCTCGGGAGTCGGCGGCTCGAGAGTCGCGGCCTCCGGGGCCTTTTCGACGAACGCGGCAGGGGTCCCCGCGCCGGCGATTTCCGCCGCGAGCGCGTCGATCCACGGCGTCGCGGCGAACGCGCCCGGCGCGCCGACGTCGACGATCTCGAGGCTGCTCGCCCCCCCGCCCTTCTCCTCGGACGCTCGTTCCTCTTCGTTCTTCGGCTTCGCGCCCACCCTGAGCTCGAAGCCTTCGCCCGCGAGCCACTGTCGCATGCGCGCCGCGGCGTCCGCCGCGTCCGCCTCGCGCGCCAGCCTGAAGTTCTCCCCCGCGCTCCACTCCACGGCGGGGGGCTCGTTTTCGCAACATCCCGGCGCTCTCTCGTCGACGAGCGCGAGCTTGAAGTCGAACCACGCCGCGGGGCTCTCCGGGTCGAGCGCGCCGAACGCGGCGAACGCGTCCAGCGCGACCGCGCACGTCCACCGGTCGCCCTCGGACCACGTCATGGCGGGCGCGGAGGCGGAGAGGGGATCCCACGCGCCGAGCTCCGGGGCGGCGCCGACGACGCGGAGGTGTTGCCCGGGCTGAAGCCGAGCCGTCGCGCGGAAAACCACCGTCGCGAGGACCGAGGGGGGTTTAGGGGTACCGCCCGCGGGGGACGCGTCGGAGGTGGTCGAGGGGAGCACGGCGTCCACGCGCACGGACGCGTTCGCGTTGGCGCTCGCGGCGACGACGACGTTGTTCCGGGTAATAAGGGGCTCGAGAGGGTGTTCCTTTTCTGGCTGCTCGGCGGCTCTGCCGTGTTGGGCGGCGTACGCGGCGGTTTCCTGGAAGAGCGTCGCGTTCGCGCGCTTGGGGTCCGCGGGCGGGGGCAGGGGCCTGTCCTCGTCGGCGCTCCACTCGTCCACTCGGTCGGGCCTCGTGACGACGGCTTTGTACCATCCCTCCGCGTCGCGCGGGAGGTCGCACGTGCCGCGCCAGAGGTCGGGGTCGCCGCCCGGGACGCGCTCGAGCCGGCGGAGGGGGAGGCCGAGGTCCGGGTCCCAGTCGCCCATCGCCGCGCCCGTGCCGACGACGACGACGCGGCCGTCGCCGCGCCAGCCGGGCATGCGGAAGTCGAGCGTCGTCTGCACGATCGCCGCGGGTCGTCCGGACGCGGGTCCGGCGCCCGACGCGGACGCGGACGCCGCGGGGGGGTTCGCGCTCGCGGCGGGGGAGGCGGCGCCGGGGTCGTCGCGACCCGCGGTGCCGCCGGGGGTGGGCGCGGTGCTCGTGCGCGCCACGACGGAGTCGCGGCGACGCGCCCGCGGCGCGAGGGCGGGACGGCGCGCGGGGGGGGCGCCCGCGGCGAGATCGAGATCTCGAACGACGCGCGACGCATCGCGCGCCGACGGCGTTTTGGCGCGCCGAGGGCCCGCGGGCGCGACCGCGGCGCCCCGAGCGGCGACGCGGGACGCCATCGCGAGGCGAGCGAGGCGCGCGGCGTTCGCGACGTGCGCCGAGGACCGGAACCTCCCTGGGAGCGTCGGAGGGCGGGCCGGGCGCGCGCGAAGGTGGCGCGGCGATCGCGCCTTTGAAGGGCCATGCATGACACCCCGGTTTTTGCGCACTGAACCGCCAGGTGCCGGGCACGAGACGACGGGACAATTGAAACAGCCAGTTGTCATCCCGACGAGCGTTCGCGAGCGGGAACCACGAACGACGAGTTAAAACACCACGACGAGCCTTTCCCGCCTTTTCCGTCCCGCTCGAGATTCGGATTCGCGAGAATCACCGCGCATCGGTCGTGCCAAGAGTTTTTTTTTTTTTTTTTTTTTT
>MDSW01121908.1_pt1 | contig 12651 bp, 6 predicted proteins | sample 811171 | NCBI WGS metagenome assembly MDSW01 (sample SAMN05326641, study PRJNA326480) | marine metagenome | isolation source: seawater | place: Atlantic Ocean: North West | collected 2012 | reverse complement strand
GGCGGCGGCGCCCGAGCCGGCGGCGGCGCCCGAGCCGGCGCACGAGCCCGCGCCCGCGCCCGCGCATTCGAAGCCGAAGCATACGCACGCGAAGCGAGCGGCGTCGAAGAAGTCGTCCCCCGCCGCCTCCCCCTCCTCCCACGCCGCCGGCGCCGCTCGGTGCCCCGCCGCGGTCTTCTCCCCCGCGATCGCGTCGTCGACGATGTCTTCCACGGATGAGTTGTTCACCGTCGCCTTCCCTAGCCTCGCCGCCGCCCAGGCTTTCATCTCGTCGTGCACGGCCCGGACGCGCCTCGCGGACGGCTTGTACGTCAACGCCGCGCGTTTGAACTCCTCGGGGGCGAGGTCCGCGTGCTTCCCTAACGTCATCCTCCACGTCTTCGTCGCGTCCGCGTTGTGCGCGTCCACGGTGAGCTTGTTCGCGTGGAAGATTTTCTCCCTGCGATGGATCGCGCGCGAGTTGGAGGGAGGACGAAGAAGCGGGGGACGTCAGCGATCGTCCCGTCTTCGGCTTCGAACGAAACGAGGGTTCGGGGAAGAATCGACGGAAACGGAACGGGTCGCGCGGGGACGCGATCGCGGTCTGCTCGCCCCCCGCGAGCGCGGCGGGTTCGATCGCATCGAGCCCGAGACGCACCTCAAGCGCGATTCCTCGCACGATACGACGCCGTCGCCGCAGTAGTTCTTCCCGTGCTTCGCGACGTACGCGGCGAACGCCGCGCTGTGCGGGGAGGACGTCGCGGCGTCGTCGCGAGCGTTCGGCGCGGCGATCCCCGCGGCCCGCGCGGTGGAGAGCGATCCGAGAACCGCGACGACCGCGCAGAAGAGGAGGAGCGCGTTCGCGAGGGAGAGCGAACGGAACATGATCGATCGTCGACGCGAGAAGCGCTTCGCGAGTATCGCGCGTCGGCCCCGCGCGCCGTCTTCTGCCGCGCGGGCACGATCAATTGGTGTTACAGCGCTGAGAGCTGCGACTCTGCGACTCTTGGAGGTGACAGTTTGGTACGTAAGGTTGTGGGCCGTTGTCGACGCAGCAGTGCGGATGTTACTGTACAGCGACGCGACGCGTCGTCGGCTCGCTCGAGGCACTCCTCCTCCGCGTCGCGCGCCGTCGAACGCGCGGCACCTCCCGCCGCCCTCTCTCGCGATGGGCGCCGCGAGCTCGAAGAAGATGGCCGCGAACAAAGAGGCCAAGCTCGCGGTCGCGGTCTCCGGGATCTTCTTCGCGTTCTCCTACTTCGCGGTGCTGCAGGAGGACGTGTATCGCGCGTCGTACGCGGTCCCGGGCGCAGGGCGCGGCGCCACGGAGAAGTTCACGTCCACGTTCCTCGTCCTCGCGGTCGAGCGCGGCGTGAACGCGCTCGCGGGCGCGATCGGTCTCGCGCTCGTGGGCGGCAGCGGCATCCGAGTCCCGCGACGCCAGATCCTCACGTCCGGCGTGTCGCAGATGCTCGCGATGGCGTCCGCGAACGAGGCGCTGCGGTACGTCTCGTACGCGACGCAAGTGCTCGGGAAGTCGTGCAAGATGGTCCCGGTCATGATCGGCGGCGTCGCCGCGGGGCGAAAGTTCCCGCGCGCGCAGTACCTCCAAGTCCTCGCGATCACCCTCGGGGTTGCGGTGTTCAACTTTGGGAAGAAGGCGTCGTCGTCGGGGAAAGGCGCCGGCGGCGACAGCGCGTACGGCCTCGGCCTCATCGGCGCGTCGCTCGTCATGGACTTCGTCACCGCGTCGTTGCAGGACCGCGTGAAGAGCGCGACGCGAAGGCTGAACCCGGGTGAGAAGCACGCGAAGACGTCGATGTTCGAGTCGATGTTGTACACGAATGCGTCCGGCGTCGTCGTCGCGCTCGCGCTCGCGGCGCGCACGGGACAGCTGTCCTCCGGCGTGGCGTTCTGCTCCCGGCACCCGGAGGCGACGCGCGTCGTGATGAATTACGCGCTCGCGTCCGTCGTCGGGCAGCTGTTCATTTACTTCACGATAACCGAGTTCGATCCGCTCGTGTTGAGCGGCGTCACGACGACGAGGAAGATTTTCTCCACCGTGTACTCCGTGCTTCGCGACCCGGATCCTAAAAACGCGCTGACTCGGACGCAGTGGACCGGGTGCGGCGTCGTGTTCGCCGCGTTAGGGTACGATGTCCTGGAGAAGTTCGTGAAGGGTGGGGGGAAGAAAAAAATCGGCGGCGGCGGGGACGGCGAGGCGCCGAGGCGGAGCGCGCGGAAGAAGGAGTTGTAGTACCAATCTCTTCGCCGCGCCAAATAAACTTATGTGTACAATTCGTTTCAACTCGTCTATCGCCTTCGCGTCGTCGTCACCGCGACACCGCGACGGGCTCTTCGTCCAAGCTCCCGGTGACGACGATCTCAACCGCCGCGCCCTCTTCCTCGTCGAACGACGACTCGACGATGATGGCCCCGCTCTCTTTCACCAACGCGGTCGCGTCCCCCGCGACGACCTCGTGCTCAAAGTCCGCGTCGGAGAGCCCGTAGCAATTCTCCATGAACATCTCCCCGGCTTTCACCCTGACGACGTGGCTCGGCTCCAACGCCTCGCAGAACTCTTTGTTGTGCGACACTGCGAAGACGGTCCCTTCCCACCCGCGCAGGCCGTCCGTCAGCGCGTTCACCGCGCCGATGTCGAGGTGGTTGGACGGCTCGTCGAGCAGCAGAACGTTCCTCGGGCGAAGCACGAACGCCGCGAGCGCGACGCGCGCCTTTTCTCCGCCGCTCAACGACCCGATCGTCCGAAGCGCCATGTGGCCGCTCATCCCGAGCGCGCCGAGCGCGTTCCTCGCCTTTTCCTCCTTCAGAAGCGCGTCGTCCTCTCTCGCGGACGCGAGCACGTAATCCAGCGCTCTCTCCGCGGACGGGAGCTCCTGCGCGAGGTCCTGCGAGAAGACGCCGATTTTCACGCGTTCGCCCACGACGCGTTCGCCGCCGACGACGGGCAACGTCCCGGCGAGCGATTTCAACAGCGTCGACTTCCCCGCGCCGTTCGGGCCGAGGACGACGATCCGCTGCCCGCGCTCGAGCTTCAGCGCGCCCTGCAAGATGGGCGCCCTCGCGTCGTACCCGAGCTTCGCACCGCCGCCCGGGCCCGGGCCTCGCAGCTCGAGGACGTCGTTGTCCGACGCCGGCGGGTCCATGAGCTTGAGGATCATCTTCGACGCGTCACCGGCGGCGCCGTCGCTGAACGACGCCGTCGCCGCGGACTCGTTCTTCCTCATCTCGACGCGGAGCTTCTCGAGGAGCTTCGCTCTGCTCTGCGCCTGGCTCGCCTTGCTCGCGTTCGCGCTGAACCGGCGAACGAAATCCTCCAACTCCGCGGCTTCGACGCGCTGCTTCTCGTACAACGCCTTCGCGACGCGTATGCGCTCGTCCCTCGCCTCTAAGAACGCGGTGTAGTTGCCGACGTACCAGTGCAACCCTTTCCCTCGCACCTCCGCGATGTGCGAGCACGCGCCGTCGAGGAGTTCCTTCTCGTGCGACACGATCACCGTCGTCGACGGAGACGATTTGATCCACGCGCTCAGCCACTTTTTCGACGCCTCGTCGAGGTGGTTCGTGGGCTCATCCAGGAGCAACAGGCCGTTGTCCTGCGACCCCGCGGGGGATAACAAGAGCCTCGCGAGCGCGACGCGCATCTGCCACCCGCCGGATAAGTCGTCGCACACCACGTCCCACTGCGACCTCGCGAACCCGAGGCCGTCGAGCACGCTCGCGATGCGTTTCTCCGCGCCGTTGCCGCCGGCGGCGTCGAACTCTTCCAACGCCGCCATGTACGCGTCCGCGCCCTTGCACGCCTCTTCCACCTCCGCGCTCTCGCACTGAAGCTCCGCGGCTCTCAGCGCCGCCTCCGCGGCGTTGATTCGCGTCATCCGCGCCCGCGCTTCTTGGTACACCGTGAGCTCGCTTCCGCTCACCGCGGTCTGTTCGAAGTACCCGACCTCGAGGTCCGAAGAGATGGCGATCGCGCCGTCGTCGAGCGCGCGTCGTCCCGCGATGCATTTCAGCAGCGTCGACTTCCCGCAGCCGTTGCCGCCGACGAGGCCGACGACCTGGGACTTCATGACGGTCATCGAGCCGTCGCGGAGGAGGTCCGTGTCCGCGACGGAGAGCATCACGTCCGTGAGTTTCATCGCCGCGCCGGAGGCGTCGCCGTAGGGCACGCGGAGCTCGTCCTCCTCGGACCGTCGCTTCGGCGGCGTCGTCGTCGGCTTCGGCGTCGTCGTCGTCGGCGTCGTTCCGGCGCGGGAGGACGCGTCGTTGGTCTTCGGCGGCGGCGGCGGCGCGGACTTCGCCTTCCTCGCGCCTTTCTTCCCAGCCTTGCACGTCACCGTCGCGACGCCGCGGCGCGCGGGGACGCACGCGCGGCTCTTTCCGAGAGAACACGTCATCCATTCGGTGCCCGACGCGGACGACAGCGCGCGCGCGGACGCGGACGACATCGCGCGCGTGGGAGCGGAAGAGACGGGGTGGGCCTTCCGCGCGCGTGCGAACCGAGCGCGCGCGTGCGAGTTCGCGAGGAGAGCGCGCGCGTGTGCTCGCGCGCGTGCGTCGATGACGGTTCGCGGCGGCGCGTGTCGTGATTTATCATCATCGGCGGACGTTTCACGTGCGTTTCCGAGGCTCACAGCGACCGAGAGCTCTGACTGAAACGCCTTACGATAAATGTAGTATCGAGTACGCCGTACTCGGCGGCAAAAGAGGTCGAGCTCCGTCGCCGACGACGCCGCGCGTCGAAACGTAACGCACACGTCATCGCTACTCCCCGCCGGCTACGACTACTCGCTGCGCGGGGTACGCCCCGCACACGTCGCAAAACGTCGCGTCGCCGATCTCGAAGCGACACCCCGCGCAGCCTTCGCCGGGTCCCAGCCATTTTTTCGTCGGGTGTCTGAGGACGTCGTCTTCGCCGCCGCCGTCGCCGCCGCCGCCGCCGCCGCCGCCGAAAGCTTTTACGTACGCGCGGAAGTTCACCAGGTGCTCTTTGTTCTTGATCACCACCCCTCGCGCCGCCCACGCGTCTCTCTCCTCCTCGAACGCGTCGTCCGCGACGACTTCCGACCAGAACGCGTCGTTCGAGACGACGGCGACGCCCGAGCCGACCTCGATCGGATCCTTCCGTCGCCAACTCGCGACGGTGTCGAACGCGCGACGCAGCGGCAGCTTCCCCGCGACGTGCTCGATCGCGTCCCCTTCCAGGGTCAACCTGATCGGAACGACCCCGACGCAATCCGCGCGGTCCGTCTCCGCCGTCGCCCAACGCGCGAACGCGTCGGACGTAAACGGCGCGCGCGACGAGACGCCGCGAGCCGCCGCCAGCGCCGCCGTCGCGAACGTCCACGTCGCGCACATCTCGTCCCTCTTCCGCCTCCACGTCCCGGGCGGGTCGTCCTCGCCCCACGTGAACGAGTACCCGCCCAGGAGCTCGTCCGCGCCGTCGCCGACGACGGCGTCCTTCATCCCCAACGCCGCCGCGCGTCGCAACGCGGCGGCGACGACGAGCGCGTTCCGAAGCGTCATCCCGTCGAACGTCCGCAACGACTCGACGCACGACGGGAGGTACTCCGCGATGAGATCCGCGGGCGTGACCTCGACGACGTGGTGCGCGAGGCCGTGCTCGGCCGCGACCGCGGCGGCGAACGCGCGGTCGGGCGCGTCCGGCCCGCACAAGACCGTGATCGCGCACGCGTACGTCACGCCGAGATCCGCGCTCGCGCGCATTATCGCGGCGGTGTCGACGCCGCCGCTCAGGATGATGCACCGCGTGGGCGCCGCCGTGGTTGCGGCGACCGCGGCGACCGCGTCGAGCAGCTTCTCCCTGCACGCGCGCGCGACGACGTCATCCCTCGCGGCGGCGGCGGAGGCGCTCATCGGTGTGACGGCGCGGCGCGGAGGACTGATGACGCGACCGGCGGAAACTCCGAGACGTAGAAGAGTGTGCGACTGGTCGATCGAACTCTCCGTCAGTTCCGACGACGCGGCGACCGGACCGGACCGAACCGAACCTCCGCGATGGGCAGCGAGAAGTACGTCCTCGGGATCGACGGCGGCACCGGCGGCATCCGCGCCGGGCTCTTCGCCGTCGCGACCGGGGAGCCGATCGCGTTCGCGGACACGCCGTACGACACGTCGTACCCCAAGCCAGGGCACGCGGAGCAATCGCCTTCGGACTGGTGGGACGGCCTCGGCGCGAGCTCGCGGAAGGTTCTGCGCGAGTCCGGGATCGACCCGCGCGACGTCGCGGGCGTGTGCGTGGACACGACGTGCTGCACCGTCGTCGCGCTGGACGCGGACGCGAACGCGCTGAGGCCGGCGATCCTGTGGATGGACATGCGCGCGTCGGACCAGACGAAGCAAGTCCTCGCGACGCGCGATCCCGCGCTGAGCGTGAACGGCGACGGCGCCGGCCCGGTCAGCGCGGAGTGGATGATCCCGAAGGCGCTGTGGCTCGCGCAGTGCGAGCCGGAGACGTTCCGCGACGCGGCGATGATATGCGAGTACCAGGACTACGTGAACGTGAAGCTCACGGGGCGGTACTGCGGCTCCGCGAACAACGTCGCGGTGCGTTGGCACTTCGTCGACGGCCGCGGGCCGCCGACGTCTCTCCTGAAGTCGCTGAACATCCCGGAGCTCCTCGAGAAGTGGCCGAAAGACATCGTGGGGCTCGGCGACGTCGTCGGCGCGCTGACGCGCGACGCGGCGACGCACCTGGGCCTCCCCGCGGGCGTCCCCGTCGCGCAGGGCGGCGCCGACGCGTTCGTCGCGATGGTCGGCCTCGGGACGATCGAACCCGGGCAGCTCGCGCTCATCACCGGGAGCTCGCACTTGCACTTGGGCGTGACCGACCGCAGGTTTCACGGGCGAGGGATATGGGGCACGTACTCGTGCGCGCTCGTGGGGGGGCACGACGTCGTGGAGGGCGGGCAGACGTCCACGGGGTCCGTCGTGAACTGGTTTAAGACGTTGTGCGGCGGCGGCGATGGGTTTTACGACGAAGTGAACGCCGCCGCCGCGGAGGTGCCGCCCGGGTGCGAGGGTCTGGTCGTTCAGGAGCATCTGCAAGGGAACAGGACGCCGCACACGGACCCGCTCTCGCGCGGGGTCGTCTCCGGTCTGACGTTACGACACGGCCGCGCGCACGTGTTTCGCGCGATTTTGGAAGGGATCTCTTTCGGAACGCGTCTCATCTTCGACGCGATGGAAGCGAACGGGTACAAGCCGTCCGAGGTCGTCGTCGCCGGCGGCGCCACGCGAAGCGACCTGTGGCTGCAAATACACGCGGACGTCGCGAACGTGCCGTTCAAGCGGACGAAGTGCGCGGACGCGCCGGCGCTCGGGGCGGCGATCCTGGCGGCGGTCGGCGCGGGGTGTTACGCCACCGTCGCGGACGCCGCGCGCGCGATGGTGCACATGGAAGGGGTCGTGCACCCTCGACCGGAGGTGCACGCGCAGTACGCGAGGGCGTACGCAGCGTACAAGGCGACGTACCCGGCGTTGAGGCGCGTCATTCATCGGCAAGGGAGCGAGGCGGCGTTCGCGACGTCGGTCGACGACGACGACGACGACGCCGACGCCGCGACGGACGAAACCCCGGTCGCGAAGATCGCGCCGTCGCTGCTCGCGGCGGACCAAGGCGACCTCGCCGGGGAGGTCTCTCGGATGATTCACGACGGCGCGGACTGGCTGCACGTGGACATCATGGACGGACACTTCGTGAACAACCTCACGATCGGTCCCCCCGTGGTGGCGCATTTACGCGCGCGGGCGAGAGACGCGTTCTTGGACTGCCACCTCTCGTGCTCGAACCCGGGGTCGCTGATCGACGGCCTCGCCGCCGCGCGCGCGTCGAGCGTGACGTTTCACATCGAGGCCGTGGGCGGGGGCGACGGCGACGGCGACGCGACGAGCGAAGCCGCGGCGTTGGCGGCGACGATCCGCGCGCGCGGGATGCGCGCCGCCGTGGCGTTGAAGCCGTCCACGCCCATCGAGACCGTCTTCCCCCTCGTGGACGCGGACGCGGTCGACATGGTCCTGTGCCTCACCGTCGAGCCCGGGTTCGGCGGGCAGAAGTTCACCGCGAGCGTGTGCGATAAAGTCCGCGCGCTTCGACGGCGGCGGCCGCGGTTGGACATTCAGGTGGACGGCGGGTTGAACGAGGACACCGTCGTCGCGGCGGCGTGCGCGGGGGCGAACGTCGTGGTCGCCGGCAGCGCGGTGTTCGGTTCGGACGACCCGGGGAGGGTGATTCGGGGGTTGCGACGCGCGGTCGTGGACGCGCGGCGGACGAAGCCTTGGCTGGGGTGACGCGCGACGTGGGCGCGGTGAGTGCGCGGGAGTAGCGCGCGGGCGACACCGTGATACGAAGGTAGCACGCAGCACGGGCGAAAATGATAAAATCGCATCTCGTCTCGAACGCCCCGAGCGGAATTCATTTCGCGGCGCGCAGGGCGCCGTGTCGCCATCGCAATGATGGCGGCATGGCTCCGCGCCCGCGCGGGCGCGGAGGACGCGTATCTCTACCTCGTGTTCTTCCTCCTCTCCGCCGCGCAGGCGTTGCCCATCACCGCGACCGCGCTCGTGCTGAACGACGACCTCGGGATGCGATCTCGCCCCGAAGCTCTGAACGCGTACTTCGCCGTGGAGTTCAGCCTCAGCGCGCTGAAACCCGCGTGGGCGGCGCTGTCCGACCTCGCGCCGATACGCGGCAAGAGGCGCGTGCCGTACATGGTGCTCGGCGCGCTGTCGCACGCGCTCGCGCTGCAGTTTTACGCGCGCGTGCGAACGATCGCGCAGCTGTACGCCGCGGGCGTCGCGGCGTCGCTGACGTTCGCGATGTGCGAATCCGGCGCGGACGGGATGCTCGTCCAGCTCGGCGGCGGCGACGCGTCGCGCGCGATGAACCTCCAGGCGCGCGGGATGACGGCGAGGAACCTCGGCGGGCTCGTCGCGTCCGCGCTCAGCGTCCCGGCGCTGCTGTGGTTCTCGCCGCGGACGGTGATGTCGCTCGCGGGCGTGGTCGCGGTCGCCGCCGCGATGGCCGCGTCGCGCGCGCGCGAGGAGGCGTCGGCGCCGGCGCCGGCGCCGGCGGCGGGCGGCGACGGGCCGTCGTTCGTCCCGGTCCGCGGCGACGAGGAGGACGGCGAGGGCGACGACGAGGCTTCGGACGGAGGAAGAAGAGACGCGCGCCGCCGCCGCGGTCGATGGACCGCGCTGGCGTCGCGTCGCGTCGTCTGCGCGGCGGGATTCATCTTCCTCTCTCGCGTCGCGCCCACCGCCGGGGTTACGTACGACGCGTTCGCGTACAGCGTCTTCGCGCTCCCGAACTGGGCGTTCAGCGGCTTACTGCTCGTCTCCACGTTCGCCTCGGTGCTCGCATCGTGGGCGTACGACGCGTTGTCGCGTCGCGGCGGCGTCGACCTCGGCGCGACGGCGCTCCTCGGCGCGTGCGTCGACGCCGCGTGCGGGTTGACGCGCGTGAGCGTCGCGACGGCGGCGGCGCGCGGCGCGTCGTCGTCGACGCGGCGACGCGCGCCCGCGCCCGCGCTGATCGCGTCCGCGCTCGCGTCGTCGTTCGGGATGACGCTCAACTACGTCCCGACGCTGGCGCTCGCCGCGGCGGCCGCGCCGAGGGGGTTGGAGGCGGTCGGGTATTCGTCGTTGGTGTGCGTCGCGGACGCGGCTACGGCTATCGGGTCCGTCGTCGCCGCGCGCGCGACGACGGCGTTTCGATTGGGGGATCCGGGAGCGTCTCCGGGGTCTTCGGGGGGGAGGTCGTGGAAGGATCTGGACGTCTTCGTGTGGACGTGCGCGGGGTGTAAGCTGTTGCCGCTGCTAGCGCTGCCGCTAGTGGCGCGCGTCGTCGGCGACGCGAAACCGCGGCGGGGGGCGCGCGGCGACGAAGACGACGACGAAGACGAAGACGACCGCGGCGGCGACGGGAGCGAGGACGACGACGTCGGCGACGTCTTCGGCGAGGACGGCGACGATTTAGGCGCGCGTTTGTTAACGCGACGTGGTAGTTAGTGAGTTCTTAGATTAATCAGCGGCGACGGTGTTTAGCGAACGCGTCGCGGGTCGCTCGCGTCCGTCTCTCCTTCCCTCGCAAACAGAACGCGCGCGCGTTCTTCATCATTTTAGAATCGACTTTTCTTTCGCCGACACGAGCTCCTCGATCTTCTTCACGAACGCCTCGCTCATCTTCTGCACGTCCTTCTCCGCGCGATTCCCCTCGTCCTCGGTCATCGTCGCTTTCTTGATGACGTCCATCCCTTTCCTCCGCGCGTTCCTCACCGAGATCTTCGCCGTCTCCCCGGCTCTGTGGCACAGCTTCGCGACTTGCACCTTCGTCTCGTGCGTCATCTCCGGCACGGGCACGAGGAGCGTCCCGTCCCCGTCCTCTTGCGGGTTAAACCCCAACGGGCTCTCCGTGATCGCGTTTTGAACCGCGCCTTTCAGGGTCGGGTCGTATAACATAACCGCCAAAGTTTGAGCGTTACGCGCGGTCACCGACCCGAGGTTCCTCAGCGGCGTCGGCTCGCCGTACGCGTCCACGACGAGGCTCTCGAGCATCCCCGGCGACGCGCGTCCGGTGCGCAGTTTCCCGAGGTCCCGCTCCAGGGCTTCCACCGCGGCGTCCATGAGCGCCGAGACGACGGCTTTGTCGAACTCGACCGCGGGGGCGTCGTCGGAGGCGTCGTCGGAGACGTCGTCGGAGGCGTCGGAGGCGTCGTCGTCGTCCGCCGCCGCGGACGCCGCGGACGCCGCGCCCTTGTCCTTCCCCTTTGCTTTTTTCTTTTTTCCGCGCACGTGCGCGAGCTCGTGGCGTCGCGTCGACGCCGCGCGCTCGACCGACGCGCGCGGGATCGACGCCGCCGCGATCGCGCTGACGCGTGAGCCCGCGGTGTGGTACGCCCTCGACGCGAACGCGCCGTGGCTCGCGCCGGCGGCGCGCGAAGACGACGACGACGACGAAGACGCGCGATCGTCCAAGAAGGATCCCTCCGTCGTCGTCGTCGTCGTCGTCGTCGTCGAGCGCGCGTCGCGTCCGAGCGCTCGGACGGGCGCGAACTCCGTCGCGACCGCCCACGCCCGGGACGATCGCAGCGCGCGCGACGCGTGTCGCATCGCCATCGTCCTCGGAGGGATGAAGTCCGAGAGGCGCGGAAACTTCGACGCGACGAGCGCGGCGCGTCGCGTTGTGCGCGCGTGACCGCGCCGCGTCGGAAGACTCGACGGACTCTCTCTCGAAAAAAATCTCCGAAGTTCCCGCCGAAACGAGATCGGTCCAGAACGCGTCGCGCGATGGCGTCGGCGCTGTCCTCGCGCGTCGCCGCGACGGACGTATCGTTCTCCCCGCGAACCCCCGCGCGCCGTCGCGCCTCGACGGATGCGAGACCGCGGAGATCGATTTCGCGCGGCGGCGGCGTGCGCGCGTCCGCCTCTCGGGGACGGGGGCAGGATCATCCGCTTTTCGACGTCGCCGCGCGTGACGTTTCGCGAAGCTACGCGACGTCGGTGGGAACGCCGACCGATCCGACGCCGACGCTCCCTCCCGGGACCATAGGCGGCGTCGTGTTCGTGTCGTCCTTCCTCGCCGCGCTTCTGAGGAAACGCGCGCGACGGAGCGGCTCCTCCTCGGACGCGGACCTGCGACGGAAGTTCCGCGGAGATCTCATACGTCAGCGACTGAAGCGCGCGGTCGGGAGGAACTGGATGGGCCAGACGATGAGCTTGGGCCGATCGAACGACGCGACCGACGTGGACACGCGCGAGCGCGACTTCGCCGGAGACCGGCTGCGGAGCACGAGGGACATCGCGTTCGCGCGCGCGAGCGGGCTCGTCCGCGCGGACAAGACGAAACCGCGGGAGGAGGACGTCGCGTGGACGCTCGCGGCGACGCGACGCAACGCCGTCGCCGCCGCGGAATTCGCCGCGGTGTCCCGCGGGGAACGGCTCAACGGCGCGAGCATGACCTCGCCGCCGCGGTCGCAGTCGCAGTCGCGGCAACAACAACAACAGCAGCAGCAGTCGTCGACGGACGTCCCGATAACCCTGTGCGTGACGTGCCCGGTGCGGCCCGGCCAACGCGTCGCCGTCCTCGGAGAGCCCGCCGCGTTCGGCGGCTGGGACGCGAGCCGAGCCGCGCTGCTCGACCGCGTCGGCGAGGACCGGTGGCAGAAGGCGTGCCGCGTCCCGGCCGGCGAGATGGAGTACAGGTACGCGCTCGTGTACGTGCGACCGAACGGCGAGGTCGTGCTCGAGACCGAGGTGGGCGGGCCGAGAACGAGGAGGGTCTCATCAGACGCGGGGCCCGGGGGCGGGAACGCGTTGATGATCGACGAGACGTCGCCCGTCTTCGGCGCGCCAGCCGGCGCGTCGCCGGCGCGCGGCGAGAGGGCGCCGGCGCGGCGACCCCCGCGACGCGAGAAGAGGGAGAGCGAGGAGGTGATACGGAAGAGGGCGACGCGCGTCGCGGAGAGGCACGACGTGGACGTTGACACCGCGCTCGAGGTACTGCGGCTAGTGAAGAACGACGAGCGACTCGCCGGGAAGTTGCTGGGGACGATGACGCGCGGGATCGGCGGCGGCGGCGGCGCGGCGGCGGCGGCGGCGGCGCGCCGCGCGCCCGCGCCCGCGCGCGCGCGC
>MDSW01168440.1_pt1 | contig 12652 bp, 9 predicted proteins | sample 811171 | NCBI WGS metagenome assembly MDSW01 (sample SAMN05326641, study PRJNA326480) | marine metagenome | isolation source: seawater | place: Atlantic Ocean: North West | collected 2012 | reverse complement strand
GCAGACCGTGGACGTCGCGATCGAGGTGGAGGAGGGGTTTCATCGCGTCCCGGTGAACGAGTCGACGGGAAGGAGCGGCGGCGGCGGCGGCGGCGGCGGCGGCGGCGGCGGAGGATCCGCCGCGCCGCCGAGGCGCGACGACGAGGCCATCCTGAAAGAAGCCGCCGCGAAGGCGAATCATCGCTCCGGGACGCCCCTGCCCGGGAGCGGCGAGTGGTACAAAGACACCCTCCCGTGGTACAGCAAGATGTACCCGAGCGACGTGGAGAACCGCGGCGGCGCCGGGACCGGATCTGGCTCCGGCGCGGGTGGTTCCGTCATGAACAACGCGACGCCGACGTGGACGTTTTCGACGTCTCGAGAGGCGGAGATCATCGACAGCTGGTCCGCGCCGCTGGACGTCCCGCCGCAACCGCAGCGCGAGGAGGAGGAGGAGGAGGAGAGCGTCGCGCCGCCGCCGCCGCCCGACGAGTCCGAGTCCGCGCGCCGCGCGCCGCCGGCGACGGGGTCGAACGCGCCGGGGGCGCACGCCGTCGTCGGCGCGTTGCAGAACCTCGCCAAGTCGAACTCGTACTTGCAAGACCGCGTCGGGAAGCTTCTGGACGTGATCGAGAGCAAAGGCCCGGGGTTCGACGATCCGGCGATCATCCAAAAGGCGCGGGACCTCGGCGCGGTCATCCCGCAGAGCGAGGACGCCGCCGCCAACGCCAACGCCGCGGCGGAGGCGCCCTCCGCGACGCCGTCGGATTGGCAAGCGCCGCTGCGCGCGGAGATGCCAAAGGGGAACGATCCGAACGCGAGCACGCCCGCGCGGCCGATGATGAACTACCAGCCGCCCGCGCCGACGACCCCGACCCCGACGCCGCCGCAGCAGCAGCAGCAGCAGCAGCAACGCGCGGCTTCGCCGTCGCCGCCCCCGCCGCCGCCGCCGCCGCTCAGCGACACCGCGACGTACGAGCCGTCCGTCGAGGTGTGCGTCATGCAACACCCCGGGGCGATCTGCTGCACGCGGTCGGAGATCTCCACGGACGACGCGAAGCGGTCGGCGACGATCACGGTCCACACGACGGTGCGACGCGCGCAGGGCGACGCGGGGATTCACTCGGATCAGATGACGATGTCGGATTTCGTCGCGCTCGGCGCGCAAGCCATCGCGGACAAGGCGGGGGAACTCCGAGACGCCAAGATGCAGGACGTCGTGGACAAAGAGGCGAAGATCATGCACGATCGCATCCAGCAGATTTTGCAGAACGGGAAGATCATCTGGGTCGAGGCGATGCACGAGGTCCAGGGGAAGTACGGACACCCGTGCTACAAGTTGAAGCTCGAGTGCACGAAGGGCTCGGGCGCGGTGATCGACTGCGTGTTCAAGCCCGCGATCGAGGGCAACGGCGAGGGGTGGCACCGCGCGGGGATGGAGTACGTCGCGTACAAACTGTCGAGGATGCTCGGCATGGACTCCGTGCCGCCGTGCGCGTACCGCCGGCCCAGCGCCGGGATCGAGCTCGATTATAAACACTTCGACGAGGGGGCGTTTATGTACTGGTCCGACGACGCGGACGACTTGGAGAAGACGGCTGCGTTTCAGCAGGCGCTCGACACCGGGGCCTGGGGCGAGGGCATCGACCCGCGGGTGGTGCTCTCGGACACGCGCATATTAGACGTGCTGCTGCAAAACAGCGATCGGCACGCCGGGCATTTCTTGTTCGGGCGGCACTGGACCGACGGCGGGCCTCGGCCGGGGTCGGAGAAGCCGCAGAACGTCAGTGCGGTGATGAACTCGAACGTCTCGGACGGGGAGAAGAACGATATCATCAAGAGAGCGGTGAGCTTGGGCGGGAAGATGAAGCGGCCGGTGCTCATCGACCACGCCGCGGCGTTCCGTCCGGAGGCGTTCGTGAGCATGGAGCACGAGAACGCGTTTCAGACGGGGCCGACGAGGTGCGTGGACTCGAAGACGTATCTTCGTCTGCGGTTTTTAGACGCCAAGGCCATCGCGGACGAGCTCGGGTTCGTCCTCGACGCGGGCGAGCAGGCGCAGCTGCTGGAGCGGAGGGATACGATCCTGGCGTATCTGGATGATCTCGTACAGAAAAACGGCTTCGAAGCGACGGTTATCAACAGGTAACATCAGGTGAAATAATAATAATGTATGTACAAGACCCAAGTAAGATAGAAGGGTAGGGACGCGGGCGGGCGTTGGGGGGCGTCGAAGCGCGCAGCACGGCGACGAGGAGGAGACGATGACGTGGCGAGAAAGACACGCGGTTGTTGTTGTACACCTAAGTTGTTATGATACTACCGACTACGGTAAACATCAAACTGACATCGAATTCGAACTCGAATCGAATCGAATCCCCCACCGATCACCAGTCAGTTGATCCACTCCTCCGCGTCCTCGCCGAGCAGCGCCTCCCTGAGACGCTCCCGAAGCCCCTCCACCTTGCCGCTCGTCGGCAGCCCGAGCGCGGTCAACGCGGACCTCAACCCCGTCTTATCGAACGCGTCCACGTCCCTCGCGCGTATCGCCTTCACCCGCACCGCGGCGGCGATCTCCGCGCTGGACGCGATCGACCAGTCCACGGCGACGTCGTCGTCGTCCGCGCTCGCGCTCACGCTCCGCGCGCTTGCCTCGAGCCGACGCTCCATCGACGGCCCAGCGCCCCGCCTTCGTCTGGCCAGAGAGTACTCCGGCGTCACGAACACCTCGGCGTTCAAGTACTCGTACGTCGGCTCGCTCTCCTCGACGCGGACGCACTCGCTGCTGCCATCGCCGCCCATGGCGAACACCTGCCACGCGCCGCCGTGCGTCTTCAGGATCCGCGCGACGCCGCCGGTGCCCATGTAGTCCCCGCCCTTCGCCGGGTCCCGCGTCGACGCCGCGCCGACGCGGGTTTCTGTGAGATGAAACGCGGGCGCGAACGTGTCGAGAAAGTCAAACGCGCGCCGCTTCCACGGGCCGACGCCGAAGTCCGAGATGATCTGCCCGCTCTCGTTCCACTGCGGGTTCACGAGGAGCGTGATCGCGGCGTCGCCGGCGTCGCGTCCTCGCTCGCTCTCCTCCGCGAGCTTCCGCAAGACGTCGAGCTGCTGCGCGTTTGGAATGACGACGGCGCGGACGCTCCCCGCGGCGTTGCGCAGCACCCCGACCGGGTCGTTGTCGTCGTCCCCCCTCGTCGCGGTGATGTCCCCGCCGTTCGCGTCCACTCTCCGCATCACCGCCGCCGCGGTCTCCATCGCGGCTCTGTACACCGCGTCCGCGTTGGCCTCGTAGTCGGCGCGTTCGGTGGACGTGAAGTCGTCCCCGCGGTTGTTCGTCGGGAGAAGGAGGGTCAGTCGCTGGCGTCTCGCGCCGGACGCGGCCGCGGCGACGACGCAGCTCGCGCACGCGGCGACCTGCTCCGCGCACGTCTGCGGCAGCGGCGCGAGCGTCGTCGAGGAGGAGGACGCGTCGTTCGGCGCCGCGCGCGCGGCGGACGAGGCGTCGCGATCGGATCCCGATCGTGACGAGAGGCGACGACGCGGACGAGGGCGACGCGCGGGCGTCGTCGTCGGCGCGCGAGGCGCGCGCCGCGTCGTCGCGGTCGTCGCGACGCGGTGTAGGGTCTTCATCGGGGTCGCCATTGGAAGTGCGGCTGCCTGGGGGCGCGGGGGAGTGCGACGAGCGGCGTCCTCGCGCGGCGCGGACTGACGGTGCCTGCTGTCGTCGTATCCACGCAGCTGTCGCGGAGGCTCACCAGTGTTCGTTCAGTTTTCTCCCAGGGAGACGCTCGCCACTATCCGCGGCGCGTCCGTCGCGTCCCCTCGCGCGGCGATGCCGCCGCCCAAGCGTAGTAAGCGCGCGTCCGTCGCGCTCGCGACGCCGCCGCCGCCGGCGACGGACGACAACCTCGGCGCGCTGTCTGTCCTCGATCGCGGATGCCTCGAGAAGATACTCGGATGCCTCGATCACGACGCGCTTTTCACGGTGCCGTCCGTGTGCAAGACGCTCCGAGACATGCTTCGCGGCGACCCAGCGGGGCCGTCCATCGAGGCGTTAGAGACGCCGGGGTTCACCCGTCCGTCTTCGCCGTGGACGGCGCAAGTCCGGAGGCTGGTCGAGCGCTGCGCGGGCGAGCTGTCGTACTACGACTCGCGGATCGCGGAGCTGCTCGAGAGCGGGAGATTGAATCCGAAGATCGAGACGCACAGAGCGGCGGACTCGACGAGCTTCAGCGAAGACTATTACAAAGACGCGATGTCGTGGGCGTATCATCCACTCGTGGCGTTGCTCGGCGCGCGGGACATGACGACTTTTCCGCGCGCGGAGAAGAAGTGGACGTGGAAAGGCGCCCCTCGCGGCGACGCGTTTCTTCTGACGTACCATCCTCGGGTCGTGGATGGGTGGGATGCCTGTAACCACACGCGTCCTTTTCCTTATAATTCTCTGTATAAATTCGAGGACCACGGAATGTGTTCGTGGAAGAAGCAGCTGCCGAGCATGAAGGCGCTCTACGAGTACATCTACAGATTTGGCGCGCTGTGTTACGACTGCTGGCGCTACCAAGAGAATTCTAACGAGGTAAGGCGCTGGGAGTCGCCGTCGCGTGATAGTGATGGAGAACCAGAAGCGATTCGTAAGCTCACGAAGGGCGTCTGCGAGACAGGCGAGACAGGCTACGAATCGGACGAATCGGACAGCCACGGGCAGTACGACGTTTTCTTGCCGCCGAATTCGCGGCGCACGAACGACTTTAGCCCGCTGTGCGTGACCCTGTGCCGAGACTGCTCTCGCGGGTACGCGGGTCCGCCGAATCCGTCGCAGAGGCTTCTCACCGCGACGGACGCGAAGCGTTCGTACTGCCTCCGACCGGCGGACATCGAGCCGTTACCCCACGCCATCGACACGAACCCGATCGAAGCCGGATTCGCGCCGATGAAGCTGTACCGCAAAGTTGACGTCGTCGCCGCCGCGTTGAGTCGGTGGAAGACGCGCGAAAAGTTGGACGCGGAGATTCACAAGCGACTGATTCGGTGAGCGACGTCCCGGCGGCGATCGCCATCGCGGGCGCGCGTTAGATAGATAGATAGATAGGCTACGTATCGCTAGGTTTGGGTGGAAGTCGAGGACCGACGCCGTCGAGGTCACAGCTCGCCGTCGCCGCCGCCGCCGCCGCCGCCGCCGCCGCCGCGAGATTCTTTCCCGAGATTCTTCAGAAAATTCTTCGCGCGCTTCGCCTTCTTCGCCTTTTTGATCTTCGCCATCGCCTTCCCCCCGAACTTCTTCTTCCTCTTCTTCGTCGGGTCGTACACCTTGCCCTCCTTCTCCGCCTTCCTCTGCCGCGCGAGCTCGTTGTACGGGTTCCCCGGCCGCGCGATCCCTCGCTCGGCTTCCCTCTTATCGATCGCGTCTTGAAACTTTTCGCTGTTGAAGTGCTCCTTCACCATCGCGCGCCCCTCGGGCGACTGCAGCTTCCCCAAGATGCCCACCCTCTCTTCCATGGACTTCCCGCGCATCGCCTTCCCGAGCTCCGACGCCATGATGTTCTCCAGCTCCGCGTTCGCGTCCTTCAACGTCGGCGCGTCGACGTCGATCTTCGTCTTCTCCGCGTCGAGCGCGACCGGGACGTCCCCCAGGTGGTCCCCCGCCGCGGCGTCGCGCGTCGCGCCCGTCTCCGCGGCGGCGACGTTGTCGTCGTCGTCGCATCGCGTCGCGACCGGCGCAAGGAGGAGGAGGAGGAGGAGGAGGAGGCTCGAGAGGCGCGCGAGGCGCGTCGCGGGCCGCGGCATCGCGCGCGTCTCAGTGATGAATGAAGGCCGCGGCGCCGTTCTCCGCCACTGGGGGCTGACATCGGATAGTTGAAAGGGAAATCGATCAAATGTTGAAACCAAACGGTGGGTGAAAAACGTTTGCAATGAACGCTCCGGTATCCGGCGCCGGCTCGGAAGCTCCAGAAGCCTTCGAAGACTTTCGGCGATGCGTTCGCGAGCGCCGCGCGGTCGCGTCGCGGCTCATTCCGCACGCGCACCGCCCGCGAATCATCCCGTGAGCTCGACGTTCCGTCGCTCGCGTATTTCATCGTAAGCAGTCGCACACGCTCCGCGTCGCCATGGCGTCCTTCGCGCTCTCCTCCGTCGCTCTCAAGGCCGCCGCCGCCTCCGTGGCGAAGCGCTCGGGCGCGTCCCGCCGCGGCGTCGCCGTTCGCGCCGCCGCCGGGTTCGAGATGCCCGGCGAGTACAAGAAGGTGCGCGCTCGAATCGATAAGATTTCGCTCGTCGCCGCGTCCGTCGACGTCGACGTCGCCTTCGCGCCTCGTCGCGTCGCGTCGCGTCGCGTCGCGCGCGACGACGGATAACGCGCCGATGGAGGAAACCGCGTCGCGAATCGTTCGCGCCGATCGGTGAATCGAGCGCTGACGACCCCCGCTCTCCGCTCCTCGCTTCACGACTCCACAGATCGCGCCCCTCGGCGAACGTGTCCTCATCAAGGTCGCGGAAGCGGAGACGAAGACCGCGGGCGGGATCCTCCTCGCGGAGTCCGCGCAGCGCAAGCCCACGAGCGGCGCGTCCTCCGTCGATTCGCGCCTCGCCTCGATTCGTTTCAACCCTAACCCCGAAACCACCCTCCAGTCGTCGCGTCGGTCCTCCGACGCTCGCCGCCGTCGCCGCCGTCCTAACGTTCCCTGGATCCCCAAATTTCATCCCCTCCCCTCTCACCCCTCCTCGCAGGCGACGTCACCGAGCTCGGCCCCGACTGCGTCGAGGTCAAGAAGGGCGACACCGTCCTCTACAACAAGTTTGGCATCGGCTGCACGGACATCGAGATGGGCGGTTCGTCGTACGTCATGATCAACGAACGCGACCTCATCGGCACGTTTCCCGGCGCGGGCGCCACCGCGGACGATATCCCGAAGCTGACGCCGCTCGGCGATCGGATTCTTCTGAAGACCGACGACGCGGAGACGACGACGGCGGGGGGGATCATGCTCACGGAGGGCGCGGTGGAGAAGCCGTGCACGGCGACCGTCCTCGCAACGGGGCCCGGGAAGAAGGCTGCGGAGAAGGGCGGCGAGGACGAGAAGGACGCCGCGGAGGCCAAGCCGATCGCGATCAAGAAGGGCGAGCGCGTGATGTACTTCAAGTACGCGGGCGATAAGATGTACGACGGCGACGGGAAGGAGTACGTCGTGCTGCACGAGAACGACGTCCTCGCGGTCATGTGAGCGACGACGACGACGGCGGCGGACGCGGTTGGATGGGATGGATGAAGGATGTTTCGATGGACGAATGAATGAAGTCGGGTGGACGCATCGACGAGCGATGAGGACGGCCGTCGGCGCCGCCGAGGCGACGCGTCACCGCGGAGGCGATCGACGACGACGGGGGGAGAAGAGAGAGAGGCGAGCGATCGAGCGACGAGTGTTGGCGCGGGCGTAGGATTGTATTCGTCGACGAGAGCGAGCGAGCGTCAGAGCGTCAGTCGTCGAACTTCGCTCGTTCGTCGCTCGTTCCGTCGATCGCTCGCGCGCGCCGCTCGCGCTCGGCCGCTTCCCAGTGTGTCGCGCGATCGGCTCTGCGGGCGTTCGATAGGAAAAAATCCGCGGTCAAGTCTCGGTCAAAATCGTGGATGACGTTAGAAAACGCCGATGAAAATCGCGTCTTCGAAACCACGCCGCTCGCGTGACCGGTGCGTCCGGGGATCTACGGGGACTCGCCTCGGCCAATCACGTGCGATGCACGGAAAATCCGTGGCCGTGGTCACGGTCTTTTCTCGATCGATCGCGGCGACGCGCGCGCCATTCTCCGCACACGAAGGACGCTCCCTCACGCACCTTTACAAACCAAGCATCATGGCCGCTCTCCAGGTTAACGCGCTCTTCAAGAAGGCCGCGCCCGCGCCCGCGAAGAAGGCTGCCCCCGCGAAGAAGGGTCTCTTCGGCGCGAAGCCCGCCCCCGCGAAGAAGGCTGCGCCCGCGAAGAAGGCTGCCCCGGTCAAGAAGGCTGCCCCCGCCAAGACCAAGGTCGTCAAGAAGGCGGCGCCCGTGAAGAAGTCTTCCGGCAAGCCCTCCCAGGCTGGCGGCGACCTCGCGAAGTGGTATGGTGAGTACCACGCGGCGTCGAACGCGCAGACGCGTCCCGATCGGTTTCTTACCCGGCGTCGTCCGCGACGCGAATCATTTCCGCTTGACATCATCGATCGATCGATCATCGAGACGTCTTTATCCGTGACGCCTTTATCCGTCCCTCCCTCCCCCGATCATCGACCAGGCAAGAACCGCCGCTTCTACCTCCCCTCCGGTCTCCTCGACCCCGCCACGGACGTCCCGTCCTACATGGACGGCACCCTCGCGGGCGACTACGGCTTCGACCCCCTCAAGCTCGGCGCGGACGGCAAGATTAACGACTACCGCGCCGCGGAGGTGATCCACGCGCGCTGGGCGATGCTCGCCATCCCGGGCATCGTCATCCCGGAGGCGCTCGGCATCCCGGGCGGCGTCTGGACGGAGACCGGCAAGGTGTTCCTCGACGGCGAAGCCGGCCGCCCGGAGATTCTCCAGAACCCGATCATCTTCGCCGGGATCCAGATCGCGCTCTTCGCCGCGGTGGAAGGGTACCGCTCGGGCAAGGTGGCGCCCCCGGAGGGTTTCGTCCCGGGCAAGGGCAAGTTCTCCGGCTCTGACTTCGCGGGCCTCGACCCGATCAACCCCGGCGGTCCCCTCGACTTCTTCAACGTCGCGTCGACGCCGGAGGATCTCGCTATCCTCAAGGTGAAGGAGATCAAGAACGGCCGCCTCGCGATGATCGCGATGCTCGGCGTTTTCGTCCAAGGGCTCACCACGGGCGAGGGGCCGGCGGCGAACTGGGGCAAGCACGTCGCCGATCCGTTCGGTTACAACTTCGTCACCATCTCCGCGATCGAGCGCACGCCCGTCCTGTAAACGGTCGATCGTGTTCAATTTTGTGACTCGCGTCGCGGCGACCGCGAGCTCGCGCGTTCACGTTATTAACAGCGAGCTCGTTCCCGCGACGCGCGGAGACCCGGTGATGAATGGCGGTGCGAAGAAAAACGACGCGAACGCGTCGTCGTTGAACATGTTTGAACGCCGCGCCGGGACGGCTTGACTAGCGAGTGTAGAGTTCCGCGACGCGCGGAGTGTTCAATACGTAAACGAGACTATGAGCGTTTATCCCGCGCGCGCCGCGCTCGAATCGATCCGTCGCCCGTCGTTCGGCGGGTACACCTTCTCCTCCCGTGAAAGCGTGCACTCGTCTGTGCGTCTCGTCTGCTGTTCTGTCGCCTGCAGAGTTCTTTCGTTAGTCGACTCTTGCCTTCCCTCTCGCACAATAGGACGGCGCGCGGCGTCTTCCGCGCGCGCGCAGGGTCCACGGCGGCGGCGTGACCCTCCCGACGTCATCATGGCGTCGTTCACTCCCGAGGAAGAGGTCGTGATCATCACGGACTTCATGACGAAGCTGTAGAAGCCGAGGTACGCGCCCGCCCTCGCCTCGATCTGAACAAGAAGAGGCTCGAGCGATCGATCGTTCAGCGGCAGTTCGTCGCCGCCGCGGACGCGATGCTGAAGCGCGTCGCGAGGGAGGACGCCGCGAGCATGGGGGGTGCGGCCGCGGGCGCCGCGGGGGCGTCCATCGCGTCCGCGCCCGCGATGGGCGTCCCGCGGAGGAGCTACCTCACGTCGCGTGCGACCGGCGACGAATCGAGGCACCCTCGCGGTGTGCCTCCGTCCGCGGCGGCGCCGGGGCGATCGTCGGCGCCGAACGCGCCGCCGCCGGCGATCACGTCGTCGGAGACGTTCCCGGAGCTGGGCCGAGGCGCGCGGACGCGGGCCGGGGGAGAGTACAGCACCGCGGAGCGGTCCGCGAACGCGAGATCTCGGCATCAACTCGAGCGCGACGAGCGCGGCGGCGGCGGCGGCGGCGGCGGCGGCGGGCGTAAACCGAACGGGGGGAGGCAGGCGCCCGGAACGACGCGAGGCGTCGAGGGCGCGCGCGCGTTCGCGTCGAACGCGCCGGAAGCGCGCCCTTCCGCGGCGTCGGACTCGACGTCCGGCGACCTCCCGGGATACGTCTTCATGTGCTCGAACGGGACGAGGGACGAGTGCCTGTCGAAAAAACTCTTCGGGCTGCCGCACGGGAAACTTCGCTCAAGCTGCAGCACCGCCCGACGGGCGGCGGCGTCGGCGGCGGCGGCGGCGGAAACGGCGGCGGCGAGACGCACTGGATTCCGGAGAAGTTCCCCACGAGCGTGTACTGGCTCAGCAACGACGTCGGGAGCGAGACGTGGCCGGCGACGGACGATAAGGTGGAGCGGTTCTTGGACGCGTTCCGCGAGGTCGCGAGGAGGTGATAGCGTAGGCGTCAGAGGACGGCGACGAAGGAGAATAAAAGTACCTTCGTAGAACTCAAGACGGAGCACTGGATTACACGACCTGGACGCGAGCGCACACGTCACGCCACCTCAGACCCTCCGCACGCGCCGCGCGTCTCGCACGCACGCGCACGCCGCGCGCGATGTCGAACCTCCCGATAGGATGGGAGAACCGTCGCAACGCGCTCTCCGAGCACGACATGCGCCTGGTGCGCGCGTCTCCTTCGGCGACCCCTCGCCGCCATCCATCCGTCGCGTCGCCGTCTCATCAGCGCGAGCCACGACGCCGTCCGTCTCCGTCGCGCGCCCCTCCCCCACTCCCCTCCCCCTCCCGCGCCGCTCGCTCACCGTCCCATCTTCATCCTCCGCGTCCGTCGTCGCGTCGCGTCGCGCGTCGATCGCAGGGCGCCGCCGCCGCCGGCACGTTCTCGAGCAAGGGCGCGCTCGCGAACGCGTACTCGGACGGCGCCGAGGCGCGAAAGACGTCCGAGGAGGTGGCGGCGTTCTACATGTCGCAGATCGAGAAGGAGCGCGCGGAGCGCGTTTCGGCGGCGGCGGCGGCGGCGGCGGCGGGAGGCCCGGGGAGCGCCGCGGCCGCGTCGTCGTCGTCGCTGCCGTCGGGGTGGGAGGAGCGCGCGCGGGTCCGCGACGCGGAGGCGAAGGCGTACGGCGTCGCCGCGCCCCCGGGCCAAACGGCGAGCGGCGGCGGCGGGACCGGATTCAATCCGCCCTCTTTGGCGTCGCCGGTCTTCGGCGCCGACCGCCACGCGCGCGCGGCGACGGCGTCGGGGATGATAGATCTGGAAGACGGAACGTCAACCGGCGCGGCGTCCTGTTTGCTGTCCGTCGCCACGCACGCTCTGGAGCAGCTCGCGAGGACGCTCCGCGCGACGCCGACGGCGTTTGCCGACGAGGAGAGAGCCGCGTTCGCGGCGGCGGTGAAGCGATCGATGGACGCCGTCGCGCGATGCCGCGCGTGAGCGAGGGCGTGGGTTCGCGACGCGACGACGACGCGCATTCGCGCGCGTAGCCTTAGGACGCGACGGGTCGTGTACGGCCGCGGGGGCGACGACGACCCCTATCGATAAATATCAATATCCACCAGCTGGCGTGCTCCGTTCAGTTCCCGCCAGTCTGACGAGGCGACTTAGAGTTCGAATCACGCGCTCTGCTCCGCGTCATCACTGCTCCGCGCGCGCGACACGCCGCCGCCGCCGCCGCCGTCGCGTCGTCCTCACCGTCGTCATGGCGCACGCATCGTCGCCCGCCCGCGCGGCGTCGCGACCGAACGTCATCGCGCGCCGAATCGGCCGCGGGGCGAGCGTCTCGATTCCGCGATCGTCGCCGCCCCCGTCGCCCTCGAGGCGAGGCGCGGGATCCGCCAAGGTGGCGCTCCCGCCGTCGCCGCGCGGCGTCGTCGCGCGCGCGTCGGAGAACGCGCACCACGGCGGGCGCGCCGCGACCGTCGTCCCCCGCGCAGCCGCGGCGTCCGGCGAGGACTCGGGCGCGGCGGCGGACGACGCCGCGGACGCGGACGACGCCGTCGCCGCGCTCGACGCCGCGCCCGCGCCCGGAAAGGTGGACTCCATCGGCGAAGCGTTCGATGTCGTCCGCGCGTCGCTGTCGTCCTCGTCGGTAGCGCCGAAAGGGAGCAACAAGAAGACGCTCTCGCTGAGCCTCGCGCTCGTCGCGCTCGTCGCGATCCACGTGCGCGACCCGGGGTGGGGCGTGTGGAACGTCATCCGCGTCGTCGGGAGTCTCATCCTAGGATCGGGGCTCGCGCTCAAGGGGTATAAATCCGGCTCGCTCGATCTCTCCGGCGCGCTCTCCGCCGCGGCCGTGGGCTGGGGCACGCTCTACGCCGGCGTCCGCTTCGGCGTCACCCTCGGCGTGTTCTTCTTCGCGTCCTCCGCGATGACCAAGGTGGGCGCGGACGTCAAGAGGAAGATCGACGAGCACTTCGTCGAGGGCAAGGCGCGTTCTATATCACACCGGTTCCCATACGGCCGCGTCGGCGTGGTGAACGCCGTTCCTTAAGGACTTTTCCCGGCGCATCTCTCCGCCCAGGGTCCCTCGCTTTCAATACCCGTCCTCGACGCCTCACAACTCCACCCCTGACGCCTTTGAACTCCACCCCGATATCATCGCTCGTATGGACGTTTACCCTCAAAGGAGGGCGGCGGTCGCGACTGGATCCAAGTCGCCGCCAACGGCGCCGTGCCGACGCTCCTCGCGATGTCGTACTCGTTCGCGACGGGCGGGCCGGAGTACGTGTTGGGGTACGCG
>MDSW01170098.1_pt1 | contig 12653 bp, 11 predicted proteins | sample 811171 | NCBI WGS metagenome assembly MDSW01 (sample SAMN05326641, study PRJNA326480) | marine metagenome | isolation source: seawater | place: Atlantic Ocean: North West | collected 2012 | reverse complement strand
TTGGTAAGTGTTATAATCAGCGTAACAATAAAAATTGCCGCCTGTTCTTTGCCGATTTTAAGAATCCTAAGAAAATTACTAGGCGCAGCAAGTTTATATCCAGTGTAAACTAATATTGCAGCTAAAGCGGGAAGAGCAATTCTTTGTATTTGCTCTTGAAATAACAGAATAAAACATAATAGCATCAAAGAATGTGACATGTTAGCAAAACGATTGGTACCACCATTATTTACATTTACCGAACTTCTTGCTATTACGGTCACAACGTTAAGACCTCCAGCCAATCCACTTAAGGCAGTAGCTATACCCAAAGCCCGAAGGTCTTTATTTACATTTGATCTTCTTTTTTGGGGATCGAGTTTATCAACAGCTTTGATACTTAATAACGACTCAATGCTAGAAATAAGCGTAATAGAAAAAACTGTTGACAAAAAAGGCACTGTTAAAGCTATTCCAAAATCCGGAGTAGGCAAGTCAGACCAAATATCATCTGGAAGGGATATCAGCAGATTTGGACTTATAGGATACTCTTGAGATGATATCAAATCGTAGTAATAATTAAGACCAATAGCAAGAAAAACAACCCACATTGGAGCAGGTATCAACTTAAAAAGGGGGTTTCTCAATTTAGAGTAGAAAACTAGAATTAAAAGAGACAGTAAGCCTAACAAAGCAGGTAGTATAATTTCCATAGAAGAGGAAGAAAATAAAACTTTTAGAGAATCAGGAATTTTAGATAAAACCTCAAGCGGCTTTCCGCTCACAGAAGTTATACCAAGCATGACATGAACTTGTTTAGAGAGTATACCTACACCAATAGCAGCAAGCATGCCCTGTAAAGCAGATGAGGGAAAAAATTCGCTCAAGGCGCCAAGTCTGAAAACACCAAAAAGAAACATTAATGCACCAGAGACAATTATAGCGGCTAAAGTATATAGGTAGCCTTGATATAAATCACCACCACCCAATGACGTAATAGCGTACAATAAAACTATAACCAAACCATTGCCAGGACCTGTTATTGTCAATTGTGACCCCCCCAAAATAGCAACAACAGTTCCACCAACAATAGAAGCTATCACTCCAGAAATAGGCGGAGCTTCTGATGCAATGGCGAGGCCTAAGCCAAGTGGTAATGCTACTAAAGACACAACAAATCCGGCGAATAAATTTTTAGGAAGTTCTTTTATGAAATCTTTCATCATTTATCATTTTCAGTTTTTTATAATAAGAACATCTGTTGGTAATTCAGATAAAATATGTTCCAGATCCTTTGGAAATATTCTTGAAATAAAAGAGGAGCGCTTTATTTCCGAATTTAGAACCAGCAAGTCAGCTCTAACAACCCTAGCATAGTGGCCAATAGAATATCCTCTAGCACCAAAAATACTTTGAGATTGGATTTTTTTGTTTTTTTTAAGACTGTCAGGAATTTTTAGCAAAATTTCATCATACCTATTTTTTTCTTCGTTTTTTATTCCCTCTTTGATTTCGGTAACCTTTTTTAGGCTCTCATCATCGTCGGCTGTAACATTTACCTTAGATTGGCTTATTTCACCAACAAGAGTAATGTTTGGAATGCTCATTAAAAAAGAAAACTCAAATGCGGCCCTTATTGTTTTTTCTGTGTTAGGTTCATTTAAAGAATTCACAACAACATGCTTTGAAGGAATCTCTTCAATCGAAGGTTTTATTAAAAGCAGAACTGAACAAGTAGCCGTTCTTGTAATTTTCCTTGCTATCGATCCGACATAAAATTTTAAAACATTTTCTCTTTGTACAGCACCCAGAAGCAATAAATCAATTTTATTTTTTTCACACAACTTTAAAATGGTTGGGATTGGACTCCCCTCTTCCCAGAGCACCTTTGTCAACTTTGGCTGCACTGGGGAATCATTTAAAATTTCTTTAAATTTTTCTTCCTTTACTGGGGTTTTCTTTCCAACATGTACAAAAAACAATTTCGCCCCTAGAGAATTAGCCAAACGTAACGAAGTGAATATGTTAGCTTTTAAGTTTGGAGAAAACGCAAAACCAACTAAAATTCTTTTAAACAAAGTTTTTGCCAACTTTTTTCACTTAATATAATCTAAAAAAACTAGAATTTAAATTTTTATTTTCAACATAGTCTAATTTACAAATCTAAAGAAGCCCCGATTTTGGGAATAATTAATTTTTTCTTATCAAAGCTAAATTTTTTGACAGCATTAGCGACATCAATTTTTATAGGGGGGAATGTATTAAAGTGACAACCGATTATTTTTTTACACTTAATAAAATCAGAAGCCACCAATGCCTCATCTATACCCATTGTAAAGTTATCTCCAATTGGTAAAATTGCAAAATCAAGTTTTGGACAAAGCCTAGGAATTAATTTCATGTCATAGGTAAGCGCAGTGTCCCCAGCATGATAAAAAGATTTATTATTTCCATATACAACAAATCCACCAGGATTTCCACCGTAGCTTCCATCAGGGAGTACAGAAGAATGTATCGAGGACACAAACTTTACCGTACCAAAATCAAAATTAAATTTTCCCCCATGGTTCATACCGTGCCCATTAAGCCCCTTGGATTGGTACCATGAAACAATTTCATAGTTTGAAATTATAATAGCATTATTGTTATTACCGATTAATTCTGCATCTAACAGGTGGTCTTGATGCCCGTGGGTAATTAAAATATAATCGCATTTTATATCCGAAATGTTAATATTATTTGCCAGCTTGTTTCCTGAAATAAAGGGGTCTATTAAAAGCTTTTTCCCATTAAATAAAATTAAAAAACAAGAATGTCCAAAGTAGATAACTTTCATTTTTAAATGCTATAGTTTCTGTGATAAAATAGACAAAATGGTCTTTATCCCATCCCTGTAATTTCCCAATCTGATGTTTTCATTTGGACTGTGTTGGTTGTTGTCTCTATTGACGGTAGGAACTGTAATTGCAGGAATATTTAGAGTGTTAACAAATGGGGAAATTGGTATTGAGCCTCCACTCATCCTGATTAAAATAGGATCTTCACCAAACCCCTTTTTTATTGCATCCCTAAGCCAAACACTGTATTTGCTTTTAAGACTAGTTCTAAATGACTGATATGAAATCTTAGAGGTAAAAGTTGCAATTTTTTTATTTTTTAATCTTTCATTTTTGTTCGGTTCCCTATCTAAAACTAAATAACCTAAACTTTCTATGTGTTTTTTTATCAATGATAAAAGGGTTTTCGGGTTAGACTCTTTTACTAGCCTGACATCAATTTCTGCTCTTGCCCAAGAGGGAATTATCGTTCGCACTTCTTCATTAATCCAACCAGAACGCATTCCTCTGATGTTTAAAGAAGGATATTGTATAGCTTCTTGATATGTGTCTTTTACTTTATCAAATTCCGCGATTTGGAATAGGTCTAATAATTCCTTTTCATTATGTGGTGTAGAATTGAGAATTTTTTTGACTTCAGGACTAATTTTAATTCCATCATAATAACCTTTAATGGTTACTTTTCCATCTTCGTCTTTCATAGATGCAAGTATTTTCGATAATCTTAATGCAGGGTTAGGCACATAGTTTCCAAAATGACCACTATGTTGAGGGACTATTGGGCCATACGTTGTTAACTGAATAGTAGCAATTCCCCTAGCTCCAAATGTCAAAGTTGGTTTATTAAGTCTGTGACGAGGACCATCTAGAATAATTAAAACGTCAGAATTAAGCAACTTACCATTTTTTTTAACGGCATCCGGCAGGTTAGGAGACCCCATTTCTTCTTCAAAATCTAGAATTACTTTTATATTAAAGTTGGGGGTGATCCCATTTTCATCAATTGCATCAATTGCTGCCAAAAACATTGAAACAGGCCCCTTGGCGTCACTAGCTGACCTGGCAAAAATTCTCCAATCGTCATTATACTCGTAAATTTTATTCCAATCCAGAGCCTCCCATTTACCAGTTGAATTCATTTTTTTTAATACCGGGACGTATGGATTTTCTTGATTCCATTTGGAAGGATCTACAGGCTGACCGTCCATTTGAAGATATATAAGGACCGTTTTACCTTTTGCAGTAAAATCTCTTTTAGCCAATAAAAGGGGCGCACCCATGGTCATAATTTTAGAAACCCTGAATCCCCTTTTCCCAAACTCTTCCTCAGTCCACTTTATATTTTTCTCTATTCCAATTTTGTCGTTCGCATCATTTGGAATACTAAGTAATTTCTTAAATCCTTCAAAAGAAGTAAGTGTATATTTTGAAGCCAAATAATCAAGGTTAAACCTTTCTTGGCAAAAAAGATTTAAAGAACAATTAACAATAAAAATTAAAACAATTTTTTTCATTTATTTAAGATTTTTTTAAAATTCAAAAGCTTTTCCAAAATGAAAAACCGTTTATTTTAAACAAAAAAACAGCTTTCATCTACACCGACTTAAATTTAAGCCGAATTTAGAAAAAAACATATTTTTATTTAATCATTAAGTTTAAGCACAGCTAAAAAAGCTTGCTGAGGTATTTCGACATTGCCAATTTGCCTCATCTTCTTTTTCCCCTTTTTTTGATTTTCAAGTAACTTTCTTTTTCTTGTTATGTCACCACCATAGCATTTTGCAGTAACATCCTTCCTAACAGCTTTAATTGTTTCGCGGGATATAATCTTAGCTCCAATTGCAGCTTGAACCGGAATATCAAATTGTTGTCTAGGAATTAACTCTTTAAGCTTTTCACACATTTTTTTGCCAATGGTATATGCATTATCAGCGTGAATTAGAGATGATAAAGCGTCGACAGCATTACCATTTAACAGTATATCCACTCTTACAAGCTTTGAAACGTTGAATCCAATTGGTGAGTAATCAAAAGATGCGTAACCTTTAGATACGGTTTTTAATCTGTCATAAAAGTCAAAAACAATCTCTGCTAGAGGCAATTCAAAAATAATTTCGACCCTTTCCTGGGTAAGGTAAGTTTGATTAATCATCTTGCCTCTTTTTTCTATGCATAACGTTATAACATTTCCAATGTAATCCGACTTCGTAATTATTGAAGCTTTTATATAGGGCTCCTCTACCCGTTCTAAAATTGAAGGGTCGGGTATATCAGACGGATTATTAACAAGAATCATTTTGGTTGGATTTTTTCTAGTAAATGCATGATAAGAAACATTGGGAACTGTAGTTATAACACTCATTCCAAATTCGCGTTCTAGCCTTTGCTGAATTATTTCAAGGTGTAACATTCCTAAAAAGCCACATCTAAATCCGAAACCAAGTGCAGCTGAACTTTCTGGTATAAAAACTAGAGAGGCATCATTTAATTGAAGCTTTTCCATGGATTTTCTAAGTTCTTCGTAATCATCAGTGTCTATAGGGTAAATTCCAGCGAACACCATTGGCTTCACATCTTCAAATCCTTCAATGGCATTTACTTCAATCTTTCCATCCTCTACAATTGTGTCACCTACTTTTACTTCCTTAGCGTTTTTAATTCCCGTGATTAGATATCCAACGTCTCCAGCAAAAATCAAATTTTTGGAAACCTTGTTGAGTTTTAAAGTTCCTACTTCGTCTGCAACATAACTTTTCCCAGTTGCCATGAATTTAATGGTTTGACCCTTTTTAATCTGACCATTAATAACCTTAAAATATGTTTCAATTCCCCTAAAAGGGTTAAATACAGAATCAAAAATTAATGCCTGAAGAGGTAAATCAATATTTCCTTTTGGAGAAGGGATTCTATTAATTATTGCACTGATAATTTTATCTACCCCTTCGCCTGTTTTTGCTGAGGCTTTTAAAATTTGATCTTTTTCACAACCCAATAAATCAACTATGTCATCTGTAACCTCTTCGACGTTTGCAGAGGGGAGATCTATTTTATTAAGCACAGGAATTATTTCTAAATCATTATCCAAAGCAAGATATAGGTTTGATATGGTTTGTGCCTGTATACTTTGAGCCGCATCAACAACTAGTAAAGCCCCTTCGCAGGCAGCAATGGATCTAGACACCTCATATGAAAAATCAACATGTCCAGGGGTGTCAATTAAATTAAGAATATATTTTTTATTTTCAAGTATGTGTTCCATCTGTATCGCATGAGACTTAATCGTTATTCCCCTTTCTCTTTCAAGATCCATATCGTCTAAAAGCTGGTCTTTCTTTTCCCTTTGCTCAATGGTTTCAGTAAAATCCAAAAGCCTATCCGCGAGAGTACTTTTTCCGTGGTCGATGTGAGCGATTATACAAAAATTTCTAATTAGATCCATTTAAATTTTCAATCATTGTAAATATACGCTATTGTATGGAGGCTTTTTTTTATTTTTGTGAAATTTCATGGTAAAAATAGGCAAAATTGAACTTGACGGTTTCCCCTTACTCCTTGCTCCAATGGAAGATGTAAGCGATCCCCCTTTTCGTGCTTTATGCAAGGAAAATGGAGCAGACATTGTGTATACTGAGTTCATATCTAGCGAAGGACTGATTAGAGATGCTGCTAAAAGTATTCAAAAGCTTGATATTTATAAAAATGAAAGACCAGTTGGGATTCAAATTTTTGGTTCAAATCTAGAATCAATGTTAAAATCAATTGAAATAGTTGAAAATACAAACCCTGACATAATAGACATTAATTACGGTTGTCCTGTAAAAAAAGTTGTCTGTAAGGGAGCTGGAGCAGGAATTTTAAAGGATATCCCTCTAATGGTTAAGCTAACTAAGGAAATGGTAAAAAAAACAAAATTACCAGTTACTGTGAAGACTAGACTAGGGTGGGACGAAAGATCTATTAAAATAGTTGAAGTTGCAGAAAGACTTCAAGACGTAGGGATAGCTGCTATATCAATTCACGGAAGGACTAGATCCCAGATGTATAAGGGTAAGGCGGATTGGACTTTGATTTCTGACGTGAAAAATAATCCCAGAATGAAAATTCCTGTTTTTGGAAATGGAGATGTAGATTCTCCAGAGGCAGCCTTAAAAATGAAAAACAAGTTTGGTTTAGATGGTGCAATGATTGGACGCGCGAGTATTGGGAACCCCTGGATCTTCAATCAGATAAAACACTATTTCAAATTTGGAGAAAAATTAGAAGAACCAAGAATAATTGACAAGATCGACATAGTTAAAAGACACTTTGAGATGTCTGTTAAATGGAAGGGGCCAAAACTTGCGATTTATGAGACAAGAAAACATTATGGCAGATACTTCAAGGGAATTGAAAATATCAAGAAGTTTAAAATAAAACTAATCTCTTCAAATTCAGTCGAGGAGGTAATGGCAATTCTAAATGACCTACGAGACAACTTTAAAGAACCACAATTAGTTTAAATACAAATAGGCTTTCTTCCTAATACCAGCCGTAGCTACAAGGGAAGTTGTGCATCCCAATATAAATACAGTTAACAAAACAGCCAAACAATTCTCAAATTGTATTTCAACTGGATATGCAAGTGATGTTGACGGAACATAAATAAAGGGAAAGTTTTTTTGAATTATGATAATTATGAAGCCCATTATGAAACCCAAAAATGATCCAACCCAAGAAATACAACAACCCAAAAAAAAGAAAATTTGCCAGATTTGTTTTGGAACAATTCCTATTGCATGGAAAATGAAAAACTCCCTTTTTTTGTCTAAATACATAATAATAATAGAACCAAATAAAGAAAAAAGGGATATAATCACGATTAAGCTAAAAACAAAATATAAAATTATATTTTCAGTATTCATCATCTTATATACTGCCGAGTTTAATTCCTTTCTAGATTCAATATTTACTGGCGTATCCAATAATTTAAATATTTCGTCAGCTAAATCTTCAATATCTGGGGATCCTTTAACTTTTAAATCAATAAAATCAAATTCGTCATTTTTCTTTTGAAAAATTTTTCTAGCAAAGTCTAAATCAGAGAAAATATAAAATCTACTCATGTTGTCAATTGAAGAATAGATTCCTGCGACTAATGCCGTTTCACTTTTAAAAGGGTCAAAATTAATTGTTGTTTTGTTTGACTTCCTTGGCACAGTTATTTTCAAAAGATCAGAATAATCATAAACCCCAAGGTTTAGAATTCTTGAGATAGAGCTGCCAATAATTACCTCCGAATAACCGGCGTTGAACCAACTCCCTGAAATTAGCAGTGAATCTATTTGAACTATTTTTGAATAGTTTTGCCCCACCCCCCTTAAAACAGCCATCATAGTTTTACCCTTGAAGTTTAAAACCACTTTATTTTCTAGTACTGGTGAACTTTCAATAACACTTGGGATTAAATTAATTTTTGATAATTGTTCATTAGAAAGAATTAATTTTTTTTCGCTTCTGGGCTTTATTCTATAATCAGGATCAAATTTATTGGTAAAAGAAAGTCCAAAAGTTTTTAGACCACTAAAGGCACTTAAAACTATAAATAAAGAGGCTGTTGAAAATGAAATAACTATAACCGCAATCATATTCATTATGTTGATAACAGATTTCTCTTTTTTAGAAAAAAAATATTTTAGAGCAAAATACAGAGATACTTTCAAGTTATTTTTTTATTGGATTTTTCCCTTCTTTTATTGATGATTCAATTTTTTCAATATAGTCAAGAGAGTCATCTAAATAAAAAGTTAAGTCCGGAATTATTCTAAGTTCATTCTTAAGTGTTTGTGAAAGTGTGTGCTTGACCTGTGAGGTGTTTTCACGAAGTCCCTTTATCCACCCATCCGCATTTTTTGTGGGATAAATGCTAACATAGATTTTTGCGATAGATAAATCTGGTGAAACTTTAACCTTAGTTACAGAAATCAGCTTGTTAGATGAATCACTAAATCTAATAGCCTTTTGAAATATATTTGACAACTCTTTTTGTAGAACCGAACAAATTTTTTTTTGTCTTTGGGAATTCATTAAAGTAAAAGTATAATTTTTTACTGTTGGGAGAAATTATTTTAAACATTAAGAAAACAAAATTTAGTATTACTTTTGACAATCAAAGTTTCAAAAATGAATGAACTTATTGTTCCGTTTTGTTCTATTTTCATTGCCATGATAGTAATTTGGAGATCAAGTGATGGATTCCAAGCCGCGTCAGACTACTTAGGGAGGAATTTAACAGAAGGTGTTAGAGGGGCCACTATAAATGCTATAGGCAGTTCAATGCCTGAGCTTTTCACTACCCTTTTTGGTCTCATAATGCTAGGTGAATTGGATAATTTTGCTTTTGGGATGGGGACAACATCAGGTAGTGCAATTTTTAATAGTATGATTATCCCTGCAGTTGTAATTATGGCAGTCACATTAATGGGAATTACCAATAAGGTTGAAGTTTCGAAAAAAGTAATTCTTAGAGATGGATTAGGTTTAATTTTCTGTGAATTTCTTTTAATGTATGTAATTTATAAGAACCGAATAGATTGGTTGGATGGTCTTATTTTAATGTCATCATACTTAATTTACCTTTTTTACATGTTTACGTCTATGAAATCTGTTGAAAATGTAAGTTTAATTTCCAACAAAGCCGAAGGAAAAGGTAAAACCCCAATTTTAAAATCTATTGTATACTTTGATTTCGTTAATATTTTTTTCAGAAAAAAAGCTAATTCACTGAATGCTTGGTCTTTGTTGCTGTTTTCTATGGGTATAATCGGCTCAGCATGTGTTTTGTTAATTAATGCCTGTGAGACCATTGCCGAAGGAATGGGGATTGCACCTTATTTTATAGCAGTTATCCTTGCATCAGCAGCAACCAGCTTGCCAGACACAATTTTATCCTATAGGGACGCAATAAAGGGTGATTATGATGATGCAATTGCAAATGCGCTTGGGAGTAATATTTTTGATATATGTTTTGCCCTTGGCTTACCTATTTTTGCATTCACATTAATTAAAGGGCCAATAGTCATGCCTGAATCGACTTTGTCGGATGTTATAGAATTACAAATAAGCTTAATTATTTTGACGATAATTTCTTTTTATATTTTTTATTTTAACAGGGGGCTAAAAACAAGGCATAGTATCTATCTTATATGCCTATACATTCTGTTTGTAGTTTTTATATTTATAAGTGCTTACTTCTAGAATTAGGAAGAAAAGTTAATTTTTTCAATCATATCATATCCTCCCTCAATATTTATTAATTTAAAGTCATTAACTTTATTTATAATTGAACTTGCAACAACACTCCTATATCCAGCTTTGCAGTAAAGATATAATGGCGAGTTTTTTCTAAGCTCATGGATATATTTACCGATATTTTTTAAAGGAGCATTTTTTGCACCGTTGAAATGACTAATTTTAAATTCATCCTCATTCCTGACGTCATAAATATTTCTTCTTAAGGACTTGGATTGATTAACAAATTCTTTAGCACTTATACATTCAATTTTTTTTATTTCTCCCGACGACTTTACCCATCTATCAAAGCCACCATCCAAAAACCCAACAACGTTATCGAAACCAACTCTTGCCAATCTTGATATGGCTTCTTGTTCTTTTCCTTTAGGAGAAACTATAATTATCTTTTGATTAACGTCCTCAATAAGAGTCCCGGCCCATGGAGCAAACATACCTTCTAGACCTATGAATAAACTTCCTGGTATATGACCCTCAGAAAATAAATTTTTTGATCGTACATCTAAAATTAAAATATCATTTTGTTTTCTTAATATATTAAAGTCATGAATATTTATAGGATTTAGACTTTTATTTATTACAGTTGCAACATCCTCATACCCCTTTTTATTGAGTTCTACATTTGACGGGAAATATTTTGGAGGAGCAGAAAGACCCTTTGTCACTTCATTTATAAATTCCTCTTTACTCATGTCTTCACGAAGCGCATAATTAACTTTTTTTTGATTGGCAAGGGAATCACTAGTTAAATCCATCATGTTTTTTCCACATGCAGATCCTGCTCCGTGGGCAGGATATATGATTATATTATCTGGTAAAGGCATCAATTTATTTCTTAGGCTATCGAAAAGTTGACCTGCCAGATATTCTTTTGTCATATTCTTATTTTCCTGAGCCAGGTCAGGTCTTCCAACATCACCTAGGAATAAGGTATCTCCAGTAAAAACTGCAATTTCTTTATCATTTTCGTTTCTAAGAAGATAACAGCTGCTTTCCATTGTGTGTCCGGGAGTATGAATTAATTGTAAGCTTATTTTACCAATTTGGAATTTTTCTCCATCTGCTGCAATTATTGACTTAAAAGAAGGATTCGCATTTGGACCAAAAATTATGGGAGCGCTAGTCTTTTTGGATAGACTTAAATGCCCACTTACAAAATCGGCATGAAAATGAGTTTCAAAAACATACTTTATTTTAGCCCTTCCTTTAGCAGCTTTCTCAATGTAGGAGTCAATTTCTCTTAATGGATCGATTATTGCAGCCTCACCTTCACTTTCAATATAATAAGAACCCTGGGATAAACACTCGGTGTATATTTGTTCAACTATCATCTGTATAAGAGTTTCAAAATCCAAAAATACGGCAAGATTTTTAATCTTGAAAAATCACAAAGGTTTACTTATCTAAATCCCTGTTTTCCCACAATTTCAAAAACTGATTGTAATTTGGAATATCGCCATTCTTCTCTTTATAAACTCTCAAATGTTTGTCATCTCCCTCTTTAAGTTTTTCATATGCACAAAAAAGCCAAGTAATCCTTTCATTTTTAGTCATCTTGTCAAAGGATGTATATCTCAACCGTAAACGACAATCTGATGGTTCAGTTGACGAAAATGGGAAACCAATTGGAAAAAAAACCAGAACTGTAAGAATTTTTTTAATTAAAAAGAGATTAAAATTTAACATACATATTGGAAAATTAATTTGGCCAAATAAATGAAATATTCTGCTTTATATCTGGATGTAGTGATTTTGCAACAGGGCAATTTAGAGCAGTTTTTTCAATTATTGTCTTTGTTTTAGAATCGGCAGGTTTAGAAAATTCAATCTTCACAACAATCTCGGCTATCCTCCTTGGGTTACCAGCCATTATTTTTTTTACTGAAGATTTGGTGTTCGTTAAGTCATATTTTATTTTTTTAGAAACAATTCCTATAACAGTTAAAATGCAACATGATAAAGACGAAGCAACTAGATCTGTGGGAGAAAAAGCCTCCCCTTTTCCGTTATTGTCTTTAGGCGCATCTGTAACTATTTTATCGTTAGAGGATATGTGGATAGACTCTGTTCTTAGATTTCCTAAATAATTAACTACACTTGTCATATTTATTTTTTAAAGTAAACCCTTTTTAAAAATTATACAAATATTATGTTTTTAAATTTTTTTTAGTAATAAGATAAATACCAAGCAAAATAATAAAAGCAGACAGAATCTTACTTATACCAAATGATTCTCCATCTAGAATTCCCCAACCTATAGCTACTATTGGGAGCAAGTAAGTGGTCGAAACTGAAAAAACAGGTGAGGAAATAGTAACCAATTCATTAAACATAACTTTTGCTAGGGCAGTTCCCATAGAGGCTAGAATAAATACAAATAAAAGTGAGGTTATAATATCTTCCTCCTTGTAAAAAGTGTTCCAAGAAAAGTCCGATAAGAGCAAAAGAATTAAAGCAGGAGGCGTAATGGCTAAAAAGTTTCCAATAGCTATCCCAATTGAGGAAACACCTTTGAGTTTGTATTTTAAAATATTGACATTAAATCCATAG
>MDSW01136671.1_pt1 | contig 12653 bp, 13 predicted proteins | sample 811171 | NCBI WGS metagenome assembly MDSW01 (sample SAMN05326641, study PRJNA326480) | marine metagenome | isolation source: seawater | place: Atlantic Ocean: North West | collected 2012 | reverse complement strand
TCCTACGCCACCTGGAAACTTCGACCGTTGGAGCTGGAGCTCCTGCACAGCGACGGCAGCTCCTACCGGCCGCTGGTGGAACTGATGGATCAGGCGCAGACATTTTTGGAAGGGTTACTTCAACGGCATCCACCGGAAGGTGATGACACGGTGCTGGTGGTGGCTCACAACGCCATTCTTCGCTGCCTGATGCTGGTGCTGTTGAACCGGCCGGAGAACGGGTTCCGTCGGCTTCGGGTGGACAACACCTCCCTCTCGATCTTCAACCTGCGTCCCGGCACCGCAGGTCCCCAGGTGCAGATCGAATGCCTCAACAGCACCACTCATCTGTCGCCGTTGCCGGCGAAGGGTGAGGGTGCCCGGCTGATCCTTGTGCGCCATGGCGAGACCGACTGGAACAAGGAGGGTCGTTTCCAGGGGCAGATCGATATTCCCCTAAACAGCAACGGCCGCAACCAAGCGGCTGCGGCCAGAGAATTCCTCAAAGACGTCCAGATCGACAAAAGCTGGAGCAGCACCCTCTCCCGTCCAACCGAGACCGCCCAGATCATTCTCGAGGCGCACCCCGACGTGAACTTGAGCCAGATGGATGGTTTGGTCGAAATCGGACATGGCCTCTGGGAGGGCAAGCTCGAATCCGAGATCCGCGAGGGCTGGTCCACCCTGCTGGACAGCTGGAAAAGCACGCCGGAAACCGTTCAGATGCCTGAAGGGGAAACGATTCAGGACGTCTGGGCCCGGTCGGTGCGCAGCTGGCAGGAGATCAGCGATCAGCTCAAGCCGAACGAAACGGCTCTGGTGGTCGCCCACGATGCCGTGAACAAAACCATTCTCTGCGACCTGCTCGGTCTCACACCCGCAGACATCTGGGCTGTGAAACAGGGAAACGGAGGGGTCACCGTGGTCGACATCGCCAGCGATCCGCGTCAGCCTGCCGTCGTGACCTGTCTCAATCTCACCTCCCATTTCGGCAGCGTCATCGATCAGACGGCCGCGGGAGCGCTCTGAATCAATGAACGACAGCCTGCTGTTGGACCCTGTTCGGATTCTGCAGGGACCTGGACACGATGAGCGGCAGGGAGCGGTTCTGATTGAAAACGGAGTTCTGCACGGGTTGGATCAAGTTGCCAGGGACAGGGCAGCACTGCTCGGACTCGTCCCCAGCGAGGCCTCGACCCAGCTGATTGCTCCCTGCCTCGTCGATCCCCACTCCGTCCTCGAAGATCCGATCAACGGTCGTGCGGAAACCCTGGACAGCCTGAAGCGGTGTGCGAGCACCGGCGGCTACGGCCGCATCGCGCTGCTTCCCCGTAGCCGTACCTGGCGCGACAGACCGACACGGCTGCAGGACCTCCTGCAGCCCAATGAACCTGGGGGGGTTCAGATCAACGTCTGGGGAAGTTTCAGCCGAGACGGTCTCGGCAGCGATCTCGCACCCCACGCTGATCTGATCGAGCACGGGGCCATCGGGATCGCTGACGATGATTTCATGTTGCCCCTGCCTCTGCTGGAACGGGGGCTGCTGCTCGGCGACATGGGAGCGGCTCCGGTGCTACTGGCTCCGAGGGACCCCGATCTTCAGGGGGATGGCATGGCAAGAGCGTGCGTGGAAACGCTGCGAGCGGGATGGGCTCCCGATCCTTTGAGCAGCGAATCTCTACCCGTCTCCCAACTGCTTGCCCTGCAGCGTCGCCATCCGTTACGGCAACTGCGCTTGATGAATCTGTCCACCGCCGAAGCGGTGGACCAACTGCGACGGGAACCGCACCCTCCCACAGGCACCGTGAGCTGGTGGCACCTCCTGGCGGACAGCGCAGGACTGGACATCGATGACCCCGGCTGGCGCGTGCGCCCATCCATCGGAACATCTGCCGATCGCCTTGCGCTGCAACAGGCGGTGGCCGATGGGTTGATCAGTGTGGCCGTGCATGCCGTCCCTCTCGACGCGGAGGACATGCTGATGCCACCGGATCAACGGCCACCAGGACTCAGCGGCCACCATCTCGTGCTGTCAGCCCTCTGGGATGCGCTCGTTCGGCACGGTGGATGGTCCGTTGCCCAGCTCTGGCAGGCGCTCAGCTTCGGGCCATCAGCGTTGCTGAATCTGACGCCCGAACAGCTTCAACCCGGCAGCCGCCGCTGGCTGCTGTTTGATCCGGACTGCACCTGGCGAGCGCAGGACCATGACGACCATGGACCTCTGGCCGCGAATCTCCCCCTGCTGGGGAGGGAACTTCAGGGCAAGGTGCGGGCCTGCGGCCTCAGTCGTTGAGACCACCCAGACGATTCAAGGGCCAGAAGCGCCAGACCGCTCGTCCGAGAACCTCCTTCTCAGGAAGAAAGGGACTGCTGGGCCAAAAGCGTCCATCCCAACTGTTGCTGCGGTTATCGCCGAGGACCAGAACCGATCCCTCGGGCACGGTTCCATTCACGGTTCGGCAGGGGCTCATTCCCTGGTCATCGAGCTTGCAGAATCGACCGACGTACGGCTCCTTGAGCTTGCTTCCGTTCAGCGTCACCTCTCCGAGTGGGTTGACTGACACGCGATCACCAGGCACAGCGATCACCCTCTTGATGTAGGCATCACAGGCCGGATCTCCCAGACCGGGAATCAGCCCGATGAGCGGAAGATTCACAAGCATGCAGCGCCACGCCGATGGCCTCTGTCCTGAACTGAGTGCCGGATCAAAGGCATACGGTGAATTGAAAACAACGATTTCGCCGCGTTTGGGCGGGCGTGGCAGATAACTGAGCTTTTCGACCAGCAGGCGATCCTGAATTTGAAGGCCGGGCAACATCGAACCCGATGGGATGTATCTGGCTTCTACAACGAATTGCCTGATGCCGAAATAAAGGGCAAATGTGAACAGAACCGGACCCCAGAAATCCCAGAAGGGATGAAGTCTTGAGCGATTCTGTTGCTCGTCAGCCAACGGGTAATGCTGGGAAAGACGCTTCACCATAGAGGCAAGGTGAAGACAGTCCCGGCCCCGAACCTCGATGATCCGCCCCCGCTGGCAACGGTTCAACCGATCCGGTCCGCTCCTCGTCTGGCGGCGCTGGGACCAGGCGATCGCGCTGATTGCAGCGCTGAATCTGGCCTGGGTGATTTTTGATCTGAGTTACGTGGCGCTGCGCAGTTTCTGGCTGCAGCGCAATCTCTATCCGCTGCCTTCGCTTCCCCTTGTAGTGCCGCTGCCGTGGCTGCCGGACATCACACCGCTGTACGACCCGCTCAAGGGAATCGAACCGCACCGCGACACCAAGGCTTATCTGGACCATTTCCAGACCCTGGACCGGGAAGCGATGGCCCAGGGGATCGATGCGCCAGCTGTGCGGGAACTGCTGAACAAGCAAACGGATCTGACGATCGAGATGATCGAGACCAATCCGTTTCTCAATTCCGGCAACGCAGGCACGCTGGAACGGCTGAAGAACCGTCTGCGAACTCAGGCAGGTCTGGAATCATCGCGAGAAGCGGCCGTTCTTCTGCTCAGTCCGCCCTATTTGCAGCAGAACAGCTGGACCGCTGAACGCATCTTCTGGACCCGTCGGATCCTGCCCCTGGTGGAGATCAACTACTGGAGGGGGATGGATGAGAACGGTCAGCCGACCGATCTGAGCTGGCGCATTGATACGCCTTTTCAGCTGCTGTTTCTGGTGGACATCCTCCTTCGGACGATTCGCCTGAAACGTCGTTACCCAGCGATCCGATGGCGGGATGCTCTGCTGCGGCGGTGGATCGACCTGCCCTTGCTGCTGCCCATTGGACGGCTGCTTCGGGCGGTGCCCGTGACGGAGCGCTTGTCTCGAGCCGGGTTGATTCAACTGGAACCGTTACGGGCTGTGATCAGTCGTGGGGTCGTTGCCCTGCTGGCCATGGAACTGTTTGAAGTGATCACGATCCGGGTGGTGGATGCCCTTCAGGACATGATCCGGTCCCCACAGCTGCCGCAGCGGATCCGCAGCTTTTGTACCTACCAGGGAATGGAGCAGAACGAGCAGAAGGAGCTGGTGCAGCTCACGCAGATCTGGCTGCCACTCCTGCTCAATCAGGTCGGTCCGAACATGCGACCCCAGCTGGTGGCGCTCTTCGCACACCTTTTGCAACAAGGGCTGGAACGCAACGCGGTGCTTAATCCCTTGCGAGGTCTAAAAGGGCTGCAAAAAGCTGAGTCAGAGATGAGCCGTCAGCTTTCCGAGAGTCTTGTGGATTCAGTGTTGAACCTCTCCAGGGGAGCTGGAAGCCGGTTGGAACAGAGAGATCCCGTGCTTGAGGAGCTCGGAAGTGACACGATCGACCGATTCTGGGAGGAACTCGCGAGGGTGATGGAGCAGGGCCCAGTGATGGAGCGAAGCCAGGAGCTGCTGGCCTCACTGCTGGAGGATCTCAAGCGATCCAGTTTCCAGCAGCTGCACAATCAGTGGGGCGTGGACGATCTGATCCGTGAGATTGATGGTCTCAGTTTCAGTCCACCAGATGAGCGCTCCAGACCTCAGGCTTGAAACCGACGAGACAGTCTCCGGAGGGACTGATCAGAAAGGGGCGTTTGATCAATTTGCCATCAGCGGCCAAAGCATCGAGAGCCTGGTCATCGCTCATCGCTTTCACGGTGGCAGCACCCAAAGCTCTGTAGCTCTGCCCACTGGTATTAAAAAGAGGTTTCCGGTCTCCGAATTGCTTCAACGCTGTCAACAGCTGATCCCGCGAGGGGGGAGTCTCCGTGATGTCGATCACGTCATGGACGATGCCCTTCTCAACGAGCCATGCCAACGCCTTTCGACAGGTGCTGCAGCGGCTGTAAGAGAACACCTGAAGAGACGCCACCGCGATCAGCGACCAAACAGAGACTTAACGGCACCGACCAGGCTGTTGGATCCTTTGCCTGCTCCGTCGTCGGGTCGGGTGCGCACCGTGACGTCACCGTTGACGGTGGTCCGGCAGCTCAGGCGGTAATTGGCCGGGCGATCGGAGAGGTAAACCTCTTCCACATCGCTTCGGGGCGAAAGATTTTCAAGGCCTTCAACAACTTCCACCACGCACGTTCCGCACTGACCAACGCCACCACAGTTGTTGAGGTTGTTGAGTCCCTTATAAGGATTCAAACCAGAATCAAGAGCAGCGCGCCGAAGATTGGCCCCTTCAATGCAGCCCACCTGCTGTCCTTCCTGGTCAAATCGAATGGTGGGCACGGTTCTTACGAAATCACAAGTGCGCACCAACTTACAAGCATCCTGGGGTTGAACCGCGTGTCTGCAAAGGAAAGTGGAGTGGCTGTCCTTCAGGAAGCCGCCTCGATGCAAGCCTTCAGGAGCGGATCAACGGCATCAGCGTCCCGCCACCCATCAATGCTGATCTCCCGGCCTTCAATGCTGCGGTAAGTCCTGAAGAATTCCGCCACCTCCTCCAGCTGAGAGGACGCGATCTGACGAATGCTGCGGATCATCGACTGAGCGGGATCCGCCATCGGAACACACAGCAATTTGCCGTCGTAGATGCCGTTGTCATGCAGATCCAACAGGCCGATGGGACGTGCCTTGATCAGGCAACCTGCAAACGTGGGTTCCGCCATGATCACCATGGCATCGAGGGCTGATCCGTCGTCGGCTTTCGTGTTGGGAACGAAGCCGTAGTCGAAGGGATAACGAATCGAGGCGTGCAAAACGCGCTCGAGTGCCATCACACCTGTATCGGCCTGATAGGAATATTTGTTGCGGCTACCAGCCGGTATCTCGATCAGAAGGTTGATCACTCCCTGAGAGGGAGATGGGTTGAGCGGTTGGAGGTCCATGGTCGTAAGCCATCGGGGGGAGCTGTCCCGAGCCAGCCGCTCGCTCCGTGACCACGGCAACAAGCGGAACGGAAAAGCTCATCAAGGCGATCACAAGGCCTGAAAGCGCCGTGGAGGTCGCGCTGTAACTGAAGGGCTCGTCAGAGTCCTGACTGATCTGTTCGTCGCCTGGGGTGGAAGAAACCTGATCTGTGGCCATGCCATGGGAAGAGGTCGAACCTCGTCCACCGTCGATATCAAATGAGCAAAATTATTCTGGCATCGAACCCGCTGAAGCGCATCCCGTCAGGCAGCCGGCCGATCCTGACGCTCACGCCTTGCAGCCACGAGATCCGAAGGGGCTTCTTCGAGACCTTCCAGATGGGATCGGATGAACTTCAATTCATCCAGAATGGCACCCAGCATCTGCTGCGTAGCGGTCGACGGGGAGTTCAGGACTTCAACGGTGACTTCCTTGATCCTGAGAACATCCTTGGCAAATCGCGCCACCTCGTTGGGGTGGAAGAGAAGAGGATCCTTTTGATCGCTTCTGTACTCAGGATTGAGCTTCCGTGGATTGAATGGAGGATTGAGATTGCGAGGATCGGTATTCGTATATCGATACACAGATGCACGCGATCGATTCAAGGACTTCTGAACATCATCAATACCGACGAGTGATTCAGAATGTGCCACCGAAATCACCGGCTCAACACCAACTTCCACGATCTGATTGACATGTCCAACGCCAGATTCGATTGACCGAGGAAACATGAGACGGGCCTAGGACAACCTGGATTGCACGGACGGTAGCAGTCGAGACTCAGGTCGTACAGCGGTTTCCCAGTGAATCAGACACTTAACCGATCGGCACCGCAAGAGGACGGTGATACGTTCATCAAATCTTTTCAAGTTCATGACATGCGCGTCTCCCGCCTGATGCTGGTGACGCTTCGTGATGTTCCCGCTGAAGCAGAAATCGCGTCGCATCAATTGCTTCTGCGAGGCGGATACATCCGTCGGGTTGGATCCGGGATCTACGCCTACCTGCCGCTGATGTGGAGGGTGTTGAACCGCATCACCAGCATCGTTCGCGATGAACTGAATCAAGCTGGAGCCTTGGAAACCCTGCTGCCCCAGCTGCATCCAGCCGAATTGTGGGAGCGCAGTGGTCGCTGGCAGGGATACACGGCCGGCGAAGGGATCATGTTCCACCTTGAAGATCGTCAGGGTCGGGAACTGGGTCTCGGACCAACCCATGAGGAGGTGATCACCAGTCTTGCCGGTGAGTTGTTGCGCTCATACAAACAGTTACCCGTCAACCTTTATCAAATCCAGACCAAATTCAGAGACGAGATCAGACCGCGGTTTGGGTTAATGCGCGGACGGGAATTCATCATGAAGGATGCCTATTCGTTTCACGCCGACGAGTCGGATTTAAAGGCGACGTACGCGGTAATGGATCAGGCCTACCGCCGCATCTTCGAGCGTTGTGGACTGGACGCCGTGCCCGTTGATGCTGACAGCGGCGCCATTGGCGGAGCAGCATCGCAGGAGTTCATGGTGACCGCCGAAGCTGGCGAAGACCTCGTTCTGATCAGCGATGACGGGGTTTACGCCGCCAATCAGGAGAAGGCGGTTTCTCTGGCCTCCACGGCCGTCCCCCTGGACACCACGGAAGCAACATTGCCAACCGGTGGCTTGCTGATCGACACGCCTGGACAGGTCACCATCGCCGATCTGTGTGCGGCCCAGGGTTGGCACCCCTCTCAGGTCGTGAAGGTGCTGCTTCTTTTGGCACACCTGGAAGACGGCACAGATCAACCGGTGTTGGTCAGCCTCCGCGGCGATCAAGAGCTCAACGACGTGAAACTGATCAATGCCATCTCCCGCCTGAGTGAACAGGGCGTGCTCGATTGCCGTCCGATCAGCAGTGAGGCGCTCGACCAACAGGGTGTGACGGGTCTCCCTCTCGGATCCATCGGACCGGATCTTGACGATGCTGTCCTGACGGGCGCCAACAGCTGGACGCCACGCTTTCTGCGTCTCGCCGATCCCACAGCGGCGGCTCTTGAACGCTTTCATTGCGGCGCCAACGCCGTGGACCGTCACCGCAGCTTCAGCCGTTGGGCCGATTTCGATCAGACCCCGATCGAAATCGATCTGCGCAACGCCCGCGCCGGAGACCGTTGTCTGCACAACCCCGATGCGCGCCTGATCGAGAAACGGGGCATTGAGGTGGGACACATCTTCCAACTGGGCCGGAAGTATTCAGAGGCCCTCGAAAGCCGTTTCACCAATGAGTCAGGCCGGGATGAACCGTTCTGGATGGGCTGCTACGGCATCGGCATTTCACGCCTGGCTCAAGCAGCTGTGGAACAGCATCACGACGACGCCGGAATCTGTTGGCCAAGCGCCATCGCACCCTTTGAAGTGATCGTTGTCGTGGCGAACATTCAGGATGAAACCCAGGCCAGACTTGGCGAAGCGTTGTACGAGGAGCTCAAGGCGGCGGGGATCGATGCCCTTCTCGATGACCGTCGCGAACGGGCTGGCGTGAAATTCAAGGATGCCGACCTGATCGGGATCCCCTGGCGTCTTGTGGTGGGGCGTGATGCCTCGGAGGGAATCGTGGAGCTGGTCCAGCGCAAGAACAGAGATGTTCAGAAGCGAGCCCACCCTGAGGCCATCCAAACCCTGATGCAGGCACTGCGCCCTTAAAGTCCCCCCCAACGTCCCGCCAACCATGCTGACTGCCCTGGTTCAACATCTCAAGCAGCTATCCAGGGCGGCCATCGCCATGGGCTTGGGCCTCTGTTTTCTGCTGAGTTCCTGCAGCGGTGATGCCGAAGCCCGTCTGAGCGGCAATTACGTGGAAGACACCGTGGCTGTGTCCCGCAGCCTGCGCGAGGTGATTGATCAACCGCAGGATGCAGAAGGCCATTCCCAGGCGGAACAGGAGGCACGTGCCTTGATCAATGACTACATGTCCCGCTACCGCCCGAAACCACAGGTGAACGGTCTGGCCTCCTTCACCACGATGCAGACAGCGGTTAACTCACTCGCCGGCCACTACGCCAGCTACGCCAATCGGCCCATTCCAGAGTCGCTTCATGATCGGCTTGAAAAGGAATTCACCAAGGCCGAACGTTCAGCGGTCCGCGGCAACTGACATTTTGTCAACGTCAGTTTTGACGAGACGACACTGCTTCTGAAATAATCGCGGATTGTGCAGATTGGCGGCTTCGGGCCGCAGTGTCCTTGGCCAATGTTGTCGTCATCGGAGCTCAGTGGGGTGACGAAGGGAAAGGCAAAATCACCGACCTGCTGAGTCGATCAGCTGACGTCGTCGTTCGATATCAGGGGGGAGTCAATGCAGGCCACACGATCGTTGTTGACGACCGTGTTCTCAAACTGCATCTGATTCCCTCGGGAATTCTTTATCCAGACACCATCTGCCTGATCGGATCAGGAACCGTGGTGGATCCGAAGGTGATGCTCGGGGAACTGGATATGTTGCGCGAGAACGACATTGACATCTCCGGCCTGCAGCTTGCCTCCACGGCCCATGTGACCATGCCGTACCACCGCCTGCTCGATCAGGCGATGGAAAAGCAGCGAGGGGCCCGAAGGATTGGCACCACCGGGCGGGGGATCGGACCCACCTATGCCGACAAATCCCAGCGCAGTGGCATCCGCGTGATCGACCTGCTGGATGAGCAGCGGCTGCGGGATCGGCTGGAAGGGCCGTTGAGCGAAAAGAACCAGCTGCTGCAGACCATCTACGGCGTTGATCCGCTCGATCCCGACACGGTGATCCAGGAATACCTCGACTACGGACGCCGACTGGCGCCCCACGTTGTGGACTGCACCCGTGCAATCCATGAGGCTGCCCGAGCCCGCAAAAACATCCTGTTCGAGGGCGCCCAGGGCACGCTGCTGGATCTCGACCACGGCACCTACCCGTACGTCACCTCGTCCAACCCGGTCTCAGGCGGGGCCTGCATCGGCGCCGGGGTCGGCCCCACCCTGATCGATCGGGTGATCGGGGTTGCCAAGGCCTACACCACCCGGGTTGGCGAGGGCCCGTTCCCCACCGAACTCAGCGGTCAGCTCAACGATCAGCTCACCGAACGTGGTGGTGAATTCGGAACCACGACAGGACGTCGTCGCCGTTGCGGTTGGTTCGATGGCGTGATCGGTCGTTATGCCGTGCAGGTGAACGGCCTCGACTGTCTCGCTGTGACCAAATTGGATGTGCTCGATGAGCTCGATGAGATCCAGGTGTGTGTGGCCTACGACCTGGATGGTGAGCGGGTCGAGCACTATCCCAGCAGCGCTGACGACTTCGCCCGCTGCAAGCCGATTTTCGAGGTCCTGCCCGGCTGGCAATGCTCCACTGAGGAATGTCGCAAACTCGAGGATCTGCCGGAAGCCGCCATGGCCTATCTGCGTTTTCTGGCGGATTTGATGGAGGTGCCAATCGCCATCGTCTCCCTGGGTGCCAACCGAGATCAAACGATCGTGGTCGAAGACCCGATCCATGGACCGAAACGAGCCCTGCTGAGCGCCTGATCGGAACCGGAGGGCATACTTCCAGTCTTCTTCCGATCCTTTATGGCCTCCGGTGACCGCTTCCCCAGCTCCTGCACCCTTGATGTGGTGGGGATCGGCAACGCCATTGTGGATGTCCTCGTGCAGACCGACGACGCCTTCCTGAGTGAGCACGGTTTGCAGAAGGGTGGAATGGCCCTGATCGACGAGAAACAGGCCGAGGTGCTTTACACCTCGAGTGGGCCTGGGTTGGAGACCTCCGGAGGCTCTGCAGCCAACACCCTGGCGGGCATCGCCCTGCTGGGAGGTCAGGCGGGATTCATCGGTCGCGTTCGCGACGATCAGCTCGGTTCCATCTTTTGCCACGACATCCGCGCCGTTGGCACCCGATTCGACACCCCTGCTGCCACGAGCGGTGCCACCACGGCCCGCTGCCTGATTTACGTGACACCCGACGCGGAGCGCACCATGTGCACCTTCCTCGGCGCGTCGACACAACTTGAACCTGAGGATCTCGACCTGTCGATGGTTCGAGACGCCAAGGTTCTCTATCTCGAGGGTTACCTGTGGGACAGCCCGGCCGCCAAGCGTGCCTTCATCGCAGCGGCGGAAGCCTGCCGTGATGCCGGCGGCCAGGTGGCCCTATCCCTCTCCGACGGTTTCTGCGTGAACCGCCACCGCGACAGCTTTCTCGAGCTGGTGAACGGGCATGTGGACGTGCTGTTCGCCAACGATGTGGAAATCATGGCGCTCTACGAAACAGATGATTTCGACACCGCGCTGGAAAAGGTCCGCGGCTGCTGTGCAGTTGCAGCTCTCACCCGTGGCGACCAGGGATCCGTGGTTCTCAGCGGAGACCAGCGCTGGGACATCGGCATCTACAGCCTCGGTGATCTCGTCGACACCACTGGAGCCGGTGACCTCTACGCCGGTGGTTTTCTGCACGGCTACACCCAGGGCGAATCCCTGGAACGCTGCGGGCAATTGGGTGCTCTCTGCGCCGGTCAGGTGGTCACCCAGCTGGGAGCTCGCCCCCAGGTGTCCCTCAAGAAGCTTGCTGCTGATCGACTGGGCTGACCACCTCTGCAGCCCAACCTCCGTAAGACGGTGAGGCCTGCGCCGGCCAGCTCAACCACTCAGGTGTGTCGTAGCTGTGCAGTTCCATCACGACAGCTTGAAGCTGATCAAGCCGATCCACTGTTGTTTTCATCAACAACTGAACCTCCATGTCCCGCTGCAGCGCCCCCTGCCAGCGGTACATCGAGGTGATCGGGATCAGGCTGATGCAGGCCACCAATCGGCGCGCCAGCAGTTCGGAGGCCAGGGCTTCGGCCCTGATCGCATCAGCCTCCGTCGTCAGCACAAGGATCACAGTCGGTGGCTCCGGCATGGTCCAGACGCTGCAGCAGGGCTTGCACTCCAACAACAGTCTCCACACCCAGGGGGTCCGCCGGCCGCTTCAACAGCCAGAGCCGCAAGCCATGCTCCATGGCGATCGAGCGCCAGAGATGTTCCGTGACCCCACCGGACTGACGGCACAGCACATCCGTGATCTGCCAACGACGGATCAGGGCCCGCTCGATGCTGCCGGAGGCTTCTCCCTGAAGGGGGCGCAGGACGGCGAGCTGATCGGCGGGCAAGCCGACCGCCAGAGCAGCACGAAGGCCCTCGATGGATGGCAGAACCCGAGCGAAGACCTCTGCATCAGCAGCACGAGCGGCAGCAACGGCCGTGGCGAGCCGGCGCCCACCGATGGCCAGGAGAATCCGATGGCGGGTCAGACGTTGGGCTGCCAGGTCGGCGAGCTGGCTGAGAACCACCACCTCCCCACCCGTTTGCGCCGCTCTGAGCAGGCGAAGCAAGGGCTGCCCCCTGTCGCTGCACACCTGCTGAAGCTGATCACTGATCTGCGTTGCGAAGGGATGGGTGGCATCCACCACCCAGCGAAAGCGACCGCATCGATCCAGCAAATCGCTGATGCCAGGCGGCCCAGCCAAGGCACCGACATGAAGCTGGTCGAGGCATAGGCCTGTGTAAGCCTGCGCTGCCTGCGGCGTGACCACACTGACCTGAACCTGCCAGCCTCGCTGCAGCAAAGCGGAGACCATAGGGGGCCCCTCCCCTGTTCCAGCCAGAACCCACACACGTTTCTGGCGATCTCTGCCGTGGTGCATCAGGATGGCCCCACGCGTCGGAATGGGACATGAACCACTGTGTTCTGGAGGTCGAGGTGATGGAGGCTCCGACCCTCCGCTACACGCAGGACAATCAGACCCCGATCGCCGAGATGACCGTCCGGTTTGATGGGTTGCGGCCCGACGACGCTCC